>Ga0209373_10001016_pt1 | contig 37022 bp, 29 predicted proteins | sample Higcelweek5metaG_FD_187173 | JGI IMG/M metagenome (GOLD analysis project Ga0209373, IMG submission 187173) | Freshwater pond sediment microbial communities from the University of Edinburgh, under environmental carbon perturbations - High... | ecosystem: Environmental > Aquatic > Freshwater >... | reverse complement strand
TGCGGCTGTTTGTACAAGTGAAGAAACCTCTTCCACAGTGGTCAGCAATAACTTTTCCTACTGTAGCGCCATCGCAGTCATTAGCAAATCTTAGTGCTGCATATCCACCATTTACACAACAATCTGTACCCCTAACTGTCCCGATTCTTCCGTTTTTACCATCGTTGATAAGTACTACACAACTTCCAAGCTTTGTGCCTGTAATGTTGTCGATATCGTAATCATCTACACTGTAAGTTTCTACACCCATATCTTTTAAGTTGCTGAGGGTGATATTTTTGACAGTACAACCTCTATTATGTGCGTAATTCCAAGGGTTTTTTTCACTAGAATCAATTCTGATTCCAATACCAATGCCGTTTCCTGAAATATCGCAGTTTGTGACCGAAGTGTTGTTGCAACCACTAAAACGAATAATCATGCCAGCTCTACCTGTCGCCTTGAGTCCGCTAATTGAGATATTGTTCTGCTTTTTTGCGACAAATGCATTCCCGCCTAAGTTCGCATTAATAGTCTGATTTGGACTAAAGTTTAAAGAAGTACCACTTTTAAGATTGATTGTTTTGGACAAATTACCACCACAACTTATATTGACAGTGTTTCCATTGCTAATTGCATTGTTAATAGCTGTAGCAAGGTCATTTGAATTTGTGGTTTTGCCATTAACACTAGTAACATAATTGTTACCGTTCTTCGTTACTGAAGCGGTTGCTGCATTAGCAGTAACTGCATAATTAAAGAAAAAGCGGCAACACCTGATACTAATAATAACTTTTTAAATACGTTCATAATTCTTCCTCCTCGTAAAATAAATAATAATTTGTATTGCAAGCATATTTGGGAAACTTGCTCGTCTTGATATATATGCGTGCATAAAAGAATTTTAAGGTATACAAATAAATATTTTATCTGATTTCTTAGTATCCTTACATCAATTTTTTGTCAGAAAAATAAAATCTCCTCCTACAATACAGGTGGAGGTGATATAGATAATAGATTTCTAAGAAATATAATAAAATTTTGTAGAAGTTTATGAATATTCCCATAATGTAGAGCTTCTAATCATACATTATGGGAATATTTTACTTTAAAAATTGAACGAGGAAAATTTTAGAATCACCTTAGTCATTAGCATGAGTTATTATAATGGTCTCAACTTTTGATGCAATATCTACTGATGTATTAAAAGAATATTCAACATCTCTTTGATTAAAAGCGTTAACTCCATATGGACCAAAAGATTTCATACTCAATATTTTTCTGTTTGAATCAAATAATGTAATAATTATCGTTCCTTTAAAACCAAATAAACCACGGGCAGACAAATTAGTTTTAGCTTTGACAGTACCATTCTTATCAATAGTAACTGATGTATACATTGATTTAGAATTCGTAATAAACGTTCCCCTTACGTATGTTTTACTACTCCAAATCAATTGCCAGGTACTTGAATAGATATCTAGATTACCATTATCCCTCAAGTATAAATATTTTCCTCCAGAGACTTCTGTAGAAAAACTTCTATGAAATGAATAAGGATCCTTAGAGTCTGTTTTTATACACTCTAATCCACGGGTGTGGCTGAATACCACATAATCTGTATCTTTATATGCCCCTTCAGCAGTCCATATAGGCTGCAAATTAGTAGTGTTGTATACTACTAAATTTCCATCCTCTTGGAAAATCATTTTATATTTACCATTAAGAGATACCAACGAGTCATTAGGATAAAAATTCTTATTTGTCACATACTCTGTATACGTCTTTGGTGTTCTTGCTAGTACGACAGTATTAAATGAAAATGCCATCATAACCATAACCATTATTGAGACTAGAACTCTTTTAATATTCATTTTAACTCCTCCTATTAATCGTATAATATTTTTGGATAATATTACAAAAAAATCAATTCAACATCCCTTAGTTGAAAGCAGGACAATACTTAAGGAACAATAGCTATGTAAATAATCACTTAAGTGCTATTAATTTGTCAATGTTCATCCTGCTTTAGTTTGGGATATTGTGTTGAAAACTTATGTCATAATTCTATACACATTTGGGATATTAGGCAATTAATTCTCAATAAGATGACATTTTGATATGATAACAAGACATTTTTAAGAGACAAGATACAACTAAGGGGATTTTTTTTGAATCACCTTAGTTGATTTAATCTGCATTTTTTTCTTTTCAAGGGAATAGTTTAACTTCTTTTTCAATTTATGTTTTGTTGATATCACATAGCAACTGACAAATGTTGTAATAACAAATATTGCTGCTAAATTCAGTAAATCATAATCATTAAATAAGAGCGCTGCTGTAAAAATTCCAATTCCATTAACACAAATTATTGTGAAAATAACTTTGTAAAATGCAAATTTAGTATTCTTCTTACGCATTAAAAAAGCTGACAACATTATGGAGCAACCTATTATAACTCCAGTGATAAGAGCGTGCAATATAATACTAACCATGTCAGGTTTATAATACTTAATAAAAATATCAACCAATCCACCGCTAAACCCAATAAATAGTATAATCAAACTATCTAAAACAATGGCGGAAAACTTTTTCATGAATATTCACCACTTTCAGCAGTTTAACTATGGTCGCCAGGTCTTTTTTGCGCCGATAGTTCCCCTTTTTTCTTATTTAAATAAAAGTTTAAATCTTTCTCCAGCTTGTAATGCATGTAACCTAAGTATAAAACAATACTCATAACAAAACAAAAAACACTTACCAGTCTTAACGTATGATTTTCACTGAAAAAAATACGTTTAATAATAAATCCAGTTGAAACTATTGAGAATAATAAGATTAAAATAAAGCTCAAAGACATATTTCTCTTATTTCCAATTATTATAATTGAAAATCTGCAGGTCCCTCCAATAATAATAGCTATGAGAATATCCCGAAGCAGTAAGTTTAACATATCTGGGGTGTAATAAGCAAACAAAACATTAACAAGACCAACACAAAAGCCTGCAAAAAGAATTATCAAAATATCACTTAAAATAGGTAAAAATTTCTTCATATTTACACCTCGTTTGCTAGTATTACATATCTAAATACTCTTTGAAGTCTCTAACATAATTTCTAGTAACTTCAATTTGCACGTTTATACTCTTAAAATCTAAAAGAAGTCTTCCGCCAAACCAAGGTGTGATATGCTTTACATTTAAAATGTTAACTATATTAGCCTTGCTTACCCTTACAAAACCTTCTTTACTGAGCTTATTTTCTAATTCGTAAAGTTTATCTTTAACTTTATAAACATTCGAACTGGTTCTTAAGGATATTTCACCATTACAGCTTTCAAAATACAGAATATCCTCATAAGATAATACTTCGTATCTGTCTTCGAGTTTCCCAATAATAAAATCTTTTGATATTTCTGCCCCATAAGATAACTTATCCAATAATTCTATCAAGTAATCTATAGAACTCGGATCGAACATTATACCTATTTTACCATCAGGCAGTTCATGATTTTTTTCAATTACTAAATATGTAGATTTATCATTTATATGAAAGCCTCTTTTGGAAAGTACTTCTACAATTACTCTATACAAATTCTTTGAACAGATTAAATTAACATCCATACTTCTCCCCCAAAGTTACACTGTTTATTTTAAATTATAAATCTATATTAATCTAATTACGCTTTGAATGTAAAGAAAATTATACTGGCAGACTAAAAATCAATACAGTTATTTTTTTGGAATCAGCTTTATTAACATTTCTCGAGAATCTAACATAATATGCATCATGTAATTATATTAAATACAATTAATTAATCTTTTACATTTATCTATCGCAAAATTCCGCTTAATAGAATCATGCCTTTTTGGAGTGTTAGATTTAGCAATAGGAGGTAATGGATTTGAAAAATATTAATAATAGGATATATTTAATACTAGATTGTGTATTCGTAAACATAGCTTTATGTTGTGCACTGATGATAAAATTCGATGCAAGTGTTCCAATATATATCATACATATATTTCCTTCTGCTTTTGTTTTTACAACAATAGTAAGTATAGCTGTATATTCTTTATTCGGTCTTTATTCAACTCTATGGAATTATGCAAGAGTAGAAGAACATATAATGATATTTTTTGCAACTGCAACGGCATCAATCATTCAGTGCTTTTTTGCTTTTTTTAACTTAATGTTGCTTCCTATTTCCGTATATGTTATCAGTTGGATGATTACGTTTTTTTTAGTAGGTGGAGTGAGAATCAGCAGTAGTTTAACAAAAAATATAGGAATAACGAAGAAAAAAAAGTCCCATAAAAAAAGGATAATGATCATTGGCGCTGGTGAAGCAGCCTCGGTTTTGATTAAAGAGATGAAGAATAACAAACGAAGCATATATGAACCAGTAGTTGCTATTGACGATGATCCTACAAAACATGATACACAGCTAAATGGTGTGCCAGTAGTAGGAGGAAGAGAAATAATTGTTAAATCTTCTACGGAAATGTCAATTGATGAAATAGTTATTGCCATACCTTCCATCTCAAGAAAAGAAACTGTAGATATTATAAATATATGCAAAAAAACAGTATGTAGATTAAAGGTACTACCAAGCGTATACAGTTTGGTAAATGGAGAAGTGAGTATTAAAGAAATAAGAGATGTTACAGTTGAAGACCTTTTGCAAAGAGAAGAAATTTCCCTTTCCATAGAAGAAATTTCTGAGTATCTTAAGGAAGAAACCATTTTGGTTACTGGAGGAGGAGGGTCTATTGGGTCCGAACTTTGTAGACAAATAGCATTGTATGGACCTAAGAGTCTTTTGATATTTGATATATATGAAAATAATGCTTATGACATTCAAAATGAACTCTTGCAGAAATATAAAGATGATCTGGATATTAAGGTGATAATTGGTTCCATACGGGATGAGGGAAGGCTTAATTATGTGTTTTCACAACATAAACCAGGTATTGTGTTTCACGCAGCAGCTCACAAGCATGTTCCGCTTATGGAATTTAGTCCTCAGGAAGCAGTTAAGAACAACATATACGGTACACTTAATCTTGTTGAATGCGCTCACCAATACAACTGTCAAAAGTTTGTGTTGATTTCAACAGACAAAGCAGTTAATCCGACTAGCATTATGGGAGCAACCAAAAGAGTGGCAGAGATGATAGTACAATATATGAATAGTATCAGCGAAACAAAATTTTCAGCGGTAAGGTTTGGAAATGTATTAGATAGTAATGGCAGTGTCATTCCACTTTTTAAGAAGCAAATTGAATATGGAGGTCCCATAACAGTAACCCATCCAGAAGTGACCAGATATTTCATGACTATACCAGAAGCAGCAAGCCTTGTTATTCAATCTGGGGCAATGATGGATGGTGGAGAAATATTTGTACTTGATATGGGTGAGCCTGTAAAAATAACCGATCTTGCAAAGTCCTTGGTTTCACTATCTGGTCTGGAGCTAGGTGTTGATATTGAGTTTGAATTCATTGGGTTAAGGCCTGGAGAAAAACTTTATGAAGAACTGCTAGTATCAGAGGAAGGGGTAGACATAACAAAGAATAACAAGATTTTTATTGAAAAGAGGAGGGATACTGATTTTGTTAATTGCATTCAAGAAATAAAATCATTCAAGCTTGCTGATTTGGAGGATGCTGAGGAAATAAGAGATTTTATCAAAAAAACGGTAGCGAACTATCAAAATCAGTTGTAACCAATAACTAAGAAATTGCATAGCATACAATATTAAATACAGTATTAATATAATAAGAAAATTCGGAGGTGAAAATGGAACTCAAAATAAAGGGTAAAAATGTACTTGTCGTTGGTGCAAGTAAAGGAATTGGCAAAAAAATAGCATTAGGATTTGCTCAGGAGGGAGCTAGAGTCACCACAATTGCACGAAGTGAAAATTTACTAGCAGAACTTAATAAGGAAATGAAAGGGCTTATAGATTTAGACCATGCATACTATGCTGTTAATGTCATGGAAACAGATGCTAATAAGTTGGCTCGAGATTTAATAGAAGAAAGAGGAGTATTTGATATAGTTATCCATAATGTTGGTGGGTCTTTAGTAAGCAGGAATGCGCTTGGAACCATCGCTGAATGGCAGTATGCATTGAAGTTTAATGCTGGTATCGCAATAGACATGAATAGTGTTTTAATTCAGCCAATGATTGATAAAGGATGGGGACGAGTAATACATATATCCTCAATATCAGCGGTAATGCTGCGTGGTAATCCATTGTATGCTTCGGCAAAAGCATTTTTGAATGCCTATGTTACTACAGTCGGACGTGAAATTGCCTCTACTGGTGTTGTAATGTCTGCAATAATGCCAGGAGCAGTAGCCTTTCCAGGAAGTTATTGGGATGATTACATGATCACGGACCCAGCACGCTGCGAAGACTTTTTGAGACATCATCAAGCAGCTAACAGATTTGGTACAACAAAGGAAATCGCTGATGTAGTACTTTTTATGGCTAGTGACCAGGCTTCATTTATGCAAGCGGCACTTGTATCAGTTGATGGAGCCAATATGTAGGGGTGGCAAAATTGAAAAGGTTATTTGATATTATCATAAGTTTATTGGGTCTAATTATTCTATTTCCGTTATTTATTGTTCTGTCAATTATTGTTTCAGTGACATCACCAGGAGGAGTTTTTTATAGAGGGATCAGGGTTGGTCAATACGGCAAACAATTTAAAATATTTAAGTTTCGTTCAATGGTAAAAGATACTGAAGGAAATGGAAAATGGAATGTTGGAAACAATGATGAGCGTCTAACCTCAGTTGGAAAGTTCCTAAGAAATACAAAGTTTGATGAATTACCTCAGTTGATTAACGTACTAATTGGAGATATGTCAATGGTAGGACCGCGACCTGAATTGCAGTTTTATGTTGATATGTATACTGAAAAGGAAAAAAGAGTTCTTGATTTAAAACCAGGGATTACTGATTGGGCATCTATAACTAATTTTAGTCAGTATAAGATATTTACAAAAGCGGAAAACCCAGATGAAGCTTATTTAAAATACATACGTCCATTAAAACTTCAGCTTCAATTGTTTTATGCTAACAATAATTCATTCAAAAATGATATGAAAATTATGCTTTGGACAATATACAAGGTTATTCTTAGAACAAAAAGATTACCTAAAGAAATTGAAGGGAGCAATTTTATGACAAGCGAGCAACTTGCTTGGAAAATTAGGCGACATGGAGTTGAAATGACACATATATCTCAGGGCTCTCATATAGGTTCGATCTTATCTGTAGCGGATATTGTTGCAGTTCTTTATAATGATATAGCATTTGTAAACCCACAAGACCCGAAAATGCTAGATAGAGATAGAATCATTCTTAGTAAAGGCCATGCAGGGGCAGCAATTTATAGTGCACTTGCGGAAAAAGGTTTTTTTAGTATAGAAGAACTGAAAACCCACTATGCTGATGGTAGCAGACTATCAGGTCACGTATCTCACAAAGGAATTCCTGGAGTAGAGTTTTCAACAGGATCGCTAGGACATGGATTATCTGTAGCGGCTGGTATGGCTTATGGAGCTAAAAAGGATAAGAAACTGCATAAAGTGTTTGTTATTTGTGGTGATGGAGAATGCGATGAAGGAGCAGTATGGGAGGCTGCTTTAGTAGCCAACCACTATAAACTTAATAATCTTATCACTATCATTGACCACAATAAAATGCAAAGTCTTGACTTTTGTGAAAACACGATTTCACTTGCACCTTTTGAGGACAAATGGAAGGCTTTTGGCTGGAATGTTATAAACATAGATGGGCATGATCATAATGCTTTGCGAGATGCTTTTAATAAAGCTAAATTGTCAGAAGATAAGCCTACAGTTATTATAGCAAACACTGTTAAGGGAAAAGGCGTATCCTTTATGGAGAACAATATACTTTGGCATTATCGTTTCCCACACGAAGGAGAGGAATACGATAAAGCTGTTGCAGAGCTAAATGAACAAATTCCAGAAGGCATTTTTGATATATGAGTCGGAGGTTAACAAACTATGAGAGATATGTTTGTAAAAACTTTGATAGATATTGCAAAGAAGGATAAAAATGTTCATCTTATAACTGGTGATTTAGGGTTCGGTGTATTAAAGCCATTCTGGGAGCAGTTGCCTGATCAATTTACAAATGCAGGAATAGCAGAGCAAAATATGACTAGCTTTGCAGCAGGAATGGCAATTGAAGGGAAAACAGTATTTACTTATTCTATTGGGAACTTTCCTACGCTTCGTGCTGTTGAACAGATAAGAAACGATTGTGCTTATCATAATGCTAATGTGAAAATAGTGTGCGTTGGTGGTGGATTTGTATATGGCCCTCTTGGAATGAGTCATCATGCTACTGAAGACTTAGCTATTATAAGATCCTTACCGAATGTTACAGTGGTTGCACCTGGAGACTTGGTAGAAGCAGAATGTGCAACTAAAGCAATATATGAACTTCAAGGTACTTGCTATTTAAGACTTGGAAGAGGTGGAGAGAAAAGAATACATGATAATATAAATGATTTTAAAATTGGTAAGGCAATAAAAATTAAAGATGGTGAAAAAGTAGTTTTATTTTCTACAGGTGGTATTTTCGATGAAGTAATGGAAGCAAGTGAAATACTGGAGGAAAAAGGAATGAAACCTGCTTTATATACATTTCCAACAGTTAAGCCAATTGATAGAGATACTATAGAAGAATGTGCACAAAAGTATGATTTGATTATTAGTGTTGAGGAGCATAATGTCGTTGGTGGCTTTGGGAGTGCTATATCTGAGATTTTAGTTGAATTAGGAGTATGTAGAACAAGAATGTTGAAAATAGGACTTAGTGACACGTACTCAAGTATTGTTGGAACACAAAAATATTTAAGAAATGTTTATGGGATGGGTTCAAGAAAAATTGCTGAAAGAATTGAAGAAATTATTAAATGTTAGGTGATTCCTAAAAAATAACTGGTCAACTGGCGATTTCAAAAATACTGAAGTTAGTACTATTCACAATTAATAATTGACCAAGGAAATTTTTGAAATCGCCTTAAAGGGTTTGCATATGGACATATGTTCTATATTAAATACGATTAATCTATTACATTTATCTATCGCAAAATTCCGTTAAAGCGTTCGGTATTTTGCTCTGCTAAATGTAAGATTAATAATGTATTTAATATAGCAAGGAGAATAAGTAATGGCTAAAATATTAATGCTGGCAAATAATGATATTGGTCTGTATAAATGTAGAAAAGAGCTAATTCAGGAACTTATAAATCAAGGTAATGAGATATACATATCACTCCCTTGGGGTGAATTTGTGCAACCCTTAACAGAAATTGGATGTGCGTTTTTTGATACTGATATTAATAGAAGAGGAATGAACCCGATAAGTGATCTTATGCTTTTTGCAAAGTACTTAAAGATAATAAAGAAGATTAAACCGAATATGGTTATAACATACACTATTAAACCGAATATTTATGGTGGATTGGCATGCCGATTAAAAAGAGTACCTTGTGCAATCAATATTACTGGATTGGGCACTGCATTCCAAAAAGATGGCTTCTTGAAAAAGTTTATCATTCTTTTGTATAAGTTTGCTTGTAAGAAGGCTAAGGTTGTTTTTTTTGAGAATGAAGATAACCAAAGTAGTTTTGTAGATCTTAAAATTGTTAGGAAAGATAAAACCTGCAAATTAAATGGTGCTGGAGTAAATTTAACTGCGTACCAATTTTGTGACTACCCTGATGATGCTGGAGGTATACGCTTTTTGTTTATTGGCAGGGTAATGAAAGAAAAAGGTATAGACGAACTAGTTAAAGCTGCTGTTAGGATTAGATCAGAATATCAAAATGTCCATATTGATATAATCGGGCCGAAAGAAGAAGCATATTATATTAAGAAAATTGACAGTCTTCAGAAACAAGGGATTGTTAACTATTATGGGTATCAAAAGGATGTCAGGTCTTTTATTAAAAGATCACATTGCTTTGTATTGCCATCTTATCATGAGGGCATGGCGAATACTCTGCTAGAATGTGGTGCTATGGGAAGACCTTTAATTACTAGTGATATACCTGGGTGTAGGGAAGCGGTTTTAGACAGGGTAAATGGATTTTTAGTGAAAGTTAAAGATAGTGATGAGTTATACAAAAAAATGAAACTGTTTATTGAATTAACCAGCGATGAAAGAAGGATTATGGGAAAGAAGTCCAGTGAACATATAGAAAGTATATTCGATAAGAATATTGTTGTTCATAAAACTTTAAAGGAGCTGGCTACAAATGTCTGAAATACTTAGAATTTTGCATGTTGTAGTAAATATGAATCGAGGCGGAGCCGAAACATTCATAATGAATGTGTATAGAAATATTGACAGAAGTAAAATACAATTTGATTTTCTAACATGTAAAGATGGTGTGTTTGATAAGGATATTAGGGAGATGGGTGGACAAATTTACAAAATTCCTTATATATCTGAGGTGGGTCCAATAAAATATAGCCATGAACTAAACAATTTCTTTAAAGTCAACCCACAATATAAGATAGTTCATTCCCATATGGATAAAATGAGCGGCATGGTACTTAAAGCAGCAAAATCTGGCGGCATACCGATAAGGATATCGCATAGTCATAGTACTCAAAGTGAGGGTGGATTTGTTAAAAAAATATTTAAGTGGTATGCAGGACAATTCATTGAATCAAATGCCACAAGTTTTTTTGCGTGCTCTGGTAAAGCTTCAGAATGGCTATTTGGTAATAGTTCTGGAAAAGCGTTGATTATAAAAAACGGAATTGAATTATCAAAATTCATATACTCTCAGGAAATACGTTGTTCAGTTAGGCGTTCGTTAGGTATAGATGAGACTAGTCTAGTGGTTGGTCATGTGGGACGGTTTAGCTGTGAGAAGAACCATAGCTTTCTAATTGATATTTTTAGAGAGGTGCGTAATAAGGATAAGAATGCGGTTTTATTGTTAATCGGAGTAGGTGGTTTGCAAGCAGATGTTCGAAAAAAGGTGCAAGATGCAGGAGTGTGTAGTGCTGTGAAATTTTTAGATCTGCGAAGTGATGTTCCCGATTTGTTGCAGGCTATGGATGTGTTCGTATTCCCTTCTTTATATGAGGGTCTGCCAATAGCTATTATCGAAGCCCAAGCAGCAGGACTTAAAACTATTGTCTCGGAAGCAATTCCAGATGAAGCGTATATTACGGATTTAATTGAAAAAGAGTATCTTGCCTCTCCAGCCACTGACTGGGCGAAAAAAGTATTGGTATATGCAAAAGGATATAAAAGAATGGATCTAACAGAGATTATTAAATCAAAAGGTTATAACATTGAAGAACCAGCGAGATTTTTACAATCATTTTACTTAAATGAATATGGTAAATTATCATAAATATATTGTTTTTCAAGAATGGAGGGCTTAATTTTGAAGGTTATATGGTTTGGACTATTTACAGAAATTATTATATTAGCCCTATTTAAGTCCCTCGTTATAGATTTCGAGAGCATGGCTTTTTTGGCTGTTTTTCTTCATGTGTTTTTTACAATAATGGTGTTAATAGGGCTAAAAGTTGAGCGTAAAGCTATTTTTTTAGGTGCTTTTTTGGCAAGGGTTATTTTTTTGATATGGGACTTATATGCAAGGAATATATTTAAACTTCCTAACAGTGGAGCAGATTCAGAAATGTTTTATAATCAAGCTGTAATTGTATCAGAGAATCTCTGGATGTTAAATCAAAATATCCCTGGGGAACTATATGCTAAAATCAATGGGGTGATATTTTACTTAATTGGTCCACAAAGAATGGTTGGACAATATATAAATGTTTTATTAGGGCTTTCAACTGTTTATATAGTTAATAAAACTTTATTATTGTTGAAGATAAACTCATCAACACTTAAAAAGATTTTAATATTGGTTGCATTCTTACCGAATTCATTAATCATGTCTGCAGTATTTTTAAGAGAGATGTTGCCGACATTTTTTGTTGCTTTATCGATATATTATTTTGTAAAGTGGTTTAAAATAAATAATTTTATTGATATACTACTTTCATTTGTTACAATTGGATTTGCCAGTACATTTCATTCCGGTGTTATAGGGGTCGTCATTGGATACGCTTTTGTATTTCTTTTTTTTCAAAGAGAAAAGAACGAATACAGATTCACGATAAGGACTGTTTTATCATTCGTATTGCTTCTAGGTATAGTTTCAATTGGTGTAACTGCATTTGGAGAATATATATTTAGTAAATTTGGAAATATTGATGGGATTGATAATATTTATTTAGTAGCAAATTATCGAGAAGGGGGTTCAGCCTACCTAACGGGAATAGCTATTAAAAATCCTCTCGAGTTAATAATCTTTGGACCAATCAAGGGTTTTTATTTCATTGCATCCCCACTCCCAATAAATTGGCGGAATCTTGGTGACATATTGACTTTTCTCTTTGACTCGGTACTTTATTTGGGTGCTTTCATCTACTTTATAAAGAACAGGAAAATATTTGGTGATAGAAAAGCGTTGGCAATAGGGTTAATTGTTATGATAATAGGTGCAGTCATGATTTTTGGAATAGGTGTGAGCAATGCAGGTACAGCACTGAGGCACAGACAAAAGTTAGTACCCGTGTTCTTTGTGCTTCTTGCGGTAATGTCAGATGGAAAATTTGGATATAAAAGTGAAGTTAATGAGTTAAGTAGAAGGTTTATTGGCTAATTGGTTTTAAGGCATTTGGCAAGGAGGGAGTCAAAATTATGAACATTCTAGTTACAGGAGGAACAGGATATATAGGATCACACACCTGTGTTGTTTTGCTGGAAGCAGGCCATACAGTTATTGTTGCAGACAATCTGTGCAACAGCAATGCTGATGCCTTAGAAAAAGTAAAACGGATAACAGATAGGGAAGTTATTTTCCATCGAATAGATGTAACTGATCAATCTTTGGTTGATAGGGTCTTCGAAAATCACTTAATTGATTGTGTTATCCATTTCGCTGGGTTTAAAGCAGTAGGTGAGTCTATAGAAAAACCGCTTGAATATTACTATAATAACATCCTTAGCACTATCGTCCTGGCTAGAGCATGCAGAAAATATTGTGTTAAGCGCTTTATTTTCAGTTCATCAGCTACGGTGTATGGAGAGAACAAGGTTCCGTTTGTTGAGACTATGAAGCTTTTACCAACTACAAATCCATATGGTGAAACTAAAGCTATGAGTGAAAGAATTCTCACCGATTTTGCAAAATCCAACCCGGATTTTTGTTTGGCTCTACTAAGATATTTCAATCCTGTAGGAGCTCATGAACTAGGATTAATTGGGGAGGCTCCTAAAGGGGTTCCTAATAACTTGATGCCTTACTTAATTCAAGTGGCAAAAGGAACGCTTAAGAAGCTTGAAATATTCGGTGATGATTATCCAACGATTGATGGTACAGGGGTTCGGGATTATATACATGTTATGGATGTTGCAGAAGGGCATGCGGCAGTTCTTGAGCATCTCACAGAAGGAGTGCATATCTACAACCTAGGTAATGGTGAAGGAATTTCAGTTTTGCAGTTGGTAAAGGCATTTGAAAAAACTAATAAAGCTAAAGTTCCCTATGAAATTGTGAATCGCAGACCAGGGGATATAGCGGAGTGTTATGCAGATGTATCAAAGGCTAAACAAGAACTTGGGTGGGTTGCAAAACGGGACATTGATGCAATGTGCAGAGACGCATGGAGGTTTGGAAAGAATGATACAAATTCCTTAAAAAATTGACTAAGGAATAGCAAAGAGAGGAAAAAAGTATGAAAACAAGAGTATTGCATGTGATACCAAGCTTAACTTCTGGGGGAATAGAGTCGTTAGTGGTGGCCTTGTATGAAAATATCGACAGGCAAAGAGTTCAGTTTGACTTTGCAGTTTTAACTCAGAATAATCCTACACACAAAAAACATTTGGAAGAGCTTGGGGCAACGATTCACTTTATAGCAGATGCAGGAAGGAAGTCGACAGTACTCTCAAAGGTTTTATGGAGGTTGAAGGCATCGGTCAACTTTATGCGTCTGATATGTAAAAATAAATATGATGTTGTTCATTGCCATAGCTCTAACAACTATGGTTTATATATATTAATTGCTGCGTTATGCGGCATTCCTGTTAGAATAGTGCATTCACATGGTACTGGAATTGCAAATGGAAATCAATATTTTGAGATAGCTAGGAGATTTAAAAACATACTAAGTTTTGATAAATTGATCACTGATAGGATTGGCTGTTCTAATGCTGCAACGAAATGGCTATTTGGTTCAAGAAGTATTGAAAGCCATAGAGCAAAGACTATTTACAACGGAATAGATTTAGAGAAATTCTCAAAAGGTGTCTATGAAAAAGATGATGTTAAGAAGCAATACAATATAAAGGAAGGTATTCATTTTATAAATATAGGCAGATTTTGTATGGAAAAGAACCAATCGTTTTTAATTGATATTTTTCATGAAATGTCTAAGAAAAGGGAAGATGTCTATCTAAACATATTAGGTTATGGGCCATTGGAAAAGTCTCTTATTGGTCAGGTAGGACAATTAGGCCTTCAAGACAAAGTAAAGTTTTACAAGTATAACACAAACATAACACAAATATTAACAGCCATGGATTATTTCTTGTTTCCTTCATTGTTTGAAGGATTACCAATTGCAACTATTGAAGCGCAGGCTATGGGGATTCCAACTTTTATATCAGATACCGTAAGTAAAGAGGTAGACATAGGGTTGGCAGTATATCTCCCAATTAATGAGGGAGCAAAGTTTTGGGCAGAGGAGATACTAAAGAAGATTGAGAATGAATCATGTCCTAGAAATATCGATCTTGAGCGTGAAAAACTATTTGATATCAGATTAGTAGCACGGCAATTTGAACAGCTGTATCAATTGAATAAGGTGTTCTGATGAAAAAAACTGCTTTGGTGATTATAATAATTACAATATTATCCAAAATGCTAGGAGTTGGTAGAGATATTGTATTATCATACTATTATGGAACATCTAATATTAGCGATGCATATTTTGTTGCTCAAGCAATACCTGTTACAATTTGCGATTTTATTGGTGTCTGGATTTTAACAGGCTATATCCCAATGTATTCAAGAATTGTTAGAGAAAAAAACGAAAATTATGCTTTGAAGTTTACTAATAATTTAAGCAACTTTATTCTTATAATATCGGCACTACTTATTCTTATTGTTTTGCTATACACAAAACAGATTGTTAGGCTGTTTGCTTCTGGGTTCGATGATGCAACGTTAAGAATTGCAATTAGTTTTACCCGAATTAGTATTTTAGGTATTTATTTCATGGGATTAAATTGCTTATATAATAGTTTTTTGCAGATAAAAGAAAACTACGTTGCACCTGTACTTTTAAGTTTCCCATTTAATCTAATTACAATATTTTTCATTATATTAAGTGCGAAAGTAAATATTTGTTTGTTAGTAATTGGGGGAGTGATAGCAGTTAGTTCTCAATTGCTCTTTTCGCTTTTCTCAATTTTCAAGAATGGTTATAGATATAATTTTACAATATCCATAAGAAACGCGTATTTCAAAAAACTAATATGGATTTCATTACCCGTATTTTTTGGAGTGTCTGTTAATCAAATAAATATATTGGTTAATAGGACAATAGCTTCACAATTGGCTGTTGGAGCAATATCTGCATTGGATTATGCAAACAAGCTTAACGCATTTGTACAAGGTATTTTTGTTATTACATTAGTAACAATCATGTATCCGATTATCTCTAAGATGATTACATATAATGATATCTCAGGTGCAAAAAAAGCTGTAAAAGAAGTTTTAAATAGTGTTTCAATTCTAGTATTGCCAATTGCTATAGGGTCAATGGTATTCAGTACTGAAATAATTAAATTTTTATTTGGCCGAGGTGCTTTTGATTTAAAGGCTATAGAATATACATCAGTAGCATTATTTTATTATTCACCTGGAATGATTGGAATTGGTTTTAGAGAAGTGTTGACTAGGGCATTTTATTCCATGCAAGATACAAAGACACCAACGATTAATGCAGTGGTCGGAATAGTAGTAAACATCACTCTAAACATTATATTATCACGCTTTTTAGGAATTGGAGGACTCGCACTTGCAACTTCAATTGCTGCAATATTTTCGACAGCTCTATTATTTATCAGTCTCCATAAGAAAATAGGCCCATTCGGTATGAAGCAAATCAGCATTTCATTTCTTAAAATACTATTCGCATCATTGATTATGGGTATATGTGCGAAGCTCAGCTTTATTTATCTCAAATCAATATTAAGTCAAAACCTTTCGCTCTTAAATGCGATTTGCATCGGAGTGGTTTCATACTTAGTGGTAATCTACTTTATTAAAATTGAAGATGTTGATGTAATAGTAGGAGCAATCAAGAAAAAGCTTGGAAGAGGTTCAGCTTAAAAAGATATTTTTTCATTCTTCATATCATCACGTGTTATGTATACCTGAATATAATGTATTATAAACTAAGATGATAGAGGAAATTATATGAAAAAAAATTTAAACATTAAGTCAGGGTGCCTAATCTTAAGTTTATTAATAATGTTAGTACTTGTTCTTGTTAATTTTATGTTAGGGTGTCTAATCTTAATTTTAATAATAGTAGTACTTGTTCTTATTAAGGCTAATAACAATTTAACAAAAGAAAACACCTCTCCAGCTACATTTATTAGTGAGACTAATACAACAAATGTAGCATTGGGAAAGGTGGCTACTACACCTGATACATTTATCAACCTAAACAGAATAACTGATGGTGATAAAAATACTTACAATTATTCTGATAGTTACCCTAATGATGGCATACAGTGGATAATACTAGATTTAGGAAGCAAGAAAACTATTGATAGAATCAATCTTTGGCATTATTTTGGAGATTTGAGAACATACCATGATGTGATCATCCAACTTTCCAATCAAGCCAACTTTTTAAGTGAGGTCACTACTATATATAATAATGATTCTGACGGATCTTTAGGTCAGGGAATAGGCGCTGATGAGGAGTATATTGAAAACGCTGATGGAAAGACTATAAATTTTAATGCTACAGAAACACGTTATGTAAAGCTTTGGTCAAATGGAAGCACAGCAAACGGTTCCAACCACTACGTGGAAGTTGAAGTTTTTGAAAAGGCTAATGTAATAACTAATTTAGCCTTAGGTAAAAGTTTTACTTTTTCAAATGAATTTGTAAATGCAAGTGTGATGACTGATGGTATAATTGATACAGACAGTTATTCTGATAGTTACCCTAATGATGGCGTACAGTGGGTAATGTTAGATTTAGAAAGTGAAATGAACATTTTAGGAATTAATCTTTGGCATTACTTTGCTGATGGAAGAAGTTATCATGATGTAATTGTACAGATTTCAAACAAAGCTGACTTCTCATCAGGGGTTACCAATGTCTTTAATAACGATGTTAACGGGGACATAGGACAGGGCATAGGCAGTGATCAAGAGTATGTGGAAACTGCTGCTGGAAGAAGCATAAATTTCAATGCTGTAATAGGAAGATATGTTAAGCTTTGGTCTAATGGAAGTACTTCAAATCAATCAAATCATTATGTAGAAATTGAAGTAATGGGGAATACTTTGAATAATTTAGCACTGGGAAAACCAATCACAACTGGTCCTAATTTTGTAAATATAAACAGAGTTACAGATAATATTAAGGATACTTGGTATTACTCGGATAGTTATCCCAATGACGGTATACAGTGGATAATGATAGATATAAGAAGTGAGGTAAACATCTGCGGTATCAATCTATGGCATTATTTCGCTGATGTTAGACAATACCACGATGTTATAATACAGCTTTCAAACGACCCTGATTTTTTAAGCGGTATAACTACAGTCTTTAACAATGACTATGATGGGTCTTCGGGACAAGGAATAGGTAGTGATGAAGAATATATTGAAACCAGCAGTGGAAAAAGCATAAATTTTAATGCTATATCTGCTCGGTATGTAAAATTGTGGTCCGATGGAAGCACAGCTAATGCCTCTAATCATTACGTGGAAGTGGAAGTAATGGCAGTTGACCCTACAATTGGATTTTATCCTAATTGGTATAGTATTAGCGAAGGACCATTTTCACCCGTTCCAGCAATTGAGAATAACAATCCTGTTCTTAGGGCAAGTGATGTTACTGATACTTCAGCTGCTTTTCTTGCAGATCCTTTGCTTTTCTATGAAAATGGAAACTGGTTTATGTTTTTTGAAGTCATGGATAATAGTACCAGAATAGGTTGTATTGGATTAGCAACAAGTACTGATGGACTAAACTGGAATTATGATAGGATAGTTTTAAGAGAAAGCTACCATTTGGCCTTACCGTACGTATTTAAGTATGGAAATGACTATTATATGATTCCTGATGCAGGAGGTTCAATATATGATTTAAAGATGTATAAAGCTAATAGTTTCCCTTATGATTGGTACTATTTTACCGATATAGCAACAGGACGCGGATTTGTGGACACAGCAATAGTGCCATATAACGGTAAGTTCTGGCTGTTCACAGGTGATGTATCAAATAGCAATTGTTATCTTTACTACTCAGACAATCTTACAAGTGGTTGGACAGAGCATCCCAAAAGCCCAATTGTCTCAAATAATGCCGCAAATGCTAGGATAGGAGGAAGGTCTTTTGTCTATAATGGAAAGTTAATTAGAATCGCACAAAAATGCGATGTAGTGTATGGCGAAAAAATAAAAGCATTTGAGGTTGATACTATAACTACAATAGACTATGCAGAACATGAAATTCCTGAAAGTCCGCTATTAAGTCCTGGCAGCAACAATTGGAACGCTACTGGAATGCATACATTTGATCCTTGGTGGACTGGTAATCAATGGCTAATTTCCGTAGATGGTTATAATAATGGTGGTGATTGGTCGATTGGTATATATAAAAGTCAGTAAGTATCATTCTTTTGCAAGTGGTATAGTGCCTAAAACATTTAATTTTAGGTATTCCTCAATATCTTCCTTGCTTTTTATTTTGTCATTTAAGTATTCTAAGGTAAGAATTATACCTACAACCAGGATAAGACTTATGAGGAAGGCAATTAACGAGTTAGATATTGGTCTTGGTTGAACAGGAGATACGGGTAATTCAGCATCATCCACTATATTAATATTATTTACATTCATTAAACTAAATGATTTTTCAACAAATTTTTCACTTAACTTGTTTGCAAGTTTCATTGCGATAACTGGGTCACTGTCTTTAACACTTATTTGTAATATCCTCGTGTCTGTTTTTAGGTTTACACTTATTTTTTTAGCTAGAGCGACTGGAGTTAAGTTATTGACTTTTAAATCATCCACAACAGCTTTAGTTACATTCCTGCTTTTAATTAGCTCTCTATAATCCTTTACCAATTGCTGATTTACTTGAAGCTCATCATAATTAATAGATTTCTGTACATCACTCTTATTTATAACATATAGTGTTGCGTGTGATTCATACACTGGTTCTAGAATAAACAAGCTTGCAAGTAAAGCAATGACCATTATAAATAATGGAATAGCAATGATAAATATAAATCTTTTGTATAATAAATAAGTAATTTGCTTAAAATCCAATGCTATCATCTCCTTAAAATTGTAAATTCCTATTTTATAACGCTAAAACTACCAAAATTGGATTCTATAGCAATATATTATTTAAGTATCTTTTTGGTGCATATACAATTACAAGCTGCCAGAATTATATTTTACAATACTGGCAGCTTGTGGTATTGGTTATATAGGGTTATATTAGTTAAATCTTTTTTACTGCAAGGCTTAGGTATTTTTCTTGTGCTTTATACATCAATTTATTTTCGACCAAAGTATCCAGAAAGCTTTTAATCAACTCAATATTGACTTCACGCTTTAATTTTCCAGAAAGATAATCTGAAACTTGCTTTGCCGTTTTTGATTCATCGCAGCAAAGGTATGTATGAGCTTCGAGTGGTTTTAATGTATATGTATTCGCTTCTTCAAACCGTGTGTCGGTTATTATAAAAGAGTTATCTATAAATTCATATTCGAGTCTTAGTTTATCCGAATTAGTTTGCCAATGATCCAGAAAATTTTTAATTGGTTCAAGCACATTTGAATAATCAATGCTAGATTTATAATCAAATTCAAAGGAATATGCAAGATTAAAGATTTCATTTTCTTCTAGGTTGTACACATCATAATAACTTTTGAATGGCTGTATGTTTTCTATTCCATATTTTTCGGGATTACAAAAGTACGGGCTATGTCGGTCAAGCCTCATCATGCTAAATCCTGTAGGTGGTGTAAGATGAGAAATCAACTTCATGTTTTCCAATGTTTCTTCGTAAAACTCCAATTTATCATTCGGGAACCCTAAAATAATATTCCACAAAGGAGATATGCCGTATTCTTCCATTAGCCTCAGACATTGAATGTTTGTTATGACGGATACTCCTTTTCTCATAAGCTTTAACATTCCGTCTGAAAGTCCTTCAATTCCAGGTTGAAGATATAAAAAACCAGCTTTTGCAAGTATTTGTATTTGTTTTTTTGTTAAGCTTGATCTGGTTTCGTAAAAAAAGGTGATATCACTTTCTGAATTTGCAAGACTAGGTATTAAATTATTAAAATAACTGAAGTCAATGACATTATCAGCTGCTTGAAAACTAAAACAATTGTATTTTTCAGATAGACTTTCGATCTCTCTTAGAGCCCTATCGGGACTTTTGCTTCTGTATTCCATTTTACAGCCATTTAAACCACAAAAAAGACATTGTGCTTTTGAACCCCACCAACAGCCTCTCGATGTTTCAAAGAGAATTTCAGTAGAAAAGAAGCCTTTTGATTGCGACTTTTCATAGCTGTCAAAATAATCTTCATAGTCTGGAATAGGAAGATTGTCAAGGTTTGATAATGTGGTGCAACTGCAATTTAAAACACTTCTACCTTCATGCCTGTAAACAACACCAGGTATTTCATTGTTGTAACCAGGTTTTATGCCTGATTTTAATTTGTTTACAAAATCAATTAAGGCAATTTCTGATTCTCCAGTGAAAACATAATCGAGAAAATCAAAATTTCTATGAAGTGTAAGACCCATAATACCTTCACAATTTGCACCACCCATAATTATAATTTTCTCAGGGTATTTTTTCTTAAGCTTTTTAGCTAAAGAGAGAGAAGCAACATTTTGATGAAAGCTTGATGTAAATCCGATTATGGAATACTCAGAAAAGACTTTACCATTTGAAAGCTCTTCAATAAAATCACAAGCTTTACTTGATAAATTTAAGACAGTATCAGGTAAGGTAACATCTACACTAGATAATTGTTTTAAATATTCCTTGCTTAAGTCAGAATTGATCTCTCCATATAAGGATTTTTTAAAGATAGCATCCCCTATTAGCAGATGAAACGGTAATTCTTTTGAAACAGTATCATATATATTAAAGCCACATTTATCTGCAAACTTGAAGTATGGATAAATTATTTTGCAATCTATCCCGTTATTAATTAACTGAGCTTTTAATGTAGAAAGACCTAGTGACGGTCTGTATAGCTCGTAAAATGGCATGCAAACCAATAATACATTTACCATATCAAGTAAGTCTCCTTATCTAGCTGTTTAATGGCTTCATTGAATTTTGCTTATGTTAGGAAATTAAAAGGACTGGGGTAATGGTTCTTTAAGTATATTATGCCATTAATTGAATAATGGCATTTTATATAAACAATTAATTATTTATAATAAATTCCATATTTAGCAGTTGGTATAACTCCATATTTAGCAGTTGGCTTAATTCCGTATTTCATGGTTAAAGGCATACCCTTTGGATCTACCACTTCAATAGTAGGAACTGTAAATCCACCAATCATATCCATTAATTCTTCATCGCTTAATTCAATTCCAATATTCATTTCTTTTTTCATGATTAAAACCTCCTTTTGACTTATTTAAAGATATCATTGAAATACCCCAGTCCAGTAATTTATATCCAATGATATCTATATTAAATACATTATTAATCTTACATTTAGCAGAGCAAAATACCGAACGCTTTAACGGAATTTTGCGATAGATAAATGTAATAGATTAATCGTATTTAATCTATTAAAAGCATAATTGCTTTTAATTATCTAAAGTATACTATTGGGAAGCATTATTTTCAATGACATAAGGTACAGATATGTTCTGATATTTTCACCATTTAAAATTGATAATAAGTTGATTTTCATTGTAGATATTCTATTTGATACGTTTCTTCATAATGATATTCTTTTATTGAAAATAATATTAAACGAGGAGGAATTAAAAATGTTAAAAAGATTTGTATGTCTAAGTACTATTTTGGTTATGTTGTTATCGATTATGACCAATGCTTTCGCCCAAGAAGTCAAAACTATATCGGATGAGGCGAAAAAAGTATTGATTGTGGTTTCACCAAAGGATTTTAATGATCAAGAATTCTTTGAGGTTAAACAAATACTGAATATGTACAAAGCTAATTCAACTGTTGCTAGCACTTCAGTAAAAACAGCAACAAGTATGGACGGAAGAACTGTTAAAGTTGATATTAAGATTTCAGATGCAAGATTAAACGATTATGATGCAGTTGTGGTAATTGGAGGAATTGGCGTGCCTAGGACTCTCTGGAATAATAAGGACTTAATAAACTTAGTTACTAATGTCAATTCAAACAAGAAAATAGTTGCAGCTGTTTCAGAAGCGCCAGTGGTGCTTGCAAAAGCTGGAGTTTTAAAAAACAAAAATGCTACAGTGTATCCAGATAATGAAGCTGTAAAAGTACTTAAAAAGTATGGGGCAAAGTATGTTAATCAAGAGACTATAATATCTGATAATATCATAACTGGCAGAGATGAGAAATCATCAAAAGAATTTGGATTAAAAATTATCAAAGCCCTTAAATTAGATAACTCAAATATAAATATTATCATGGTAATTCCTCAAAAAGATTTTAAGGATAAGGAATTATTTGAACCAAAAACTATTTTTGAAATGTATGGGGCTAAAGTAACAATAGCAAGCAACACTAAAGATAAGGCTGTTGGAATGGATGGAGGAGTTGTAACACCAGATATGCTGATTTCTGATATAGAAGTTGACAAGCTAGATGCGCTTATATTTGTAGGGGGTACAGGTGTTATTGAATATATTTGGGATAATCAGGATCTGAAAAATCTGATTATAGAAGCTGTTAGCAAAGACAAATTAATAGGTGCAATTTGCTTGGCTCCTGTAGTATTGGCGAACGCTGGTGTTTTAAAGGATAAACCTGCTACAATGTATCCATGGGATGAACAGGTTAAAAAGCTTGAAAATGGTGGAGCAAGGTATATTGATCAGGAAGTTATTGAGGCGGGAAACATTATTACTGGAAGAAACCCCGATGCATCAAAAGCTTTTGGACTTAAAATTGCAAAGGTATTAGGTTTAGGAGAAAAGCAAAAGAAAATACTTATGGTAATTGCTCCAAAAGATTTTAAAGACCAAGAGTTATTTGAAACAGAAACCATTTTCGAAATAAATGGGGCTAATGTCACTGTGGCAAGTACTACTACAGAAAAAGCAATAGGAATGGATGGGAGTATAGTTACTCCAGACATAAAAATATCTGATGCAAAAGCAAGCGATTATGATGCGATTGTTTTAGTAGGAGGATCAGGAGTTACAGAAAGCCTTTGGTCAGATGCTAGTCTTAAAAAATTACTTATCGATGCAAATAACCAGTATAAAGTTATAGGAGCTATATGCCTTTCGCCTGTTGCACTAGCGAAAACTGGTCTTTTAAAAGATAAATACGCAACAATGTACCCATGGGATCAAGCAGTAAACGAACTTTTAAAGTATTCTGTTAAATATCTTGATCAGGAGGTTGTTGTTGAAGATAACTTAATCACTGGAAGAAATCCTGAAGCATCAAAAGCTTTTGCATTAAAAATATCTGATATTTTATATTAAATACACTATTAATCTTACATTTAGCAGAGCAAAATACCGAACGCTTTTACGGAATTTTGTGATAGATAAATGTAAAAGATTAATTGTATTTAATATAGGATTAAGATAATAAAAAGTAAAACTTATAACATAATAAACATGTGGTAAAAAAGGTGCGAATGAGGCACCTTTTTTCTGTTTAACCCATTATTTGTTTCTGATATTGGGATGGAGTCAATCCCGTAAATTTTTTGAAAGCACTAGAAAAATGTTTGCTGTCATTAAAACCAACTCTTTCCATTACGTCAATGACTCTTAAATTGGTGTCCTTAAGAAGTAGTGCTGCTTCCTTTAATCGAATATTAATTAGGAAAGAAATAACTGTCATGCCTGTTTCTTTTATAAACTTTTCATTTAGTGTAGTTCTGTTTAAACAAAATGTTTTAGCCAATTCTTCAATTTTTATTTTTTGAAAGTAATTCAATTTCAGATAATCAATTATTGGACCTATATCATTTTCACTGTTATCAGCAATAGATATTATTTTGTTGCTTTCTATACAGAAAAACATTTCCTGAAGATTATAAATTGCTTGACGTATCATAGCGCTTATACGAAAAAACCAGTATTGATCCTTTTGAGTTAATATTTCGTTATTAATATTTTCAAAGATACCTACTAACTTAACAAAAGCCTCATGTTCAATATTGAAAAATCCGTTATAATTTTCACATTTCTCTAAGAATGGCCTAAGACTTGAGCGATCCCGCTGGTCGGTTCCACTAAATCCACTATTTTGACTATGAAGTATGTCAAAATCAAATTTGCTATTTATTATTTGTGGATGGAAATAAAAGGAAATTGTATTGAACGAATTATTCTGTTCGATAACTGGCTTATCCATATCATTTAAGCATAAAATAGATTGGGATGTAAGTACAATACTAGACTTACCAAGGTTTAGCGAGATGAAGCCCTCTTTAAGCAACACAAGTTTAAACCTGTCAGGACAATCTAAACCATCAAGCGCAGTATCATTATTGTTAAGAAATATTGGAAACGTATTTTGATTATCAAAAATGTTAACAATTGAATAATTCATCTTTAAACCTCAGGATATTTATTTTATGTCTAGGAAATTATGGTTCCCATAATTTCTAACGACGAGTTACAGAGGAAACAAAAAGCGCTTCGCGTTTTTATTTTATTACCCAACAATTGTCGTTTCTGTATTGAGTTGGTGATATGCTCCAATGCTTTGAAAAAAGTCTTTCAAAATAAGTTACGCTTTTAAATCCTACTTTTGAAACAATTTCTGATATAGGTATGTATGTGTCTCTTAATAATATTGCAGCAAGGTTCAATCTTAGCTGTGAGATATATTCCATAATAGTTTGGTTTGTACTATTTTTAAATAAAGAGGAAAGTGTTGTTCTGTTTATTTGAAATCTATTAGTTAAAGATTCGATGCTTATTTTTTCCATATAATTTGTATGAATATATAAAATGACTTGTGATATCTTTTCGTTTTTTTCATCCAAAGCTAAAATTGGTTTTACTAGGTTGGCATTTTTAATTTTATCAAGTAAGAAAAATATTTCAAGAAAATATGACCTGCTTCTGCATGGCCAGAAAATATCAGGTTGAATAAGCAACTGGTTTTTGCATTTATCAAACAACTCAGAAAGCCTATTAAATGAATTAGGTCCTACAGGTATTTGACCTTGATATTCTTCGGATTTTTCAACAAATGCTCCGAACCAATATAGGTCTTGATATTCAAAACTATGCAGTTTTTGAGATAGTTGCCATACATCTTCATATGTAAATCTGTTATTTATATAGTTTGGATGAAAGTAAAATGCCTCAGCCAAAATGTTATCTTGCTGTTCAATCTCTATTTTATCTTTTTCATTGAAGCACAATAAACAAGGAGCAGACATGGCAATTCTTTTATTATTTACTCTATAAATTATACTACCATTCTTTATTAGAATTATCTTTAATGAAGAATCATTTATTTGAACAAATTGAAAGTCTTCGTTTTCATTAAATAAAACTGGAATCTCAGCATCTTGATGATGAAGGATCCCTTTTGTTACTATACTCATGTTTTTGCCCGCCTTTTGGATATCATTCTTGGCTATTTCTAATATGAAGTACTTTTATCATTATACTTGAATTTTTTCTTGTATTCAACGAATAGCAAAGTGAAATTCAATATTATATTGAAAGTAATAAATAAATTTTTATTTACTGTAACTTTCCTGTTAAAATTTACGTTATACTATATGTCAATGAAACGAGGTGAATATGTGGTCGAATTTAATAAGCTGTATGAAAAAAATTATAGGAGGGTTTATTATTACCTTAGAAGTATTTGCCAAGATCAAAGTGTTTCTGAGGATTTAACACAAGAAACATTCTACAATGTGTTACTTAGCATATACAGTGGTAAAGTGGAATCAATAAGTATAAAATGGCTTATTAAAATAGCCCACAATATTTTTATAGATTATTTGAGAAAAAATAAGATTTCTACTGATAGCTTTGATATATTTAATGATGACATAAGAGTTTCAGATTTTGACCAGGCCCACATGATTGATATTATGGATATATTAAATAGCTTGCCATTGCGATATAAGATAATAATCATACTTAAGGACCATTATGGTTTTTCATACTATGAGATTAAGGAAATCTTGGGATGCTCTGAGTCTACTGTAAAGGTAACTCTTTTCAGAGCAAGGAATAAATTCAAGGAGGTGTATTCGAGATATGAACGAGAAATCATTGATTGATTGCGATGAAATAAGACTCAAGCTTGCAGCTTACGTTGAAGGTATTTTGCCAGAAAATGAAATGAAATTTGTAGACGAACACTTAAATATCTGTAATGATTGCAAAAAGCTTTTTGAGGACTTAGAAGATAAGGTCATGCTATATGGAAAGGAGCCTTATTCAAATGAAACGAGGAAAATGGAATCAAAACTAACGAAACAGGTTTCGGTAAAGTTGCTGACCATATGCACATTAGTATTTGTTGCCTCTTATATAATCCTTACAGCAATACCACAGACAATATTAAGCAAACCACTATTTAAAAAACAACTGGAGATTGGATATGCACTTCAAGACCTTGTTCAGTTCACAATACCAGGATCTAAGATTAAGTCAGGATGGCGAGGTGCTATTGGAGTTATTGATCTGGTGAATGTAATAGAATATGAGCAGGAACTTATAGGTGGAGGTATGGTGGAAGGCAAGCTTGATTTGGCAGTACCTATTTATGCTGGTGAGAATGATTGGAGGAAAACCAGTACAATTGCCAAAGAAGGTTTTGGATTATGCTCTTTAGGCATCATACAAATTAGAGATATCCAGTTAAACTCTCATTGGGAAAAACTTGCCCAAGTGGAGAAGTGGACTGAAAGCAGGATAGCAGTGAGTTTTGAGAAGTCAATTTCGGTAGGTGAAATGGATGAAATTATAGCAAAAATCGGTTCGGATTTTACTGATGTGTGGATTGGATTAGATACAAGCAAATTAGACATCAATAGATTTGGATACTTTGATATGAGTCTATTCCAAGCACAATGGGGATTTCCACTTAGAATGGAGCTGACAGTGCCTGAAGTGTCAAGTGAAGAGAAAGATAAAAATGGTAATGTAGTATCGTCTGTTGATGTGACAAAAGATGCTGAAGGTACTGTAACAGCAATATCAGGAATGACATTAATAGATGAAAAACACAGGGTATCACAGGTAGTGAAGGATTACAGGAATGAGATGAAGAATTTCATAGAGTATTCAAAATATTTTAAAGATAATGAATTCAGTTCGGATTTGAAAAAGGTCAATGCAGTTATTCAGAAGGATGATTTTAAAATTGCAGGATTTATAATTCAGGGACCAACATCGGCGCTTCTTGAATTAAGAGACAACAGGAATATATCAAGAGTTGAGATTATAAAGGTTGATTTTGACTATATGAGGTGATTTTATGATTAGAAAAATACCATGGGGATACTTTTCAATACTTCTATTTATTTTTGGAATACTTTATTCTGTAAAAGTTGGAAGAACCTTTTGCCTTGGGAACATTGTTTTTAAAGCTGTCGGAATCCCAGTATATTCAAAGATTCACAATACACTGTTCGTATCCTTGCTGCTTTTTGCAGGAGGTTACGTTCTTTCAAAAGTATTTAGCAAAAATGAAGGTGCTGTACTTGGCAAAAATCTTAATTTGATTTTTGGTGCCACAGTTTTAATTATTATTGTTTGTATATATCTATTTAAAGTTGATCTTTTATATCCGCTTTATAAATTGCCAGGGACTTAAGAGCTAACTCCATAATAAAAGTATACGATTTGGGCTTCATCGTATACTTTAAATATGTGCTGCAAGGAGCTTCTAATGAAGGAGTTAACAATCCGTCTTTTGATATCAAGATATTACGTATGATTTCTACAATATGGTTTTTATATGTAAATCATGATAAAATTATTTCATTGAATTGACTAAGAGAGTTAAGGATATTTTAATTTCCTCAATCAATTTTATATTGTGGAGATTATCAAAACTAATGTTTATTAAAATCACCTAATAGAAGTAAATTTACCATGAAAAGGTTGGGTTAATATGCTAAATATCAATGAAGAGTTCGTAAACAAAACTGCCCCGAATCAAAGCGCAATTTCAAATGGTCAGGGGTTAGTCAAAAAAGACAGCTTTGTAAAGTTGAGCATTTCACATGATGAAACAATCTTATTTGGAGAGTGCAAGGGAAGTGGAGCAAGCAATTATACCACGTCATGCGATTTTTCAAATATGGAAAATCCAGTTTTTCGATGTAGTTGTCCAAGCAGGCAATTTCCATGCAAGCATTCATTAGGGCTTATGTATGCATACATAAATGGGAAAAAGTTTGATGTTGCAGAGATACCTGAGGACTTGGTACAGAAGAGGGAAAAGGCTCAGCAAAGGGAAGAAAAGAAAAAGGAAAAGTCCCAAACCGAGCCTAAAAAGGTTAACAAAAATGCACTGGAGAAAAAGATAAAAACCCAAAAGGAAGGACTTGCGCTTTTGGAAAAGATTGTGGCAAGTATTGCAAAAGCTGGGCTTGGTACTATTAATATAAAGACTTTAACGCAGCTAGAAGATCAGATAAATAACCTTGGAAACTATTATATTCCAGGAGCACAGGTGCTTCTTCGTGAGCTTAAGGAGCTTTTTAACAATAATGGTGATAATGAAAAGATATATTTGGAAGCTGTTGATCTTATAACTAGAATATATGCAATATGTAAAAAGGGAAATGAGTACCTTGATAAAAAGCTTGCTGATCCTGATTTATCGATGGATAAGGAGTCTACAATAGATGAATGGCTCGGACAATCATGGCAGTTAGCTGAACTTAAAGCTGCTGGACTTGTTGAAAATGATGCGGAGCTTGTGCAACTGTCATTTAATTCAATTTGTAATAATGCAAGACGTGAGTATGTTGACATAGGAGTATGGATAAACCTTAAGTCGGGACAAATTGTTGAGACAAAAAATTATAGACCTTTTAAAGCTTTAAAGTATATAAAGGAAGAAGATTCGTTCTATTCAGTAGCTCAGATCAACGAATTATGTGTGCAACCAGGAGACCTTAATCCAAGAGTTCGTTGGGAAGGAATGACCATGAGGGATATTACATCAAAGGATTACAGCACCATCATTTCTCAAGCAAAAAGCTCCTATCAAGAGGTTTTTAAGGTTATTAGAAATCAGATAAAAAATCCATTGTCATCTAAATATCCAGTGGTACTATTGAAGTTTTCTGATATTAAATTGATAAGTGGAAACTATGTAATAGAAGGTTTGGATGGGCAAAAGCTGGTTCTTTCAGATAAGTTGACCTTTGGTGAGCAGGTTACAAATGATGTTTTGAGTCTTCTTAAAAAAGAAAACCTTAAGAATCAAGTCGCCTTGGTAAGGTTTTTTAATGATTTTGAAGAGAAAAGATTATATGGAAAGATACTTAGTATTGTAAAGGTTGACGAAATTGTTAGACTCACATTTTAATTTTGGATGGTGATTAAATGAGTATTGGATTATTATATGAAACTCAAAATGAGATAAGAAGGCTTTTTATAGCAGGAAGTGATCTTGCAGCAGGTGATTTCAGGCTTAAAAAGATTCTTCCAGGAATGAAAAAATCAGGTGAAGCAGCTCCTGTTTTTGCAAAGGTTGCAGAGATATTGGAAAAGGTTATTGAGGCTCAAGACTCAAAGACTACGGAAAATCTTTTTGAGCTTTCAAATCTTGTAAACGCAATCCTTTACACCCAGGGACAAACTGGTATTGAGGGAGAGGCTTCCGATATTGAGAATTTTGAGTTTGATTCAAATACAAGTATGCCCTTTAGAAAGATTAAACCTATAATTGATGCTCTTACTACCACAGGGTCTGGCAGGTTTGAGATAATTAATGAGGCCCTTTCGCAAAAGCTCTATGGAGATGTTAGACTGATTACTCCTCTTATATATGCACTTGATGATTCATACGTCGAAATACCAAAGCTTGTAGAAAGTATGTTAGAAGGTTATGGAGAGTCAATAGTACCAGTATTGAAAAAAACTTTTGATTTTTCGGGTTGTCTAGGAAATTATGGTCCCCATAATTTCCTGCGACGGGTTACAGAGGATACAAAAGCCGCTTCGCGTTTTTGTTCTGGAAAGAGCTATGGGAGAAGGATAAGAATAATTTCAAAGCTTAAGAAAGCTGCAGAGAGAGAGTTTTATTTAGAGGCTCTTGAAAAGGGAACAATAGAAGTTAGGATTGCAGCAATAGAGGCTCTTAGCGATATCCCAGATTGTGAGAATACCATTTTGGAGCTTTCAAATGATAAAAAGAAAGAAATCAGGGAAGCTGCCATTAATTCACTGGGGAAATTAGCTTCAAGTACTTCTATCGATAAGATTATTGATGTATATTTCAGCAAAGACAAAGACTTTGCAATAAATTCAATGAGAGAGTGCGAATCTGAGTTGCTGAATGCAAGACTTGTTAATGAAGGTGAAAAATATCTTGAAAAGGTTTTGGCTCTAGACGCACCTTCGCCAAAGGAGGCAAAAAGTTTCAAAAATAATGATGTTGAGGCTTTGGCGGGATTAATATACTGCATTGAAGACAAAAATGCTAAAATCATTTATGATTTTCTAGTCAAGTGCATGGGAAGCTTTGAGTTTTTAGACAAGTTTGGTTTTTATTCATTAGGCTATGTGAATGAGAATACATTAGGTGGCTTAGTTGTTTATATGCTATACAACTTTAAAAGTCCTGAAGCATACAGGGTGCTCGAATCAACCTTGAGAAAGCTTTGTAAGTATATATTTTATGCATTCAATGCAGCAATTAGTACATTTGAACCAGCTTATGTATTTGAAAACTATAATGGGTTTCTTAAGGCTGGAAAGAAAGGGAATGGTTACAAAGAAATTATCAATACAATAAATCGGTATGTTGATTTTGAAAATAAATATAACGAAGCCATTTATAAAGAATCAGCATATCGAAATGGAAAAGAAGGAAAAGTGAATATTAGTTTTGATGATAGATGGATAAAGGATTTGATGGCTGTTGATGAATTGGATTTGGTATGTAAGTTGTCAAAACCTAAGATAGAAGGCTTGAATGAATATTTGCTTGAGAGGCTTGAAAATAATATGGGTTTCGATAAGCCTCAGTCGGTTAGAATTGTGATTGCCCTTATGCAATCTGAGTATAAAGACATAAAGCAGGTAGTTGAAAAAATAATTGAACATAATTTAGCTAACAAGAAGCGTAGATATAACTATTACATGGATGAGTTTTTGGCAGTTATCAGATTGTTGCCAGAAGCTGATGTAAAAGGATTCGAAGAGAAATTATTGAATATATAAGCGAGGTTAAATAAAATGGCAGATAATAAAGAAATTTTGAGGCTTACAGCCGAAGAACAATATGCAGATGAAATAAAGGCTTTAATAGAAAATGAAAAAAATCCAATTCCTGTTGGCTGGCAAATGTCGCCGCTTTCAGTTCTCACATACATAATTGGTGGAAAATCTGGGAAACAGGTTATCACTCCAAAATACATCGGGAATAAAAGGCTTGTTGAAATAGCAATTTCAACACTTGTTACAGACAGAGCATTACTTCTGATTGGTGAGCCAGGAACTGCTAAATCATGGTTGTCTGAGCACCTTACAGCAGCAATTCATGGAGACTCCACCAAGGTAGTTCAGGGAACAGCGGGGACAACAGAAGAACAAATCAGATATTCATGGAATTATGCAATGCTATTGGCGAACGGACCAACAAAGGAAGCATTGATAAAAAGCCCAATATATAGAGCAATGGAGTGTGGAGGAATAGCTCGTTTCGAGGAAATATCAAGATGTGCTTCAGAGGTCCAGGATGCGCTTATTTCAATCCTCTCCGAAAAGAGAATTTCGGTGCCTGAACTAGGTTGTGAAATCCCTGCAAAGAGAGGCTTTTCTATTATTGCAACAGCAAACACCAGGGATAGGGGCGTAAACGATATGTCAGCTGCTTTAAAAAGGCGTTTTAATATTATTGTTCTACCAAATCCTGGAGATATCAATACTGAAATAGACATCGTCTCAAAACGCGTTTCTGAACTGGCTGTAAACCTTGACTTAAAGGCGGCATTGCCGTCAGATGAAGCTGTTGCAAAGGTTGTAACAATCTTTAGGGAACTTCGTACAGGAACAACTCTTGATAGCAAAGAAAAATTAAAATCACCTAGTGGCGTAATGTCAACAGCAGAGGCTATTTCGCTTTTGGCAAACAGTATGGCTTTAGCAGCAAGCTTTGGTGATGGGAAAATATCAAGTGATGACCTTGCAGCAGCACTTCAAGGCTCTATAGTAAAGGATGAAGATAAGGATAAGCTTGTTTGGAAGGAGTACATTGACAATGTGCTTAAAAAACGTGGGTCAGAGTGGCGAGATATATATAATGCATGCAAGGAGATGAATTCGTGAATACCTCAGGGAAAAAGCCATACATTTTTGGAGTAAGGCATCTATCCCCTGGTGGAGCGTATCATCTTCTTAAGTTTTTAGATGAAATAAAGCCTACAGCAGTTTTGATTGAAGGGCTTTCGGATGCCAATGATCAGATCGAGCATTTTGTATCAAGAAAAACAAAGCCACCTATTGCAATACTTGCATATACCGAGGAGCTTCCTGTAAGGACTATTTTATATCCTTTTGCAGAATATTCACCAGAATACCAAGCTCTTATGTGGGCAAAAGAAAATGATGCCCATGCAGAGTTTATCGATCTTCCTTCAGATGTATTTATTAAGCTTGATTATGATGTAAAAAAGGAAGTAAGCGAGGAAAACATTGAAAATCATAATGATCAAAGTGATGATAAAAGTAATACTCAAATTAATAATCAAAGCAATAGGATAGGTATTTATGAGAGATGGGCGAAAGCTTCAGGTGAAGATGATCATGACGCTTACTGGGAGTATAATTTTGAGCACAATCTCTCAAAAGACTCATATTTGAAGGCAGCTTTTGAATTTGGAAAAAGTCTTCGCCACCTCTCACAGGATGATAAATACGATTATGCTAAAAACCTTGTTAGAGAAGGGTTTATGAGAAATAGGATCCGAAAGGTAATAGAAAGCGGGCATAAAGAGGATAAGATTGTTGTAGTTACAGGTGCATTTCATGCAAGTATGTTGGGACTAGATATAGAGCCGATGTCAGATGAAGAAATAGAAAAGCTTCCAAGAGTAAAAACCAGGCTGACATTGATGCCATATTCTTTTTACAGGCTATCATCAAGAGCTGGATATGGTGCTGGAAATAATGCTCCTTCATATTATGGACTAATGTGGTATGCTATGAAAAGCGATTCAATGGATAAACTAGCCGCCCGATATTTGACTACAGTTGTTACAAAGCTTCGTGAAAGCGGCACACATCGCTCGTCTGCTGAGGTAATTGAAGGAGTGAGGCTTGCAAATACATTAGCAGCACTTCATAATGCCACAAGACCCAATCTTAAGGACTTAAGAGATGCTGCAACAACAATTCTAGGATATGGCGAGCTTTCTGTGGTAGCTGAGGCTTTGGCTTATGTTGATATAGGGACAGATATTGGTTCACTACCTGAAGGGGTTAGTAGAACATCCATACAGGATGATTTTTACAGGGAATTGAAAAATTTAAAGCTGGAAAAATATAAAACAACAGTAGCAATGGATCTTGACTTAGACCTTCGTGAAAACAGAAGGGTAAAGTCTGAGGAAGCTGCATTTCTCGATTTAAATAGATCCTTTTTTCTACATAGATTAAAGGTTTTAAAAATAAGCTTTCAACAGATGAAGACATCGAGCCAGAAAGATGCAACCTGGGCGGAAGGCTGGATACTTAAGTGGACTCCTGAGGCTGAAATTGAACTTGTAGAATCAACCTTGCGGGGTGAAACAATCGAGCTTGCCTGTGCCTTTGTTTTTAAAGAAAGGCTTGAAAAAAGCAGCAGTATTGCGGAAGCAGGGATGATAATTCGAGAGGCTTGCGAATGTGGAATGATGGAATCAATGGAGGAGGCAAGGATCAATCTTCAAAGGCTTGCTGTTGATTCAGGCTCTTTTAGTGAAATTTCTTCAGCGGCATTTAATTTGTCTCAGGTTATTAGTTACAAGGACATTAGAAGATTTGATACAGATCACATGATTCCTCTTTTACAGCAGCTTTTCTTAAGAGGCACACTTCTTCTCACAGATGCTGCAAAGTGTGATAATAATGCTGCAAAGACAATGATTGAGGGAATCCACGCTATGAATATCATATCTCAAGAACATTATAAAATAGTTGATGAAGAACTCTGGGTGAAAAAGCTTACAGAGCTTTCTGATTTCGATGACAGAAACCCATTGCTTTCAGGGTATGCCTGTGCAATACTTCTAGAGAGAAATATGTTGGATGGGTATAAGCTTTCAAAAGAGGTATCAAGAAGACTTTCACCAGGAATTGAGGCAGATATTGGAGCTGGATGGTTTGAAGGACTTTCAATGAGAAACCGTTATGCGCTTTTAGCTAGAATGGGTCTATGGGAGCAGCTCTCAATTTATGTTGAATCGCTAGATGACGAGGAATTTAAACGTGCATTGGTTTTCTTAAGACGTGCATTTGGTGACTTTAGTTCTGCAGAAAAAAGAAGTATTTGCGAGAACCTTGGAGAGATATGGGAAGTAAATAAGGATGAGGTAAGTGATGTTTTAAGCAGAGAGCTTGGAGAAGAGGAACAAAAGACAATTGAAGGTCTAAACGATTTTGACTTTGGAGATATATAGGATTTTATTTTACAGAAATATACTATTTTAGCTTTTGAGGTATAAAAATTTTGCTTATGAAATATAAAATTTAAATTTGGAGATATTTAAGATGGTTGATGCAAAGAATCTTAAACGTTGGAGATTAATTCTCGGAAATACATCCGAAGACTCATTGAATTCATTTGGAGCAGGCTTTAGCCTTGATTCAGATGAAGTACTTATGGATGAGGCGTTAGCTGCCATATATGACAAAACTGATGGCGATGAGGGAGATGGTCAAAAAAGATCAGCGGGTCTTGGCAAATCCTCCCCAAAGGTAGCCAAATGGCTTGGAGATATCAGAAAATTCTTTTCAGAGGATGTTGTGTCTGTTATACAGTCAGATGCAATTGAAAGAAAAGGGCTAAAGCAGCTATTGTTTGAACCAGAGACATTAAAAAGTGTAAAACCTGATATCGAAATGGTAGCAACATTGATGTCTCTTTCTGGTAAAATTCCAGAAAAGACAAAGGAAACAGCCAGACAACTTGTAAGGACTGTTGTTGAAGAAATAAATAAAAGGCTTGAAAATGACATTAGAAAGGCTGTTACAGGCGCCTTAAATAAAAAACAGCATTCTGTAATTCCCAATGCAGCAAGCATTGACTGGAAATGGACGATTGGAAGAAACTTAAAGAATTACAGTGTTGAGCATAAGAAGATTATTCCAGAAAGGTTTTACTTTTTTGACAGGGCAAGAAGATCGAATAACTGGAATGTGATTTTAGATATGGACCAAAGTGGTTCTATGGCAGACTCTGTGATTTATGGCTCTATTGCGGGGTCTATTTTTGCTAGCATGGCATCACTTAATACAAGAATTGTTGCCTTTGACACAGAAGTTGTCGATTTGTCCGAAAAGTATGATAACGATCCTGTAGATATGCTTTTTGGGATTCAATTGGGCGGGGGAACTGACATAAATAAGTCAGTGGCATATTGTCAACAGTTTATAACTGACCCAGCAAAGACTATTTTCATACTTCTTTCTGACCTTTATGAGGGCGGCAATCAGGCTGCGCTTATAAGAAGAATGGAAGAAATGAAAGAGTCGGGTGTAAAGGTTATTTGTCTTCTAGCACTTTCCGACAGGGGAGTTCCATGCTATGATGAAAGTCTTGCAAGGAGATTTGGACAGCTTGGAATTCCTAGTTTTGCATGTACACCAACGCTTTTACCAGAACTATTGGAAGGAGCGCTAAAGGGTAGGGATCTAAATCAGATGGCAGATGATATAAAGGGGAGAAAGAAATAACCCCCCTTTGGGCTAACAGCAGTGAGGGATGTGCTAGTTCTAATTCATATAATGGAAAATATGATGATGTTTGGAATTAAAACAATAGTATTGACAAATCAACTGTAAGAATATACAATAAATAACCATAAGTAGAAAAAATACTATGATTTTATTAGAGAAATGCTTTAAAAAATATAAAATGTTTTTATTATTTTTTTTCATAGGGGATGAGATGTAATTGTAGTTCAGCACATTAGTATCGGGAATAAAGTCAAATTAATATCTCTTGAAAACCAATAAAAACGGCAAAATAAAATTCTGACATCACAATATTAACTCGAAAATAGCATATAAAAAGCGGGAGTT
>Ga0209373_10001015_pt1 | contig 37053 bp, 38 predicted proteins | sample Higcelweek5metaG_FD_187173 | JGI IMG/M metagenome (GOLD analysis project Ga0209373, IMG submission 187173) | Freshwater pond sediment microbial communities from the University of Edinburgh, under environmental carbon perturbations - High... | ecosystem: Environmental > Aquatic > Freshwater >... | reverse complement strand
ATCGGGGGTCAGTTCCAGGGCCGCCTGATTTTCCGCAACGATGCGGAACGGGAGCGCGCCAAGCGCTGGGGCGTCACCGATCTGGACAAGAAATATGGTCTGTATGATCTGGCCAAGGGTGACGTGATGTTCTGCGCCACCGGCGTGACCACGGGACCGATGCTTGACGGCGTACGGCGCTTTGCCGGTGGTGCCATCACCCATTCGGTGGTGATGCGTTCCAAGTCCGGCACGGTGCGCTATGTCGAGGCGCATCATAATTTTCGCACCAAGACCAGCATGATCCCAGAAGCAAAGCGCTGATACCGGCTGATCTGTTGTTTGTTGTATGATGATGGTCCCTCTCCCGCCTGGCGGGGGAGGGATTTTCCGTTCCTGAAGCCTGTTGATTGCCGCCATGACCATCCCCGCCTTCCTTGGTGTTGAAAGCTCCATCACCGGTCGCCGCTGGAAGGCGCGCGGCAGTGACGACCGCACGGCACTGGCCCTGTCGCAGAGCTTTGGCCTGCCGGAACTGGTGGGAAGGTTGCTGGCGGCGCGCGGCGTGGGGCTGGAGGAGGCGGAGCGGTTCCTGTCACCCACCCTGCGCGCCTTTCTGCCCAATCCGTCGGTGCTGAAGGATATGGACAAGGCGGCGGATCGGCTCACTCGCGCCATCCGGGATGGGGAGAAGGTGGCCGTTTTCGGCGATTACGATGTGGATGGCGCCACCTCCACAGCCTTGCTGCACCGGTTCTTCCGGGCCTTAGGGCGGCCTTTGCGTGTCTATATTCCCGACCGGATCGAGGAAGGCTATGGCCCCAACCTGCCCGCCCTGCTGCGCCTGAAAGGGGAGGGGGTGCAACTGGTGGTGACGGTGGATTGCGGCGTCACCAGCTTCGACCCGCTGCATGGTGCGGTGGCGGCGGGGCTGGAGGTGATCGTCGTCGATCACCACAAGGCCGAACCGCGCCTGCCCGACGTCACCGCCGTGGTCAACCCCAACCGGCTGGATGAGCCGACGGGCGGGCCGCTTTCCACCCTGGCGGCGGTGGGGGTGACCTTCCTGCTGATCGTCGCGGTCAATAGGGCGCTGCGGGGGGCTGGCTTTTACGCAAATGGCGTGACGGAGCCAGACCTGATGGCGTGGCTGGATATCGTGGCGCTCGGCACGGTGTGCGATGTGGTGCCGCTGGTCGGGCTGAACCGCGCCTATGTTGCCCAGGGGCTGCGGGTGATGGGCAAGCGCGGCAATGCCGGGATTTCGGCCCTGGCCGATGTGGCCAGCGTCAAGGATGTGCTGGATGCCTATTGCTCGGGCTATATCATCGGGCCGCGTGTCAATGCCGGCGGGCGGGTGGGGCGTGCCGATCTGGGCACGCGCATCCTGTCGACCGAAGATCCGGCGGAGGCGGCGCAACTGGCCCGCGAACTGCACGAATTCAACGCCGAACGTCGCGCCATTGAAGCGGTGGTGCTGGAAGAGGCGATGGCCCAGGTGGAGGCGGCGGACGGTTCACCCGAACTGGTGCTGGCGGTCGGCGAAGGTTGGCACCCCGGCGTCATCGGCATTGTGGCGTCACGCCTGAAGGATAAATTCAACCGGCCCGCCTGTGTGGTGGCATTGGATGGCATGGTGGGCAAGGCGTCGGGCCGATCAGTGCGCGGGGTCGATCTGGGATCGGCTGTCATTGCCGCCCGTCAGGCCGGCCTGCTGGTTGCCGGCGGCGGGCACGCTATGGCGGCGGGCTTCACGGTGGAGCGGGAGAAGCTGGATGATCTGCGCGCCTTCTTGCGCGACCGCATCGCCGCCCAACTGTCCGACCTGGGGCCACTGGTGCCCAGCCTCAGCCTGGATGGGGCACTGTCGGTCCGGGGTGCCAATACGGAATTGATGCGTCACCTGGAAAAACTAGCCCCCTATGGCACCGGAAATTCGGAACCGCGCTTCGCCATCACTGATGCCCGTATCGTGAAGGCGGATGTGGTGGGGGCCAACCATGTCCGCTGCATCTTGACGGGCAATGATGGCAGCCGATTGAAATCCATCGCTTTTCGCGCGCTGGATGGTGATTTGGGGCCGGCGCTGCTGCAAACCGGCGGGCAGCCGATGCATCTGGCGGGCACGCTGCGTCCGGACCGCTGGAATGGCAATGATGGTGTGCAATTGTTGATCGATGATGCCGCCCACGCCGGGTTTGCTTCTTAACGGAAATGACACGGGAACTTCATCCGGTTCAGACATCGGTTGTCATGGCTATGGGATAGTCTTGTGACAGTTCGATACAGACAAAGTGAACGTCCTTGGCTATACTTTTAGATATGTGCCGGACGTGGCGGTCCATCGGGGTGGACTGTCAGGCGAGCACGGCCAATATGGATGGGGGCTTTCACGGTCATGACGGTAAAGTCGGCGGGTCTGCCGCCTGACAAGGCTGATCGGGACAAGGCCGGGGAGGGGGAGGTAAATCCCGCCATGTCGCGTCTGCGGGCGCATTTTGACGCCCTGGACGAAAATGCCCTGTTGCGGGTGACCCGTGCCGTCGAAATGTCCCGTGCGGTGGAGCAGGCAAATCCCTCCGATGAACAGATATTGGAAAGTTTGCGCCCTCGCCTGCGGGAATTGAAACCGCCCAGGCTTTCCACTTTCCAGCGTGCTGTCTGTGGTGCGGTAGAGGTTTTTTTGTTCGACGGTCCACCGCCGGAGGAGAAACGTAAGGCATCGATTCCCCGTCAGTTGCTAAATCCCTGGTGGCGGGTGCTGATCAATTCCCCCCATCGTATTCACCTGCTGGCGATCGAGGCGGAATATGCCAAGGTGCTTCAGGACCAGCGGTGGGACGATCTTCAGTCCATCATCAACCGGGGCGTTCTAGCCGCCGGTGATGCCACCCTGACCATTCTGGGTGAGGCGGAGCGCTCCTATGGTCGGCGTGGCGAACTGGCCACGATGCTGGGCGGTGAACGGGCATTGGCTGACATGCGGGAAATTGGCATATTGCTCCGCTTGCATCCGCATCTGTTTCCGGCCCTTACCCGCATCCAGCGGGCCACAGGTGTTAATGGCACCACGCGGATCCTGGAATTCACACCCGCAGCGGTGATCGCTGCCCGCACCGCCTATTTGAACTTGCATGATCTTGGTGCGGAACTGGTTGAATATTTCTTTTTCGGCCTGATCGCCCTGCTGGTGCAGCCCTTCCAGGCGTTACGCCTTGTCCGCGTATTGTCGCAGGACATGTCACATGCCAACAGCGACAGCCCCACCCGGCTGATACCGGCCCGTTTATTCTCTGATCTGACCCATACGCTGGCGGAACTCGGGCGTCAGGCGGGAGGCCATGCCGTCATGGGCCGGCGTGTCTGGTTGCTGACCAGCGCGCGCCTGCTGTCGGATGCCGGCCTGATGATAAGGGGGCTGGCGGAGGAGATGCGGGAAACGGGCGATCCCGAGGGTTTGAAACTGCTGGCGGAGGCTCGGGCCCGGGTCCTCACGGCGGTTGATGGCTTCGCAACGGCGGCGCTGCATGATTGTGTGGCGGTGCTGCCGACGCGGGAAAGAAAGGAAAGGCCAGGGGCCGAATTACGGGTGGAACCCGATATGGCCCATATTCCGACAGAGGAGGAACAGGGTGTGGCGATGGCGGCCGCGCTGCTGCTGACCACCTTACGCAAATTGCTGGAGCAGGAGGGGCAGGAGCGTCTGCTGCGGGCGCGGGAGGCCGACCTGATACAGCGGCTGGAAATCGCCATCAAATTCCGTATTGAATATCTGCGCGCCCGCCCGCGGCATGCGGTTGTTCTGGCGCAACTGGCGGCGATTCACCGCGCGCTCAAGGCATTACCATCGGTGGATATCATCCGTGATCTTGAATATCAGGTGGAGTGGACGTTGGAGAGGTACCGTGGTTGAACTACGGTTGTATCTGTTTTGTTCCAGTCCGTCGAAAACATGGGCGCCATGCATGGGGGATAAAAAAACTGCTTGATCTGATCGGCTGTCCCAGCTAATTAACCGCCCACCGACGACGTCCCCATCGTCTAGAGGCCTAGGACACCAGCCTTTCACGTTGGTAACACGGGTTCGAATCCCGTTGGGGACGCCAATCCCTTCCAAGGGAGTTCTTGGAGGACTTGGTTGAGCCAGATGGTTTACTTCAGTACCATTTGGTCGGACGGAAAAAAGCCCCGTGCCCTGCGGCCGGGGCTTTTTCGTTTATACCATGCAAGCTTTGAAGAATAAGGAATTTCACCATGCGTGCGATGGATGGACAGCGCAGCGATAACCGCCCGATGAAGCGCAGCGATGCTGAAAAGCGCAAGGCGCTGCTGCAGCTTGAAGCCGCCTTGGCCGCTCTGGGTCCGAAGCCGACGCCTGGCCTGCGCGATACAATGGAAAAGCGGATCCGCGAACTGAAGGCTGAACTGGCCGAAGGTGTGAAGGACCGGATGCGCTGATCAGTTCGGTGCCTTCGCGTAAATTGCGCCGGTCCCGATGGCTGGCAACATAAAGGGCGACGTCAACCGGCGTCGCCCTTTATGTTGTTAGGTTGCCGCCGCCTTCTTGCGACCTTTGGCGGCTGTGGCCTTGGCCTTCAGGTAGGGGGCCAGATAATGGCCGGTATGGCTGGCACCTGACTGGGCCACCTGTTCCGGGGTTCCGGCGGCCACCACCTGGCCACCACCGGAACCGCCTTCCGGTCCCATATCGATGATCCAGTCGGCGGTCTTGATGACCTCCAGATTATGCTCGATCACCAGCACGGTGTTGCCCTGGTCCACCAGCGTGTGCAGCACCTCCAGCAGCTTGCGCACATCCTCGAAATGCAGGCCGGTGGTCGGTTCGTCCAGGATATAGATGGTGCGACCGGTGGAACGGCGGGCCAGTTCCTTGGCCAGCTTCACGCGCTGCGCCTCACCACCGGACAAGGTGGTGGCCGGCTGGCCGATCTTCACATAGCCCAGCCCCACCCGGTCCAGCGTTTCCAGCTTGTCGCGGATGGACGGCACGGCGCGGAAGAACTCCGCCCCTTCCTCCACCGTCATATCCAGCGTGTCGGCAATGCTCTTGCCCTTGTAGAACACTTCCAGGGTTTCGCGGTTATAGCGCTTGCCGTGGCAGACATCGCAGGTGACATAGACGTCGGGCAGGAAATGCATCTCGATCTTGATGACGCCATCGCCCTGGCACGCCTCACAGCGCCCACCCTTGACGTTGAAGCTGAAACGTCCCGGCCCATAGCCGCGCGCCTTTGATTCCGGCAGGCCGGCATACCAGTCGCGGATGGGGGTGAAGCAGCCCGTATATGTCGCCGGGTTGGAACGCGGGGTGAGGCCAATGGGCGACTGGTCAATATCGATCACCTTGTCGACATTTTCCAGCCCATGGATGGCATCATGATCGCCCGGATGTTCCCGCGCGCCCATCAGCTTCTTGGCCAGCGCCTTGTACAGCGTTTCGATGACCAGGGTGGATTTGCCGCCGCCCGACACGCCGGTGACACAGGTGAAGGTGCCCAGCGGTATACGGGCGGTGACATCGCGCAGATTGTTGGTGCGACAGCCCACCACTTCCAGGAACTGTCCGGGATGGCCGGGGCGGCGCACCTCCGGCACCTCGATCCGGCGGCGACCGGAAAGATATTGTGCGGTCAGGCTGGTCGGGTGCTGCATCACCTCCGCCGGTGTGCCTTGGGCGATGACGGTGCCGCCATGCACACCGGCACCTGGCCCCATATCCACCAGATAATCGGCCTCCCGGATGGCATCCTCATCATGTTCCACCACGATGACGGTGTTGCCGATGTCGCGCAGCCGTTTCAGTGTGGTCAGCAGCCGGTCATTGTCGCGCTGATGCAGGCCGATGGAAGGCTCGTCCAGCACATAAAGCACACCGGTCAGACCGGAGCCGATCTGCGAAGCCAAGCGGATTCGCTGGCTTTCGCCGCCTGACAGCGTGCCGGACGCCCGGTCGAGCGCCAGATATTCCAGCCCGACATTATTGAGGAAGCCCAACCGCTCGTTAATTTCCTTCAGGATGCGGGTGGCGATGTCGCGCTCCTTCTGCGTCAGATGCGCGTCCAGTTCGCCGAACCACTCCCCCGCCTTGCGGATGGACATACGGGTGATTTCGGCGATGTTAAGGCCGCGCACCTTCACGGCCAATGCCTCCGGCTTCAGGCGGGCACCGGCACAGACCTCGCAGGGCTGGGATGATTGGTATTTGCCCAATTCCTCCCGCACCAGGGCGCTTTCCGTCTCTTTCCAGCGGCGTTCCAGGTTATTGACCACGCCCTCGAACGGCTTCTTGGTCTCATAGGCCCGCATGCCGTCATCATAGCGCATGGTGATGGGGTTTTTGCCCGACCCGAACAGCACCGTGTCCCGCACTTCTTTGGGCAGTTTCTCCCACGGTTGATCGACATTGCTGTCGAAATGGCGGCAGATGCTCTCCAGGGTCTGCAGATAATATTGCGAGGTGGAATTAGCCCAAGGGGCGATGGCGCCTTCCCGCAGGCTCAACCGCTCATCCGGCACCACCAGCATGGGATCGAAATAATGTTTCGCGCCCAACCCATCGCAGTCCGGGCAGGCGCCAAACGGGTTGTTGAAGCTGAACAGACGGGGTTCCACCTCCTCAATGGTGAAGCCGCTGACCGGACAGGCAAATTTGGCGGAAAACACTGTGCGTTCGCCGCTATCCGCATTTTCAGCGAAAATCAGCCCGTCGGACAGTTCCAGCCCGGTTTCAATGCTGTCGGCCAGCCGGTTGCCCAGGTCGGCCTGCACCTTCAACCGGTCGACCACCACCTCGATATCATGCTTCAGCTTCTTGTCGAGTGCTGGCACATCCTCGATCTCCATCAACTCGCCATCGATCTTGACGCGCTGGAAACCGCGCTTGCGCAGCTCCGCCAGTTCCTTCTTGAACTCCCCCTTCTTGCCGCGCGCAATGGGGGCCAGCAGGTAAAGCCGCGTCCCCTCCGGCATGGTCAGGATGCGGTCCACCATCTGGCTGACCGTCTGGCTTTCGATCGGCAGGCCGGTGACGGGGGAATAGGGGATGCCGATGCGCGCATAGAGCAAGCGCATGTAATCGTAAATCTCCGTCACCGTGCCGACGGTGGAGCGGGGATTGCGGCTGGTCGTCTTCTGTTCGATGGAGATGGCGGGCGACAGCCCTTCAATGCTGTCGACATCCGGCTTCTGCATCAGTTCCAGGAACTGGCGTGCATAGGCCGACAGGCTTTCCACATAGCGCCGCTGCCCCTCCGCATAGATCGTGTCGAAGGCCAGCGACGATTTGCCGGAACCGGACAGGCCGGTAATCACCACCAGACTGTCGCGCGGCAGATCCACATCGACATTCTTCAGGTTATGCTCGCGGGCACCACGGACGGAGATATATTTGTTCATGGCGGTCGGTCTGGCTCCAGGCCCGCGGTCTGTCGGGCAACGATCAAGGTCAGGCGGAGAAGATAAGGAAGTTGGACGGCTTGCCAAGGTGCTGCCATCGCGATGCTGCTAGGCGGGGGCGCTGAGTTGGGTTGCCAGCTTCTTCGGCGCTACGGCGCGGTAGCTTTCCCGCATCCAATGGATCAGATGGGCCGCGTCCGGTACCGCGCCGTCGCCATAGAGGAAGGTGACCCAGCCGGCCTTGCCCAGCCCATACCCCGTGGGGCTGGCCTCCGCCATTTCCAGGGCGAAATCGCGGGAGGAGGGTAGTTTCATCGACAAACGCAGTGCGCCATTATGTTGCCCGAGAAACAGGAAAATCTTGCCCCGTACCTTCAATACCCTTTCACCCCAGGGATAATCCTCTGCCGCCTCCGGCAGGGCCAATGCTGCGGCAAGCAGGGCGTTTTCCACTTCCAGGAAGGCGGGGGAAGGGGGCGTGCCGGTCATGGCTGGAACCTCCGCTGCGGCGCTAGGCATACAATGATCGGCAGAATGCCCCGTTCCGCACCGCATTGCAATGTTCTTGTATTGTTCACTCATTTCTGCTTAGCTTACAGGCGCCCGGCATCCAGCGCCTGATGGAAGAATGCATTGAAGCCGTCGGGGCTTGGCGTGTAGTGTCGGCGAAACGGTCCCGGCGCTGTGCCTGGGGCTGCGTACAGTCTTTTGCGAAAGAGCGACACATGGCGGGCAGCGTCAACAAGGTCATCCTGATCGGTAATCTCGGTAAAGACCCGGAGGTCCGTTCCCTGCAGAATGGCGGCAAGGTCTGTACCCTGCGCATCGCCACGTCAGAGACCTGGAAGGACCGCGCCACCGGCGAACGCCAGGAACGCACCCAGTGGCACAGCGTCGTTATTTTCAATGAAAATCTGACTGGCATCGCCGAACGCTATCTGCGCAAGGGTAGCAAGGTCTATGTCGAAGGCCAGTTGGAAACCCGCAAGTGGCAGGACCAGCAGGGGCAGGAGCGCTACACGACCGAAGTGGTGCTGCGCCAGTTCCGTGGTGAATTGACCTTGCTGGATGGCCGTGAAGGCGGCGGTATGGGCGCTGCTGCCGGCGGTGGCGGTTATGATGACCGTGGTGGCGACTTTGGCGGCGGCGGTGGCTACGAAGATCGCGGTGGCGGCGGCGGCGGTGCGGGCTATGGCGCAGGCAACCGTGGCGCTTCCGCCCCGCGCAGCGGTGGCGGTGGCACCAGCCGGCCCAGCCCGGCTGCTGATCTCGACGATGAAATTCCGTTCTAAGACAGCGACTTACAGGCTTTTTTCTTTACACGGCCCGATCCTGACGAATCGGGCCGTTTGCATTTAGTTATCTGATGGTCAGGCAGTTTGTTCTGATAAAAAATCCCGCAACTGTTGTCGGCATCCGGCATAATCCAGCGTCCTTGGAAACGACAAGAACGAGGGAGGCCGTGCCATGCTGTACGCCATTCTTTGCTACGATAATGAGGATGTGGTCGGTTCCTGGACCAAGCAGGAGGATGACGCCGTCATCGCCAAATTGTCGGTGGTGACGGATAGGCTGGCCCATGCCGGACGTTTGGGCCCTGTTTTCCGCCTGTTGCCCACCACAGCGGCCACCACGGTGCGCAAGGGCAAGGAGGCGCTGGTGCTGGATGGCCCGTTCGCGGAAACCAAGGAACAGCTGCTGGGCGTCTATCTGGTGGATTGCGAGGGGTTGGAGGAGGCGGTGGAAGCCGCCCAGGAACTGGCCCGCGCCAGCAGCACGAATGGCTGTTACGAGTTGCGACCGCTGTCACTGTTCATGCCGGGGGCGGTTGCCGGGCCATGAATGCCGAGCCACCCGATCCCGCCTGGATCGACCGGACCCTGGTCTGTGCCCGGCCCCAGGTGGTGGGTGCGCTTTTGCGCTATTTCCGCGATCTGGAACGGGCAGAGGAGGCGTTTCAGGAAGCGTGCCTGCGGGCGCTTGGCCATTGGCCGCGCCAAGGCCCACCGCGCGATCCGGTGGCGTGGTTGATCATGGTCGGTCGCAATGTCACGCTGGACCATGTGCGGCGCCAAGCCCGCCAGCAGCCCTTGCCGGACGAGGCGCTGCTGTCCGAGTTGGATGATGCCGAAACGCCGCTGGCCGACCGGCTGGACAATGCCGATTACCGGGATGATGTGCTGCGCCTGCTGTTCATCTGCTGCCACCCGGATTTGCCGGCCACACAGCAGATCGCGCTGGCCCTGCGCATCGTTTGCGGATTGTCGGTCAACCAGATTGCCCGCGCCTTCCTGGTGTCCGACAGCGCCATGGAACAGCGCATCACACGCGCCAAGGGGCGCATCGGGGCCGGTGACGCGCCGTTTGAGACACCGGGGGCGGTGGAGCGGGCGGAGCGGTTGGAAAGCGTCGCCGCCATGCTCTACCTGCTGTTCAACGAGGGCTATTCGGCCAGCGGGGAGCAGGTGCGTGATCGGGCGCCGCTATGTGATGAGGCGATCCGGCTGACCCGGCTGTTGTTACGCCTGTTCCCGGCGGAACCGGAGATCATGGGGTTGCTGTCGCTGATGCTGCTGCAACATGCAAGGCAGAAGGCTCGGTTCGATGCCGATGGCAGCATCATTTTGTTGGAGGCGCAGGACAGAGGTCTGTGGAACCGCACCATGATCTCCGAGGGCAGGGCCCTGATCGACAAGGCGGTGCGCCATCGTCGACGCGGGCCTTATCAGTTCCAGGCAGCCATCGCGGCGCTTCATGCCAGTGCGGCCAGTCCGGCGGAGACCGACTGGCCGCAAATCGACCTGCTTTACCGGGGACTGGAGCAGATCCAGCCATCGCCGGTGGTAACGCTGAACCGGGCGGTGGCGCTGTCCAAGGTGGCGGGGCCGGCAGCGGCACTGGATCTGATCGATCCCCTGGCTGACCGGCTGGACGGGTATTTCCATTATCACGGGGTCCGGGGCGCCTTTCTGACGCAGTTGGACCGGCGGGGGGAGGCACGGATCGCCTTTGATCGGGCCATTGCGCGTGCGCGCACTCCGGCAGAGGCGGCACAAATCCGCCAATATCTGGACCAGTTGGCCAGTCCTTAAAAATATATCGTGCCTCTTGTCGGCAGGATAGGCGGATCTTCGTCCTTGGAATGCCCCTTTGAAAAGAGGAGCCTGAGAGGGAGGAATGATCGATGAGCGAGCAGAATAAAGCCCCGCAGAACCCACCGGTGCGTGGGGGCGTGGTGCCGCATATCGTGGTCAGCGATGCCAGTGCGGCGGCCGATTTCTACAAGCAGGCTTTCGCGGCGGAAGAAGTGGCGCGGATGCCGGCAGAGGATGGCAAGCGGTTGATGCATTGCCATCTCTATATCAATGGCGGATCGCTGATGCTGTGCGATGCCTTTCCCGAATATGGTCATCCGTTGCAGCCGCCGCAGAGCTTCACCCTGCATCTCCATGTCGCCGATGATGTGGATGGCTGGTGGAGCCGGGCCGTGGCGGCAGGGGCGCAGGTGGCCATGCCGTTGGAAAGGCAGTTCTGGGGCGATCGTTACGGGCAGTTGCGCGATCCGTTCGGTGTCAGTTGGTCGGTGGCGTCACCGGCGGGGTGATGTCCGCCCCCAAGGCGGGGCAGGGATGCGGGACCATTTGGTTGGTTGACAGTTCGCCGACGGTCCCGCATAACTGATCCACCTATGAATGAATATTTGCTAGGCTCCGCATATGCGGACCAAACCGCCAACGCCCCGATCGGGTCCGTGGCGGACCGTCGGGAAGATGTTGGGACCACCGCGTCCAAGGTTATTCCCCTAAACCGATATTCAGATTTCGGTTCGCGCTGGCCGGTTCCCGGTCGTGGCGAAGTGCTGGTTGTGCCCCTGGGTGGTTTGGGCCGCATCGGCATGAACTGGACGCTTTATGGCCATGATGGGGCCTGGCTGCTGGTGGATGCCGGCATCAGCTTCCCCGATGAAGGGCATGAGGGCGTGGACGCCATCGTTCCCGACCCCACCTTCCTGGCGCCGATCCGTGACCGGCTGCTGGGCCTGATCGTTACCCACGCGCATGAAGACCATATCGGCGCCATCGACCGTTTGTGGCCCTTTGCGTTGAACGTGCCGATCTGGGCCACGCCTTTTGCCATGGGCATGATCTCCCGCCGGCTGGAGGAACAGGATAATCTGGATGCGGTCACCCGGCATGTGTTCAATGTCGGTTCCAGCTTTCAGGTTGGCCCCTTCAGCATCGATACGGTGCGGCTGACCCATTCCATCCCCGAACCGGTGGCGCTGGCCATCCACACCGGGGCCGGAACGGTGCTGCATACCGGCGACTGGAAGTTCGATCCCGATCCGATGATCGGCCAGCCGACCGATAAGGAAAAGCTGCGCCGTCTGGGCGATGCCGGCGTGCTGGCCATGCTGTGCGACAGCACCAACGCGCACAAGGACATGCCGATTACGTCGGAGGCGCAGGTGCGCGCTGCCTTTGCCCGGCTGTTTGCCACCCGCAGGGGGCAGATTGCCATCTGCTGCTTTGCCACCAACGTGGCCCGTGTGGCATCCGCTGCGGTGACCGGTGTGGCTGCTGGCCGCAAGGTGGCGTTGGCCGGGCGCTCCATGCGCAATTCCGAGGCGGTGGCCCGTTCCCTGGGCCTTTTGGATGGGGTGCCGGATTTCCTGGCAGAGCCGGCCCATCTGAAGGGGCTGGCCAAGGCCGAGGTGGCGCTGGTCTGCACCGGTGGTCAGGGGGAGGAGCGCGCGGCGCTCGCCCGGCTGGCCCGTGGCGACCGTCGTTTCCCCGCCTTCGGGGCGGGTGACACGGTGGTGCTGTCCGCCCGTATCATCCCCGGCAATGAGGAGGCGGTGGAAAAGGTCGTCTCCAAGCTGCGGCATCGCGGCGTGGAAATCCTGATGGGGACGGATCTGCTGAACGGCTTGCCGCTGCATGTCTCCGGCCATCCGGGGGCCAATGAACTGCGGGAACTGTATGAACTGGTGCGCCCGCGCTTTGCCCTGCCGGTGCATGGCACGGAAATGCACCTGACGGCCCATGCCCGTCTGGCCCGTGGGGCCGGCGTGGAAGCGGCACTGGTGACGGAAGAAGCGGAGCTGATCCGCCTGACCCCCGCCGGTGCCCGCGTGCTGGGCCGTGTCGATGCCCCGCTGTTGCATCTGGAGGCAGATGAAAACGGCGACCGGGTGCCTTATCGGCCCCGGATGGCGCTGGGTTGAAGAAAAGGGGGCCGGTTTCGGCCCCCTTTTTGCTTCATGCCAATCTCCCTTGCTCGTAACCGATCAAGGGAGATTTCATGTTCCCTCATCCGCCGGGCAGGCGCCTTCGCGCCCTTGGCTTGCGCGCCCACGTGGGCGCGGGCCAGCGGTCGCTGGCCTCCAACCTGCCAAAGGTCAACCCTTCGGCAGGTTGGTTTCAGAACGATGCCTCGACATCAATGACGAAGCGATAGCGCACATCGCTTTTCAGCACGCGCTCATAGGCTTCATTCACGTCTTTCATTTCGATTTTCTCGATTTCGGCGGTGATATTGTGCTGACCGCAGAAATCCAGCATCTCCTGCGTCTCCTTGATGGAGCCGATCATCGAGCCGGCGAGGTTGCGGCGCGACGGGATCAGGGAGAAGGCATGGACGGGGACTGCCTTTTCCGGCACGCCCAGCAGGCATAGGGTGCCATCCACCTTCAGCAGGTTCAGATAGGCATTCCAGTCGATATCGCTGGAAACCGTGCAGATGATCAGGTCGAAGCTGCTGGCCAGCTTCTTGAACGTTTCGGCGTCGCTGGTGGCGTAATAATGGTCGGCCCCGAAGGCGCGGCCATCGGTCTCCTTCGACAGGCTCTGGCTCAACACCGTCACCTCCGCCCCCATGGCATGGGCCAGCTTTACGCCCATATGGCCCAGGCCGCCCATGCCGACGATGGCGATTTTCTTGCCCGGCCCGGCCTTCCAGTGACGCAAGGGCGAATAAAGCGTGATGCCGGCGCAGAGCAACGGGGCGGCGCGGTCCAGCGGCAGGTTCTCCGGGATGGACAGCACATAGCCTTCACGCACCACGATATGGTCGGAATAACCGCCATATGTGGGTGTCACGCCATCGGCTTCCACATCACTGTAGGTCTGCACCAGGCCGGGCAGATATTGCTCCAGATCCTCGTCGCGCGTCTCGCATTTGGTGCAGGAGTGCACAAAGCAGCCGACGCCGACCGGATCGCCGACCTTGAACTTTGTCACCTTGGACCCGACGGCAGTGACAATGCCGGCGATTTCATGCCCCGGCACCATGGGATAAAGCGACATGCCCCATTCATTGCGTGCCTGATGGATGTCGGAATGACAGATACCGCTATATTTGATGGCGATGACCACATCGTCCTCGCGCGGCTCCCGCCGTTCAAAGCTGAAGGGAACCAGCGGGGACTCGGCGTCCAGGGCGGCATAGCCTTTGGCGACACTCATTATCTTATTTCCTTCGCATTGGCGAAATGGGATGACCGACTATCCCCCAGGTAACGCTGGAGAGGGTAGATCGATCCTGCAAGCTTTTTGCCTGATCCTGCAAATGCGATCATGGCATGATGTGCGACGGCAATCCGCGCGTTATCCTGGCCTCATGGTAAGGGGCAACGTAGGGCAAGGGGTTGATGTGATGGGCATCACAGGTAGGCTGCAGGAACTGTCAGACCTGTTTGCCCGTTTCACCGAACAGGATCGGGACCGGCCGCTGGATTTTGGCGGGGTGCGGCTTTACCGCCGCGACACGTTGACCTTGCCGCAGCATTATGAATGCGGCCCCGGCTTTTCCCTGGTGATCCAGGGGGCGAAGCGGCTGACGGCGGGGACGGAGCGGTTTGATTATGCCGCTGGTCAATATCTGCTGACCTCCCTGCATCTGCCGGTGGTGACGCAGGTGACAGTGGCCAGCCCTGATGCTCCGCATTTCTGCCTGTTCATCCCCATCGACACCGAGGCGATGGGGGAGTTGCTGGCCCGCATCGGCACACCGCCGGGCCTGGATGCCGACGGGATGCGCAGTGTCGGCGTCAATCCGGCCACGCTGGAATTATTGGATGCGGCCACCCGCCTGGTGCTGTTGGCGGATCGCCCGCAGGATATACCGGCCCTGGCTCCGCTGTTCCGGCAGGAAATCCTCTATCACCTGCTGACGGGGCCGGACGGGCCGCGGCTGCTGCACCTGGCCCTGTCAACGGGGCATCATGCCGGGCGCATCCCCCGTGCCATGGCCTGGATGCGCACCCATTTTGCCGAGACGTTGCGGGTGGAGACGCTGGCCGAGCATGTGGGGATGAGCGTTTCATCCTTGCACCATCATTTCAAGGCGGTGACGGCGATGACGCCCATCCAGTTCCAGAAGCAACTGCGCCTGCATGAGGCGCGGCGGCTGATGTTGATGGAAAATCTGGATGCCGGTACGGCAGCCTTGCGGGTCGGTTACCAAAGCCCATCGCAGTTCAGCCGGGATTACAGCCGGCTCTATGGCGCACCGCCGGCAAGGGATGTGGAAAGGGTTCGGCAGGCAGCCGCATGAGGGGTGGGAACAGGCTCAGGCCTTCTTTTCCCAGCCGCCATTTTCATTCTGCTGCCAATAGGTCATCGCGTGCCCGCCTTCCTTGGCGCGGCGCCAGCGATCACGCGCGGCGGCCACGGCATCGGGATCATTGCCGTCGAACAGGTCGCAGGCCAGTTCATAATCACCCAGCAGCGGGCTGTTCGCCCCCTCGGTCAGGAACAGCACATGGCCAGCATTGGCGCGATCATCGGTATCGGTGATCAGCACCGGCTGTATTTCCGCGTTCCCGTCCTTGCGGGTGCCATGGGGCAGAAACCCATCCGGCTTGTAGGTCCAGAGGTGCTGGCACAACATCTCCGCCCGTTCGTCGCTGGCAGTCAGCACCAGGGCCTTCCAGCCGCGTTCCAGCGACTTTTCCAGCAGCGCCGGCAAGGTCTGTTCCAGCGTTCGGCGCGTCAGGTGGTAGAAGCGGATTTCCGTCATGGCCCCTTGTCCGCCCGCCCGGTCAACGCATCGGGAAATGATCGAAATCCACCTGTTTGGCCAGTTCCACCAGATGTTCGTACGTGCCGTTGCGGGTGGACAGCATGACGATCCCGTCCGTGCCGGCCAGCAACTGGACTGTATAAAGCGGCGGGGTGGAATTGGGGAAGCGGGCAACGATAGCATAATGCTCCGCGATCACCTCCACCTTGCTGTCGGGTGGCAGGGTGGCTGTGTTCTTCACCGAGCCCATCACGGCCTTGTAAAGCGTCGGGCTGCGGGCGGCACCCACCGTCACCTCCACCTTGCCCTTTTTGTAAACGGCTTCCGCCGTGGCGACGGAATACATGGGCAAGGCACCCCGCGCCGGGCGGATTTCCCCCATTTCCCAGCCATCCGGCTCATCCGGCAGGGCCTTGCTCATCGACCGGTTCACCTTAGCCTCCTGAGCCTGTGCGGTCAGCGGTGCCAAGGTGGAAAAAGCAAGGGGGGCTGTCAGCAGGCCAAGGACCAGCGGAAGGGAAAGGCGGCGTTGGGCCATGGGCGGGCGGGCTCCGTCAGCGATAAGGGTGGGGCTGGCGCGGTTTCCCACACCAGCCCCCTGCATATAGGGTTTAACCTTACCCTTCGTAATGGGTGGCGACCAGATGATCCAGCAGGCGCACACCGAAGGCGGTGGCACCCTTCGGCACCATGCCCTTGTTTTCCTTAGACCAGGCGGTGCCGGCAATATCCAGGTGTGCCCAGGGCGTGCCATTGACAAAGCGCTGCAGGAACTGGCCGCCGATGATGGAACCGGCATTCATCGGGCGACCAATATTCTTCACATCGGCCACGTCGCTGTCGATATCTTTGTCATAGGCCGGCGACAACGGCATACGCCACAGCTTCTCACCCGTGGCCAGACCGGATTCGGTCAGCTTGGCCGCCAGATCGTCATTGTTGGAGAACAGGCCGGCATGTTCATTGCCCAGGCTGACGATGATGGCACCGGTCAGCGTGGCCAGATTGACCATGAATTGCGGCTTGAACTGATCCTGCGTGTACCAGAGCGCGTCGGCCAGCACCAGACGGCCCTCCGCGTCGGTGTTCAGCACCTCGATTGTCTGGCCCGACATGGTGGTCACAATGTCACCCGGACGCTGGGCATTGCCATCGGGCATGTTTTCCGCCAGCGCCACGACGCCGACGACATTGGCCTTGGCCTTGCGACCGGCCAGGGCCGCCATCAGGCCGATGACGGTGCCGGAACCACCCATGTCCCACTTCATGTCATCCATGCCGGCGGCCGGCTTGATGGAGATGCCGCCGGTATCGAAGGTGATGCCCTTGCCAACGAAGGCCACAGGCGCATCGCCCTTGGCACCGCCATTCCACTTCATCACCACCAGACGCGGCGGCTGGGATGAGCCCTGGCCGACGCCCAGCAGCGCCCCCATGCCCAGCTTCTTCATCTTTTTCTCGTCGAGAATCTCGACCTCCAGGCCCAGCTTCTCCAATTCCACGCAACGCTCGGCCAGCGTCTCCGGGTAGATCACATTGGGCGGCTCTGACACGACATCGCGGGTCAGGAAGATGCCGTCAGCGATCTTTTCCAGCTTTTCCCAAGCCTTCTTGGCACCCTTTGCGGCGGTTTGCACCACCACCTTCCTGACCGACGGCTTCTTGTCGTCGGCGAGCGTGGTGCGGTACTTGTCGAAGCGGTAGCTGCGCAGCAGGGCGCCAAAGGCCACTTCGGCGGCAAAAGGGCCGGCCTCGATGGCCAGACCGGCATGATCATCCACCACCAGGGTCAGTTCGGACTCGCCCGCATATTGCACGGCGGCCAGGGCGGCAGCACCGGCATTGTTGGCGGCAAGCGCACCTGGAGCGCCACCGATGCCCACCAGCACCAGGCGACCGATCTCAACCCCGGTTGGGGCTACCAGAGTAAGCACCTCTTCGGCCTTGCCGGTAAAGCGGCCCTGTTCCATGGCGCGGGTGATCTGGCCGCCGCTGGACTTGTCGAGGCCGGCACCAAAAGCGCCCAGCGAACGGTCGGCGGCGACCGTGATGGCCAGATGACCCGATTTCGGCAGGTCCGGCGCGGAAAAGGCGATCTTCATGGATATGCTCTCTGGTTGACCCGACCGGGTTGGGATGGAACCTGATCCATCGGTTCCGGTGGTTGTGTGTATGGCAGAGAGTCGATAAAGAACAGCAGCGTCATGGTGTCAAGGGCGGGCGCGGATTTAACGTGACCCGGACGCGATAAAGCGTCCGCCACGATGACGACGCAATCACCGGCTAACCCGTCCCCGGATAGGGAAAAGCCCCATGGATGGATGTGGCGACAGCCCCAGGGGCCTGCCATCGTTTCAGGGCAAGATGAACCAGATCAACCGCTACCTGCTCCGCAACCTTGTCATCGCCACGCTGGTCGTGACCAGCGCGCTGTCGGCGGCCATCTGGCTGACCCAGTCGCTGCGTCTGGTGGAACTGGTGGTGGAAGGTGGGGCCTCGCTGACGGCCTTTTTCCATCTGGCCATGCTGACCTTCCCGACATTCCTGTCGCTGGTGCTGCCCTTCGGTCTGCTGGCGGCGGTGCTGTTCACCTATCACCGGCTGACAACGGACAGCGAACTGGTGGTGATGCGCGCTGCCGGTCTGGGGCCCATCGCACTTTCCGCGCCGGCATTATGTTTGGGCACCGCCGTGATGGCCGCCTGTTTTGCGCTCACCCTGTTCCTGGGGCCGGCGGCACAGCGCGAACTGGTGGCCTTGCGCCAGTCGGTGCGCAGTGACGTGTCGGCGGCACTGCTGCGCGAGGGCACTTTCAACGAACTGGGCGACGGGCTGACCGTCTATGTACGCGACCGGCTGCCGGATGGCACGCTGATCGATCTGCTGATCCACGATACGCGCCAGGAAGGTATCATCAATACGGTGGTGGCGGAACGGGGCACCCTGGCCGACCTGGATGGCCAGCCCCGCGTTCTGGTGCATGATGGCACGCAAAGCAAATTCATCGTTGCCACCGGCAAGACCGAATGGCTGGAATTTGAGCGCTATGCCGTGGATTTGCAGTCCCTGCGCAAAGAGCTTTCTGCCAGGTGGGTGGAGCCGCGGGAGCGCACATTGTCACAGTTGCTGCATCCGGGCGACACGCCGGAGGATATTCGCTTTGCCGGTCGGTTGAAAGCGGAGTTGCATAACCGTTTTGCCAGCCCGTTCCTGGCGCTGAGCTTTGCCGTCATCGCGCTCTGCGCCCTGCTGCCGGGGGAGTTTTCCCGCCGCGGCCGCGGCAATCGTATCACCTTTGCCGCTGTCGGTGCGCTGGTGCTGCAGGCAGCCGTATTGGGTATTGCCAACTTGATCGGCAAGGTTCCGGCCTTGACCCCGCTGCTCTATGCGGTGGCCATGCTGCCTGTGCCGTTGGGGCTCTGGTACATCAACCGCAATCGTGTCGGCGGGCGGCGGCGCCCAACGGCATCCGCACCGGAAGGGGTGTGAGACATGCGCCTTTCCGCGACACTTTCGCATTACATCGGGCGTCAGTTCCTGCTCTGGTTTGTCGCCGGGCTGGCAGCCCTGCTGGCGCTGATCTATCTGCTGGATACTGTGGAATTGCTGCGCCGTGCAGCCAACCGGCCGGAGGCGACGTTCGACATCGTGGTGACGATGGGGCTGTTGAAATTGCCGGAAATCGGGCAGGAGATTTTCCCTTTCGTCATCCTGTTTGCCGGCATGTACACGTTCTGGCGTCTGACCCGTACCCAGGAACTGGTGGTTGCGCGGGCCAGCGGCATCAGTGTCTGGCAATTCATGGCCCCGGTGCTGGGCTGGTCCATCATCATCGGGCTGGTGCTGATTATGGTGCTGAACCCGATTTTCGCCGCCATGATGAAACGGTACGAGACACTGGAGAACCGGTATCTGCGCGGCCAGCTCTCCTCGCTGGATATCGGTTCCTCGGGGCTGTGGCTGCGGCAGGTGACAAAGGATGGCAGCTATCGCATCCACGCCGACAGCCTGGTGCCGGGGCGGATGGAGATGCGGCGGGTGATGGTGCTGATCTCCACACCTGAGCGCAAGTTGGCGGCGCGTCTGGATGCGGCATCGGCGGCTTTGGCCGATGGCTATTGGGATCTGTCGGAGGTTTGGTATAATCAGCCGGGGGAACCTGCCCGCTTCCTCGCCCGTTACCGGCTGGAGACGGACCTGACGGAAGAACGTATCCAGGACAGCTTCTCCTCCCCGGACACCCTGTCATTCTGGGCATTGCCGGATTTTATCCGCACCTTGGAATTGACGGGCCTGTCGCCGCTGCGCCACCGGCTTTATTGGCATACGATGCTGTCACAACCGGTACTGTTCGCCGCCATGGTGCTGCTGGCCGCGGCCTTTTCCCTGCGGCAGATGCGCAGCGGGGGGACGTTGACACTGCTGGGTGCGGGGGTTGTTTCCGCCCTGGTGCTGTTCATCGTCAAGGATGTCATCCAGGCGCTGGGTGTTTCCGGGGCCATTCCGGTGGTGCTGGCAGCCTGGGCCCCGGCGGGGGTGACGGTGATGTTGTCCGTTGCCGCCCTGCTGCATACGGAAGATGGCTGACGGTGTCTGCCGGTACGCTTTGCCTTCGTGTCCCTATTTCTCTATAAGAAGCCCCCATGATGCAGCCTTTGACCCGACGGACCATGAACAGCTTCCTGCGCAAAGCCCTTCTCGGCGCCACCGCCTTTGCCCTTGTTGCCGTCACGGTTCCGGCGGGTCAGGTCGCGTGGGCCCAGCAGGCAGGCCAATTGGGCCGTATCGCCGCCATCGTGAACGAGGCGCCGATCACCCAGGCCGATGTGGAGGGAAGGCTTCAACTGGCCATCGTCTCCTCCGGTCTTCCCGATACGCCGGAAACGCGCCAGCGGCTGCTGCCCCAGGTCATTCGCATCCTCACCGATGAGGCTTTGCAGATTCAGGAAGCCCGAGACCGCAAGCTGTCGGTCACCGAGGATGAACTGAACAAGTCCCTGGAGGAGATGGCTGAGCGCAACCGCATGACGCTGCAGCAGCTGCAGGGTGCGTTAGGTCAGGCGGGGGTACCCTGGTTCACCATGCGCCAGCAGATGCTGGCGCAGATCGCCTGGGGCAAGGTGGTCCAGCGCGTTGTCCGCCAGCAGGTGAATATCCCGGACAGCGAGGTCAGCGCCTATATCGAACGTATCCGCGCCAATGCCGGTAAGCCGGAATATCAGGTGGCGGAGATTTTCCTGGCCGTCGACAACCCCGCCAACGAGCAGGAAGTGCGCAATCTGGCCGACCGTCTGGTCGATCAGATTGGCAAGGGCGCCAATTTCGCTGCCGTGGCGCAGCAATTTTCTCAGTCCGCAGGTGCAGCCACCGGGGGAGACCTGGGCTGGATCCAGCAGGGCCAGCTTGAAGATTCACTGGACCGCGCCTTGCAGCAACTGCACTCGGGCCAGTTCTCCATGCCGATCCGTGGTGCGGGCGGATACCATATCCTGTGGCTGCGTGATCAGCGGGCGGTTGCCGCCGGTGACCCGAAGAATATCCAGGTCAGCCTCGGCCAGTTCGTTGTGCCGGCACCGGCAGATCCCAACCAGCAGGGTGCGCTGTTGGAAGCCGTCAAGAAATTGGGCGATGAGGTCAAGGGTTGTGATGCTTTGCAGCAGGCGGCCTCTTCCATTCCAGGCGCCCAGGTGTTTACCCAGCCATTGAGCAGGCTTGGGGATATCCCCGAACAGATCGCCACTCTGGTGGCGGGTCTGGGGGTTGGTAATGCCACCCAGCCGTTGGTGACAGACAAGGGCACCATGCTGCTGATGGTATGCGATCGTGTGGTGCCCGAAGGCAGCCTGCCGCCGCCCGATCAGGTGCGTTCAGCCTTGTTCCAGGAACGGATGGATCTGCAACAGCGGCGCTATCTGCGTGATCTGCGCCGGCAGGCCACGATTGAGACGAGGCTGTAAGCCGATGGTGATGACCCCGCTTGGCTTGACCATGGGCGAACCGGCGGGCATCGGGGGCGATATCGCCCTGATGACCTGGGCAGCAAGGCAAGGGCGGCATGTGCCGCCCTTTGTCATGCTGGATGACCCGCAGCGCCTGGCGGCCCTGGCGGAGCGGCTGGGGCTTTCTGTCCCGATCCGGGTGGTGACCGACGTGGAACTGGCGGCGGTGCCGGCCTTGTTTGGTGATGCCTTGCCGGTGCTGCCGGTGCCGTTGTCGCATCCGGTGACGGCAGGTCGGCCCGATCCGGAAAACGGGCCCGCCGTGATCGCCAGCATCGATCAGGCGGTGGCACTTTCCAGGCGAGGTCTGCTGGCAGGTGTGGTCACCAACCCCATCCAGAAAAGCGCCTTGTATGCCAGTGGCTTTCGTTGGCCCGGCCATACGGAATATCTGGCCCACCTGGCGGGCCTGCCGGATGATGGTACGGTGATGCTGCTGGAAGGTGGGGGCCTGCGTGTGGTGCTGGCCACCATCCATCTGGCGTTGAAGGATGTGGCCGCCAATCTGACCACCGCCGCCATCCTGCATGTCGCCCGCATCACCGATGCGGCTTTGCGCCGGGATTTCGGTATCGCCCGTCCCCGGCTGGCAGTGGCCGCGCTGAACCCGCATGCGGGGGAGGGCGGCGCCATGGGGCGGGAGGAGATGGAGACGATCGCCCCCGCCGTGGCCCGCCTGCAAGCAGAAGGGATCGATGTCAAAGGCCCATTCCCGTCCGATACCCTGTTTCATGCCGGGGCACGGGCCGCTTATGATGCCGTCGTCTGCATGTATCATGACCAGGGGCTTATTCCGTTGAAAACCCTGGATTTCGATCAAGGGGTCAATATCACGTTGGGTTTGCCCTTTGTTCGCACCTCCCCCGATCATGGCACTGCGCTTTCGCTGGCGGGAACGGGCAAGGCCAGCCCCACCAGCCTGATTGCTGCCCTGCATGCCGCCCATTCCATTGCCAGCCGCCGCCAGGGTCTTTCCCCGTGACTGAACCGAAATTGAATGACGGGCGCGACCTGTCGCATCTGCCACCCTTGCGCGATGTAATCGCCACCCATGATCTGGCGGCCAAGAAGGCATTTGGCCAACATTTCCTGCTCGACCTGAACGTTACCCGCCGCATCGTGCGCGAAGCAGGGGATTTTAATGGCTTGAATGTGGTGGAGGTCGGTCCCGGTCCGGGTGGCCTGACCCGTGCTTTGGTGGAAAGTGCTGCCGATCAGGTGCTGGCGGTAGAGCGTGATCCCCGCTTCTCTGTCGCATTGGCTGATGTTATTGCCGCCTCTGCCGGGCGGCTGCGGCTGGTGGAAGCCGATGCGCTGGCGGTGGATCCTGTGGATTTGGTTTCCTCACCGCGCGCTGTCGTTTCCAACTTGCCATATAATGTTGGCACACCATTGTTGATTGGCTGGCTGAAGCGGATCAGCGAATACCGTTTCCTGGCTCTGATGTTCCAGAAGGAAGTGGCCGATCGTATCGTCGCTCGCCCCCGGACCGGTGCTTATGGCCGGCTGGCGGTGATGTCGCAATGGCTGGCAGATTGCCGGATCATCATGGATTTGCCGGCCCGTGCCTTCACGCCGCCGCCCAAGATCGACAGTGCTGTTGTCCGTCTGGTGCCGAGGGTGCGGCCCGATGATGATCCCGACTTTACCACGATGGAAACCCTGGTCGCGGCGGCCTTCGGGCAGCGTCGGAAAATGCTGCGGGTGGGGTTGAAATCGCTGCTCCGGGAGCCGGAGCCGCTGTTGTTGTCTGTCGGTATTGCGCCGACGGCGCGGGCAGAGGAAATTGATATTGATGGTTTCGTGGCTCTGGCCAAGGCGTGGCATGCGGCCCGCTGATCCGGCTGCTGCTGACTGTTGTGATGAATAAAAAAGGCCGGGGGCGCAACCCCCGGCCTTTTCTTCAACCAGTCTGGACTGGTTGAGCAGCAAACTTTATCAAACCAGTCTGCCTAAAGCTTGACCTTTAGCCAGACTGGAGGCTGGCGACCGCCAGCCCGCGCCCCATGGGCGCGTAAGCCAAGCTGCCGGATGGCAGCGCCCGGCACCTGAGGGAACAAGAAATCTTCCTTGATCGGTCACAATCAAGGAAGACTGGTGTCAGTTGCTGGAACCGCTTTGTGGCGGCGTGGTGGTAGCTTCAGCTGGGGGCGTAGCGCCTTCGACCGGTGGGGTGGTGCCCTCAGCCGGCGGGGTCGTGGTGGTGTCTGCCGGGGGTGTGGTCGGAGCCTCGGTTGCCGGTGGGGCGGTGGTGCCCGACGGTTCCGGCGGGTTGGAGGTTGCCGGCGGCGGTGTGGTTTCCGACTGGTTCTTGGCTTTATCGCCGCAAGCGGCCAGCCCCAGCACCATCAAACCAGAGAAAACCCAAGGAAGCACGCGCATGTTCTTCGCTCCTTCATATGAACTGGTGGTCCATTCCCCGCAGGGTGCGGATGGATTTTCCACCCATTGCCGGTCGTTTTGCGACCGTTTGCCCCTGTAACAACAGGGTAAATGGTGAGACGGATCAGGAAAAGCCAAAAAACCACATTATTTCAGAGAACTGATCCGGTCGAGTTTCCTCTCCCCTTCATTTGGCGATCAAAATACGGCAAGTCCGTGATCTCAGCCTGACGTTTGCGTGTTCTGTGACAGTCGGCGAAAGGCAAGATCCAGCGCTGCGCGCAACTGGCTGGCCGCATAAGGCTTTTGCACAAAGCCCAGCGGATAGGTCTGTGACACCCGCGCCATCGTCTGTTCATCGGCGTAGGCGGAGAGATAGACACTGCGAATGCCGTGATCGGCGCGCAGACGGCGGGCCGTATCCACGCCATCCACCGGGCCGCGCAGGCGGATATCCATCAATGCCAGATCAGGCCGTTCACTGCAGGCCAGTGCGATGGCTTCACTTTCCGAGGCGGCGATGCCTACCACCTCATATCCCAATTCCAGCAGCGTCAGGCGAATACCCAAAGCCACCAATGCATCATCTTCTACAACAAGAACACGGGGCGGTGCCAACGAAGGCCCGGCCCCTTCCGTTCCCGCATGATTCGATATACCGATGTCTGACATTGGGGCGCAGCCAATAAGTTGCACGTGCAGCGTATTGCCGACTTTTCAATCGACCACGGGGCGCCTACCGCAGCACACCGTCATCATTCGGCGCGCTACGGGCATGTCGCCCCATGTGTCTTCCTGTTACCGCCAAAACAATGTCAGCGGCAAGCCGTCCGCTTGGTTGAACAGCTAAGCCTTATGGCAGGGGCGACGGTTAACCACTATGTCCAGCGGTATGGCTCGATGTGGCCATGCCTGCCGGTGATGACGTCGCTGCCGGCAGGGGCGGATCATAAAAGGGCAAAATGCCAAAGCTGCAGCATGGGCTGACCCCGGTATTTTTCCCATTTCGGGTTCAGCGTGGCCAGCCGCGCATCCCCCATCACATCGCGCATTTCCATCAGCCGGAAGCCGGCTCCTGTGGCCGCGTCCAGCATGGCTGTTTGCGTATGCGGGTACCCGGTCAGCGCCACATCCTCTCCCGTGCCGGCATCCTTGAAATGGGCTAAGATCCCGGCAGCTGTGCGGGCGGGATGGATTTCAGACAGGTAGAAATCCGCATCCCGTCGCAGCGCTTTTGCCACTTGGCGGAAGAAAGCGTGCAACTCCGCGATATGCTCCACCACCAGCGCGGCCAAGGCGGCGTCGAAAATACCGCGTTCCAGTTCGACCCCCAGGAAATCCCCCTCGATCAGGGTAACCGCCGGCCCCAATTTGTCCCGGGCGATCGACAGCATCCCGGCGGACTGGTCCACCCCGGTAACAACATTGCCGGCCTCCACCAGCCTGGCCGTATGGCGTCCGGTTCCACAACCGATCTCCAACACCCGGCGATCGGATAACCCGGCCCAGAGTGGTGGGAACGCCAGTTCATCCATCGCCACCGTGGGGTTGGGATAGTGGTCGTAGAAGCAGGCCCAGCGGTCGTAACCCTGGATATTCGCCAGCTTGCCCACCTGGTTTGGATCATCGATAGCGCACATCGCCAAATCCCCTTTTTCCGTTTACCGGTACGGAAAGGGGCATGGATGTTTATCCCGGGGTGGGAGCGGCGCCACCGCAGGATTAAAAATGCCCGCAACCCGGCCCCAAGGCAAGCTCGATTGGCGGTGGCGATCAGGAGAAGGGGAAATTTGGCTTGCGTTTTTCCCTGAAAGCGGTCTGCCCCTCGATGAAATCCGGCGATTCCACCGCATCAAGGAATGCGTCCACGCTCTCCTGGTCATCGGCCTGTTGTCCCGCCAGCACCCGACCGATCATCTTCTTTGTGGCGCGGGTGGACCATTGGCTATTTGCTGTGATCAGGCCTGCATAGTCCAACACGGATTGTTCCAATTGGTCTGCTGGCACCATGCGGTCAACCAGCCCAATTGAAAGCGCCTCCGTGGCATCCAGCAGCCGTCCGGTGAAAAGCAGATCCTTGGCACGGGCGGGGCCCACCGCCTGCACCAGCCGTTTCGTATCACCCAACGGATAGACGAGCCCAAGCTTGGCCGGGGTGATGCCCAGTTTGCCATCATCGGCGGCGAAGCGCAGATCACAGGCCAGTGCCAACCCCATGCCGCCACCAACACAGGCACCACGGATCAGGGCGATGGTGGGTTTGCAGCAACCCGCCAGCCCGTCCATCGCGGCGGCGATATCGGTGGCATAGGCGGCGGTGCTTTCCCGCGTGGCATAGGCTGATTTGAATTCTGAAATATCCGCCCCGGCGGCGAAACTGCCGCCAGCCCCCTCAATCACCAGAACCCTGATGGCCGGATCCTTCACCGCTTCATTGACCCTTATGGCAACCCATTGCCACATTTCCTGGCTCAGCGCGTTGCGCTTCTGCGGCTGGTTCAGGATCAAACGGCCAATGCCGTTTTCCTCGCGGGTCAGAAGAACCTTGTCGGACATGGATATTCAGGCGCCGGATTCAGATAAGGAGAGATGGCCGTACCATCTCTTCCGATGCTTGTCGATGCAGCATGCTGCGCCCATCCATGGGGTGGAGCCACGGGCGTGCCATTACGCCCTTGCAGGCCGTCAGGGCTAACCGCCATTGCGCCGAACGGGGACGGGAAGTGGCACCATTCCCAACCGCACGGGACGGCCACGGGGCGGCTGGCCTTCGTCATCATAGGGCAGCAGCATAATGGCAAAGCCGATCTGCAGACCACCAAAGGTCAGCCCCATCAGGAAACAAAAAGCCCCCAGGCCGATCCAGCCAAGCGACGTGGCATGGGCCAGGCTACGCAGGTGGGCGAAATCCATACTGACCGCGATGCCAGCACCAACCATACCCAGCAGGAAGCCTGCCAGCGCATGGCGGATCATGAAGCGAATAAGAAAAGGCATGGAAAGGCTCCATCCGCATGAAGCAATAAGGCGACACTATAGCGCCTGCGAAGAACGGATGTGAAATTCGAATAGGGGAAGTGGCGACGCTTCAGCCTCTAACCCGATCCGTCAGGTCGGTCAATGGCGGCATCCCAGCTTGACAAGCCTCTGAAGAGGCGTCGGGAAAGTTGCCCGATGCAGCCGCCCTATGTGGTGGGCCTTGTCGTGCTGAACGGACCGACCGTACATTGAATCAGTCGGATCGTTGTCGGTAAGACAGCCGTACAAAATGGCGCACGGTCTTATGATAAGATATGTGATTAAGCGCAGGAACTTTGAGCGACTTATTCCGTATCACAAACCTGTGCCACGTAAGTCTGCTATTTGGTCAAATTAAGCAAGTGACTCAATCACTTGTGTGCACTGGCGTCCCCAAGGGGATTCGAACCCCTGTTACCGCCGTGAGAGGGCGGTGTCCTAGGCCTCTAGACGATGGGGACTAGTGCCTGCGGTGGAGGGGGTGTTTAAAGGGTTGGTCGGGTGGGATCAAGCCCTTTTTTCACGTCCCCGTTATTTTTCTGGTGTTGCTGCTGCCAAGGCCAGCAACCGTTCCACATTGGCGGCGGGTGTGTTCCAGGCCGTCACCAGCCGTACCACCTGACCATCCCAGCGGTAGAAGCTGGCCCCCTGCGCCTGGAGATGGGTGATCATCGCTTCCGGCAAGGCGGCAAAAATCTCGTTGGCTTCTACCGGGTGTGCCAGGGTGACGCCGGGCAGTGCCGCCAGCCCCTGGGCCAGACGGGCTGCCATGGCATTGGCATGAGCGGCCAGCCGCAGCCACAGCCCGTCGGCCAGATAGGCATCCAACTGGGCGGCCAGGAAGCGCATCTTGGAGAAAAGATGGGCCGAGCGCTTGCGGCGATAGGCGAAATCAGCCGCCTTGGCGGGATCGAAGAAGATCACAGCCTCCGCACCCAAGGCACCGTTCTTGGTGGCACCGAAGGAGAGCGCATCCACGCCTGCCCGCCACGTCACCTCTGCCGGATCGCAGCCCAGATGGGCCACGGCATTGGCAAAACGTGCCCCATCCATATGGACGGACAGGCCGTGGCGGTGGGCGATGTCGGCCAATGCTGCCACCTCATCCGGGCGATAGACGGTGCCGGCCTCCGTCGCCTGGGTCAGCGACAGGGCCGCCGGCTGCACGGCATGGACAAAGCCCTTCGGTGCCCTGTCCAGCGCGGTGGCCAAAGTCTCCGGCTGCAATTTTCCGTGCGGGCCGGGCAGGGGCACCAGCTTGGCACCGCCGCTGAACATCTCCGGCGCGCCGCATTCATCGGCCTGGATGTGGGCCTCGGCATGACAATAAATGGCACCCCAGGGCGGGGTGAACTGGGCCAGTGCCAGTGCATTGGCCGCCGTTCCCGTCGCGACCGGGAACACTGCCACCGGCCTGCCGAACAGATCGGCAAAGCGCTGTTCCAACCGCTTGCTGATGGCATCCGCCCCATAGGAAGGGGCGGTGCCTTCGTTGGCGGCCAGCAAGGCGGCCATGATCTCCGGTGCGGCCCCCGCCACATTATCCGACATGAAATTCATTTAACGTTTGATCCAGCGGAAATTGAGGTTGCCTGTGACATAAATCACGGCGACAGGCGTCGGTCGGCCCGCATTTTGTCACATCACTTCAAGGGCTGGCCGGCGTGGTGGTGACAAGCAGATGGGAAGTCCCATCGCGTGGATCAACCAGCAGAACCTGCACCCGCCCATCGGGCTGGCGCACCTGCAGGGCGATCCGCCCGCTGATGTTGGCCACGCCCGGCAACAGTTCTGCCCCGGCGGGCAGGGCAAGCGTGTTGGTGGCCCCCGGTTCGGCTGCTTGTGGCGGCTGATCGGTTCGGGTGATGGCATCGGGTTCTGTCTGCCGGGTGCCGAACCGTTCGCTGAATTTACGCGGATGGTCGGGGTCGGTCGAACGCTTGTAGACTTCGTAGCCAATGAATGCGAAGCCCGCAGCAATGATCAAGGCCCCGAGGATGAGGAGAAGTTTCAGTGTCCGCACGTACCGCACTTCCTGCGTTGGAGACAGCCGGCCTTGGGGCCGGGCTGGATTTTGACGAACTGGATGACGACCTGGTCGACGGTGGCGCCGATGACGCCGCCGCAGCGGGCAATGGCGCCTTCCATCAGGTGGTGATCCAACCGGCGCGCGACGGCGACAGGTTGGACCGGGCACTGGCGGAAGCATTGGCCGGGGTCGGCCTGTCGCGGTCACGGCTGGCGGCGCTGATCGCGCAGGGCCATGTCGCCACGGGCGGTGAAACCATAGTGGACGCGTCCCGCAGGGTCAAACAGGGCCAGCATTATGACGTCACCGTGCCCGCCTCTGCCCCCGCCTTGCCGCAGCCGCAGGATATCCCGCTGTCGATCATCTATGAGGATGCGCATCTGCTGGTGATCGATAAGCCGGTCGGCATGGTGGTGCATCCCGCCGTCGGCAATCATGATGGAACGCTGGTCAATGCCCTGCTGCACCATTGCGGGGCGGAGTTGTCGGGCATCGGCGGCGTGCGCCGGCCCGGCATCGTTCACCGGCTGGACAAGGATACCAGTGGCCTGATCGTGGTGGCCAAGACTGACAAGGCGCACCAGGGCCTGTCGGCCCAGTTCGCCGACCGTTCGCTGTCGCGCACCTACCAGGCCGTGGTCTGGGGTGTGCCCAGCCCGCGTGCGGGGGAGATCAGCGGCAATATCGGTCGCCATCCCAGCGACCGTAAACGCATGGCGGTGCTGGAACGTGGCGGAAAGCCGGCCATCACCCGTTATAATGTTTTGCGTCCGCTGGGTCTGGCCGCTTCCTTGATGGAATGCAAGCTGCTGACAGGGCGCACCCATCAGATCCGCGTCCACATGACCCATATCGGCCATCCGCTGGTGGGCGATCAGGTCTATGGCCGCATCCGCCCTGGCCGCACGCGCGGCGTATCGGACGGGCAGAAACAGGCGCTGAACGGTTTTCCGCGTCAGGCCCTGCACGCGGCGGCCATTGAGTTCATCCATCCGGCCACGGGCGAGCGGCTGCGTTTCGAAACTGTGTTACCGGATGATTTCAGGGGCTTAATCCAGTCCCTGGAAACGTTATAATGGCGGCGATGCGCAACAACCGCCGGGCCGCCATGGCCGGTATCCGTTGCGCATCGCCGCATTCTGCAATGCTGGCCACCGCCGGTGCCTTGTCAGGGCCGGACGGGGGTATCAAGCCCATGAAGGGGGAATGACCATGCCGAGCGTACCTGCCATCCCGGTTGTCAGTTCTGAAAGCAACCTGTCCCGCTACCTGACCGAAATCCGGCAGTTCCCGATGCTGCAGCCGGAAGAGGAATATATGCTGGCCAAGAGCTGGCGGGAGCATGAGGACACCAAGGCCGCCCACCGCCTGGTCACCAGCCATCTGCGCCTGGTCGCCAAGATTGCCATGGGTTATCGCGGCTATGGGTTGCCCGTGTCGGAGCTGATCTCCGAAGGCAATGTCGGCATGATGCAGGCGGTCAAGCGGTTCGATCCTGAACGGGGCTTCCGCCTGGCCACCTACGCCATGTGGTGGATCCGCGCCGCCATTCAGGAATATATCCTGCACAGCTGGTCGCTGGTGAAAATGGGCACCACGGCGGCGCAAAAGAAGCTGTTCTTCAACCTGCGCAAGCTGAAGGGTCAGATGCAGGCCATCGACGAGGGCGATCTGGCCCCCGAAACGGTGACCAAGATCGCTCAGACACTGGCCGTGCCGGAAGAGGATGTGGTGTCGATGAATCGCCGGCTGGCGGCCGCCGACCATTCGCTGAACGCGCCTCTGCGCGTGGATGGCGAAGGGGAATGGCAGGATTGGCTCGTGGATGAAACCGACAGCCAGGAAATCCGCCTTGGAGAGCAGCAGGAACTGGGCAAGCGCAAGGCGCTGTTGGCCAACGCCATGAAAGCGCTGAACGAGCGCGAACGCCATATCCTGGCGGAACGCCGCCTTCGCGACGACCCCACCACCCTGGAAGACCTCTCCGCCCAATATGGCATCAGCCGGGAACGCGTGCGCCAGATCGAGGTGCGTGCGTTCGAGAAGTTACAAAAGGCGATCAAATCGGCGGCGGTCGAACAACGGCTGGCCTGATCAGCCCATCAAAGGCAGGAACAGGTCGGTCACGGCCTGATCCTCCGCCACATCGGGGAAGAAGCTCAATCTTTGTGCGAACAGCGGGAAGCCACGCGCTTCCCGCCCGCTGGCAGGCAGCCATTGCCGGTAAAGGAAGCGTGCTGCCGCGCGCAGATCATCACCCGATCCCACCTGCCGCAGCACGGCGCAGGGACCACCGGGGATGACGCCTTCCACCACGCCCACCGCGTTGGGGGCCAGCGGGCCGGTGATGGCGGCGCAGATATCAAGCCGGTAAGCGTCGGGCGCGACGCTGTCGGGATCATCATGGAAAATATTGAAGGTCGCGCTGATGGCGGGTGGTAACCGGTTCGCCCGCCGCCAGCCGATGAAGCGGCGGATGCTGTCGCCGATCAGCGCCGGGTCGCCCTGATGGCGCAGGAACGCCACCCGCGTTGGTGGGAAATCGATCAGACGGACCTGATCTTTGGTGAAAGCGGGCACCATATCGGCATTCTCCTTTGTCGAAGCGGCCAGTGCGCGACGCCAGCCGGCCCAATCGGGCACTTTGCGGAAGGCGCTGGGCGATTGGCCTATGGTTTGACGGAATAGGCGGGCAAGGGCCTCTGGGCTGCCATAGCCGCATTCCAGCGCCACCTGGGTGACGGAAAGGCCTGGGCGGAAGGCCAGCCAGTGGGCGGCCCGCTTCAACCGGATGCGCTGCACATAACGGTTCAGCGTCATGCCGACATGGGCGGTGAACTGACGATGGAAATGGAAGGTTGAAAAGGCAGCCACGGCGGCCAGGGCTTCCAGGCTGAGATCGCCATCCAGATGCTGATGGATATGGCGGATCACCCGTGCCATCCGTCGCCTGTAAACCGTCTCCATCCGCATTCCCCGTCCGGCTTCGATGGGGAGATCATAGGGCAGGGCAGGGGGGCAGCGCCTGACCGATCTTGCCTTTCTGTTCCGCGCCATCGCATTCTGCGATCCATCGCTTTACCGGAGCCATCGCCATGACCGCCGCTGTCCCCGCCCGTCCCATCGGCCTGATCTGCGCCGTGCCGGAGGAGATCGGTCATTTCGGGGCGCATCTGCATGTCGTGGCGGTGACGGAGCTGGCGGGGTTCTGCTTTCTATCCGGTGATCTTGATGGTGTGCCGGTGGTGCTGGTGGAGGCAGGGATCGGCAAGGTGAATGCCGCCATCGTCGGTACGCTGCTGGCCCAGCATTTCGCCGTAAGGGCGCTGGTTTTTTCCGGCGTGGCCGGTGGGCTGGATCCGGCGCTGGGTATCGGCGATGTGGTAATTGCCCGCAGCTTGATCCAGCACGATTATGGCGGGCTTTGCGACGGGCGGTTTACCCCGTATCAGCCGGGCGTTGCGCCGCTGCCCGGCCTGGAAGGACCGGTCGGATACCATCTGGATGCCGGTCTGGAGGGGCGGATTACGGCGGCGCTGGACGGGCTGGACCTACCCGCCATGCCAGCGGCGGCCACCGGTGGGCAGGCCCGCCTGCCGATTATCTGTTTTGGCACCGTGCTGACCGGCGATTATTTCCTGAACTGCGCCGTCACCCGTGCTGATCTGCATGGCCGTTTCCAAGCCCAGGCGGTGGAGATGGAGGGGGCGGCCCTGGCCCAGTTGGCGGAGCGCTTCGGCTTGCCGCTGGTGGTGGTGCGGGCGCTGTCCGATCTGGCCGGCGGCGACAGCCATCTGGATTTCCCCAGCTTCGCGCGGGCAGCTGCCGGCGGCGCGGCGCTGATCGTCCGCCGGCTGATCGCGCTGTTTGGTAAAAATCCGCAAATTTCTTAATTTGGCGGCGACAGGTTGTTTTTTGTTCCTTCGTTAAAGGGACGGGTCCGGCAAAACCCTCTGTTCCGAAGGAACGATCATGAGCATCTCAAGCGTCACCAGCAGCAGCGCCTATGCGCTGACGCAAACTGCGCGGTCTTCGACCTCGCCCAAGTTCACGGAAGTTGATACCGATAAGTCCGGTGCGCTTTCGCTTGAGGAGTTCACGTCCGGCGCGCCCAACGGTGCGACGGAAGTCGAAACCGCCTTCAACAGCATGGACAGCGACGGTGACGGTTCGCTGACCCAGTCTGAGATGGAGACGGCGTTCCAGAGTATGGCGTCGCAAACGCGCAGCGCATTGTTGAGCGCACAGGAAGTGACAAGTTCGACGGACAGCAGCGCCAGCACTGACAGCAGCAGCTCCGTTGCTGTTACGGAGGCGCGCCCGAGTGGTCGTCCGATGGGCGCGCCGCCGAGCAGTGAAGAAGATGATGAGGATGAAGACGATACCACAACGTCTGCCACCTCAAGCACGACGGATGTCTCCAGCCTGCTGAGCAGTGACGATGAAGATGATGATTCGCTGTTGAGTGAAATCCTCGCCGCACTGGAATCGTCCAACACCAGTAGCACGACTTCCAACACCAGTTCTGACAGTGCCAGCACTGACAGCAGCAGCTCTGTTGCCGCCATGGGCCCCCCTCCTGGTGGCCGCCCGATGGGGGCGCCGCCGAGCAGTGAGGACGATGAGGATGAGGACGATACCACGACCACCAGCACAAGCAGTGCAAGCACCACCACAGCCAGCAGCACCGACGAAGACAGTGATGCTGCGTTGAAGGAAATGCTTGCCAAGTTGCAGGAGGCCATCAGCAGCTACAGCAGCAAGGCTGGCTATGGCACCTCCACTTCCACCACCAGCGCGGTGGCGTGATTGGTTTGACGAGTTCTGACGAGGCACCGACGCCGGTTCCGCATGCCTTTTCCGGCGTCGATGCGCGGGTTTGCCCATAACCCGCCGCACCTTGAGGGGGTGGCCGCCCATGCGCCCCCCGCGATAAACGCGGCCACCCCTTCTTTTTTTGGAAAATTCTCCACAGGCTTTTGTACATTCCTGCGCTTGCGGCAATTTCTCCCGCGGGCGATAGCGCTTTTGCCGTTCTTCTTCCGCGCGTTACCCCTTATCTTGGTCAGTGTGTATCCCAACCGGATGAGGAACGAGCGCCATGGCCAAGAAGGCCCCCAGCATCAATATCGGCATTTCCGACAAGAACCGGGAAAAGATTGCCGAAGGTTTGTCCGCCTTGCTGGCCGACAGCTACACGCTCTATCTGAAAACGCATAATTTCCATTGGAATGTCACCGGCCCGATGTTCAACACGCTGCACACCATGTTCATGGCGCAGTATACGGAGTTGCACACGGCGGTGGACGAGATCGCGGAACGTATCCGCGCCTTGGGCTTCCCGGCCCCCGGCAGCTACACCCAATATGCCAAGCTGACCAGCATCCCCGAGGAAACCGGTGTGCCGAAAGCGGAAGAGATGATCCGCCAGCTGGTCGACGGGCATGAGACGGTAGCCCGCACCGGTCGCGCCCTGTTCCCAACGGTGGAAGACGCAGGCGATGAGCCGACGGCCGACCTGCTGACCCAGCGCCTGCAGATCCATGAGAAGACCGCATGGATGCTGCGTTCCCTGCTGGAATAATTATGGTGGGTAAAGCGACCGGGGTTCCGGTCGCTTTATTTTTGAGGTGATGCCGCCAGCCATCCGACGAGGAGGCCATGGCGATCATTGATCATTCGTCTGTTATCTATAGAAAATCCCCATGTTGGTTACGCTTCCCGGTCCTATCCCGCTTCCCCCCTGGCCTTGTGTTCGGGTCGATGGGTTGATGGCAGGGCGATTGGTGCTGGATGTGGCGGCGGGGCGGCCTGTCGTGTTGGCATCAACCCCCGGCATTGCCGGGCTGGCCGGGGCCGGTTGGTGGGCGGCGCTGACAGAGTTGTTGCACCAGGAATATTGTGTTCCTTTCCTGGCGCTGCTGGATGTGTCCGACCAGACCGGCCAGGTGCTGGCGGCTTTGCGAGCGGGGGTGAAGGCCATTGCCTTCCGTTCCCCGCCGGATATGCCGCATGATGGGATGGTGCGGTTATTGGGGTTGGTGGCGGCGCATGGGGCCAGCCTTCATGCCCTGCCTTCTTGTCCCATCGAGCCGTGCTGGATACGCAACCGTGATGCCCCGCTTCGGCAATGGCTTGCCCAACGCATTGATACACAAGGGATGTAGTGCTTTTGGGTGCGTTACATAAACCCCATCCCGCGTTGCAATGCAGGGGCGGCTGAGCTATCAAACCGGCACTCTTTTTGGTCGTTCCGACCCACGAACCACGGCAGGAAACCCAACAATGAAGCTCACGCGCCGCGTCAAAGAAATCCTTTCCTGGTATGAGAGCGATAATCCCGGCACCAAGGCCAATCTCGCCCGCATCCTGATGGAAGGCCGGCTGGGCGGTACTGGCAAGCTGGTGATCCTGCCGGTAGACCAGGGTTTTGAACATGGCCCGGCCCGCAGCTTCGCCATGAACCCGGCGGCCTATGATCCGCACTATCACTACCAGCTGGCCATTGATGCCGGGCTGTCGGCCTATGCCGCCCCGCTGGGCCCGCTGGAAGCCGGTGCCGCCACGTTTGCCGGCTCCATCCCGCTGATCTTGAAGATGAACAGCGCCAATAGCCTGTCCACCTTCAAGGAGAATGCCGATCAGGCGGTGACCGCCAGCGTGGATGATGCCCTGCGCATCGGTGCGTCGGCCATCGGCTTCACGATCTATCCGGGCTCCGATGCCCAATTCAACCAGTTTGAGGAAATCCGCGAACTGTCGCGCGAGGCCAAGTCCAAGGGCATCGCCACGGTGATCTGGTCCTATCCGCGCGGTGGCGCCATCTCCAAAAAAGGTGAACTGGCGCTGGATGTGGATGCCTACGCGGCGCATATGGCCGCCTTGCTGGGCGCCCATATCATCAAGGTCAAGCTGCCGACGGCTGACCTGGAGCAGGATGAAGCCCGCAAGATCTATGAAAAGCACAATGTGCCGCGTGAAACCATGGCGGACCGCGTGAAGCACATCATGCAGGCCAGCTTCAACGGCCGCCGCATCGTCGTCTTTTCCGGCGGTGCCGCCAAGGGCGAGGATGCGGTGTATGATGATGCGCGCGCCATCCGGGATGGCGGCGGCAACGGCTCCATCATCGGCCGCAACGCCTTCCAGCGTAGCCGTGAAGATGCGCTGGCCCTGCTGGACAGGCTGGTGAAAATCTACCAGGGCAAAGAATAAAAATTACACTTGTTCCCTCAGGCGCCGGGCGCCGCCATCCGGCGGCTTGGCTCACGCCCGCACGTGCGGGCGCCGCGCCGGTCGGCGCGGATAGCAAGGGTCAACGGGTTTGACCCTTGCTATATAGTACCAGCTTGGGGCCCGGTGCGGTTCGCCGCACCGGGCCTTCGCTTTTATCGTCCAGAGAAGACCATGACCGACTGCCGCCTCTACCTGATCACCCCGCCCACCCTGGACCTGAACAATTTCAAGCCGTTGCTGGCCGCTACGCTGGATGCCGGTGATGTGGCCTGTGTGCAGTTGCGGCTGAAGGATGTGGCGGATGATGTGGTGAAGCGCGCCATCGACGCGCTGCGCCCCATCGTGCAGCAACGCGAGGTCGCTTTCATCCTGAACGACCGGCCAGATCTGGCGGCTGCGGGTGGCTGCGACGGGGTGCATGTGGGGCAGGAAGATGCGCCCTACGCCCAGGCCCGCAAGATCATGGGCCGCGACGCCATTGTCGGCGTCACCTGCCATGACAGCCGGCATCTGGCCATGGTGGCGGGGGAGGATGGGGCCGATTATGTGGCCTTCGGCGCCTTCTTTGAGACCGCCACCAAGGAACCCAAGGCGCGTGCTGAACCGGAAATCCTCTCCTGGTGGCAGGAGATGATGGAAATCCCCTGTGTCGCCATTGGTGGGGTGACGGTGGAGAATTGCCGCGTGCTGGTGGAGGCCGGGGCCGATTTTCTGGCCGTCAGCGGGGGTGTGTGGAACCATCCGGCTGGCCCGGCGGCGGCGGTGAAGGCGTTCAATCAGGTGATTGCCGGGGTGTGATGGGGCCCATTGGGCCGCTCTGCAAGGCTCCCGGACGATCCGGGCATGGACAGGCCCGGCGGGGCACGGTAAAACCCAAGCCCCGCATTGTCGTGACCATGCTTGAGCCAGGCCGTTTCCATGTCCAAGAAGACCGTCAACGAAATCCGCTCCACCTTCCTTGATTATTTC
>Ga0209373_10001014_pt1 | contig 37095 bp, 28 predicted proteins | sample Higcelweek5metaG_FD_187173 | JGI IMG/M metagenome (GOLD analysis project Ga0209373, IMG submission 187173) | Freshwater pond sediment microbial communities from the University of Edinburgh, under environmental carbon perturbations - High... | ecosystem: Environmental > Aquatic > Freshwater >... | reverse complement strand
AAAAAGAACGATGTGTTCATTACAAATATTCTTAAATGCAGGCCGCCTGAGAACCTCAAGTCTGAAAGCCCGGAAATTATTACATGTCTGCCGCTGCTTGTCAGGCAGATAGATATTATAAAGCCTAAGGCAATTCTTTTACTTGGAAGAATTGCAGCACATTCACTGCTTGGAATAAATGACAGTATAGCAAAACTCCGATCACAGACACTCTTTTACAAAAATATACCGGTAATGGTAATCTATCACCCTGCTGAACTTCTCATTAATCCGGAATATAAACGGAGCGCATGGGAAGATCTGCAGAAATTTCAGCAAATATTGACCGATCTTGGTGTGTATGAATCAGCAAAAATATGAAAAAAGGCCATGGGTTGAAAAAAAACAGCCCATGCTTATTACAGATCGACTGCCGCCTCAGGCACTTGATATAGAGAAAATAATTCTTGGATCAATGTTAATTGACAGTCAGGCATCCGTCAATGCGATGGATATTCTTGATGAAAGCTGTTTTTACGCGACAGCTAATAAACGGATTTTTATATGCATGAGAGAAATGTTCGAGAAGAACATTCCAATAGATGTTATCACAGTTGCAGATATTCTCCGGAAAAAAGAGTGGCTCGAGTCAGTCGGCGAGGAAACTTATCTTGGTGAGCTTGCGGAAAGCATCACAACATCCGGAAATATTGAGTATTATGCGGGTATTCTGATAGAAAAAGCAACACTCAGACAGATGATTTCTGTAAGCGCCGAGATTACCACTGATTGTTTTGATCCGGAAAAAGATCCTCAGGCTGTGCTTGACAGTGCAGAGGCAAAGATATTCGGCATCTCCGAAGCCCGTATAAAAAACAAATTTGAATCTGTCCGTGAACTTCTGCCGCATACCTTTGAAGAGATTGAAGGATACTCAAAGGGAACATACAAAGGCATTATGACAGGTTTCAAGGAACTTGACGATATGACAACCGGCCTTGGAAATGGTGACCTTGTCATTCTTGCAGGCCGTCCATCAATGGGAAAAACAGCACTCGCATTGTCAATGGCACTGAACACTGCTGTGAAGCACAAAAACGCGACTGCAATTTTTTCTCTTGAAATGTCAAAAGGACAGCTTGTTCAGCGTATGCTCTGTTCGCAGGCGCGCGTGAATATGCATCAGCTGCGGAGCGGTACTCTTCCAAAGCGTGACCTGCCAAAACTGAGTTTCGCTGCGGGCCCGCTTTCTGAGGCTCCGATATTTATTGATGATACTCCGTCAATATCAGTTCTTGAACTCAGGGCAAAAGCAAGAAGGCTCAAGGCACAGAATGGACTGAATCTGATTATTATCGATTATTTACAGCTTATGGGAAGCACAGGGGCTGTTGAGAGCCGTCAGCAGGAAATTTCTCAGATCTCCAGATCGCTTAAGGGTGTCGCAAAGGAACTTGATATTCCAATTATTGCTCTTTCACAGCTTTCCCGTGCTGTTGAATCAAGAACCGATCACAGACCTCAGCTCAGTGACCTTCGTGAATCCGGTGCTATTGAGCAGGATGCTGATATTGTACTGTTCGTTTATCGTGATGAAGTGTATAATAAGGATGATGAAAGCGTCAAGGGACGCGGAGAAATAATCATAGGTAAACAGCGTAATGGTCCTATCGGAACCGCTCATGTTGCGTTTGTAAAAGATTTTGCAACATATGAGAATCTGTCAGAACGCGTGGAGGAGAACAGCGGCTTTTGAACTTTGTACTCAGAGGAATATGCGCAGTAGGTGAGGTCGGCCGCACAAGCGGGCGATCAATGGGTTTATTTCTCAGAAGTGTATACCGGTATTTTAATCTTTTATATATGACAATATTGCGCATGCCGCTGCTTTTTAAAAATCCTGATCTTACAATTAATCATATGTATACCCTTGGTATTGAATCTTTACCTCTGGTTACAGTGATCGGCGTATTTCTGGGTTGTGAGATTGTAATACAGGGTGTGTACCAGATGAGCGGTTTTATTCCCATGAGATATCTCGGAGTAATTGTCTGTAAAGGTATTACAATTGAGCTGGGGCCTGTGATTACAAGTATGGTTGTTGCCGGAAGGGTGGCGACAGGAATTGCCGCAGAGATAGGATCAATGAAATCTTCGGAGCAGCTTGATGCAATGCAGGTGCTAAGTCTTGACTCCATACGATATCTGATTGTTCCAAAAACTGCCGCATGTATCATAATGCTTCCCATACTGTCAATATGGGGAGAGACAATGGCATTTGCAGGTGCAATAATAAATGCGTTTTTCACTGTTGATGTTACAATGCAGACTCTGTTAAGCGGTCTGAAAATATTTTTTAATGGAAGTGATGTTATTATCGGTGTGCTCAAGACATCGGTTTTTGGTGTTATTATTGCAATTACGGGGGCCCATTTCGGTTTTGAAGCACGAAGCGGGGCTGAAGGGGTCGGGGAGGCTACTACAAAAGCTGTGGTTGTTTCCGCTGTGCTTATTCTTGTTTTTGATTTTATAATGGCTATGCTGTTTTTGTAAACAAATAGCATAAACTGCAATTAATCATGCAGACAAATAATTCATCTGATTGACATAGAATACGGTATCACTTATGCTGAAAATTGAACATCTTAAGAAACATTTCGGTAATCAGGTTGTTCTTGATGACGTAAATCTGGAGATTAAAAAAGGACAGATCGCATGTATTATTGGTCAATCAGGAAGTGGAAAAACAGTATTATTCAGACATATTATCGGGCTTATCTTTCCTGATGGCGGACGAATATTACTTGACAATGATGTAATATCATCACCTAATGTGACTTCATCACAGTTCAATAAAACACGTAAACGCTTCGGGATACTTTTTCAGGGTGCTGCGCTGTTTGATTCAATGAACGTGGGAGAAAACCTGGCGTTTCCTCTTCGTGAACATACATCTATGACTGAAATTGAAATAAACAGACTTATTGGTGAATCACTGGAGATGGTCGGCCTCAAAGAGATTTTCAAGACCAAGATGCCGTCAGAGCTTTCCGGTGGAATGCGAAGCAGGGTTGGGCTTGCCCGTGCACTTGTAATGAAGCCTGAGATTATGCTCTATGACGAGCCGACATCCGCGCTTGATCCGATCATGACAGATAAGATAAACGATCTGATTCTGAGTCTGCGGGACAGGCTTGGAATGACCTCGATTGTAGTTACACATGATATTGGAAGCGCATATAAAATTGCAGACAAGATGGCAATGATTCATGAAGGCAGGATTATATTTGACGGAACGCCAGGCGAAATCCGTAAATCACACAATCCCTATATTCAGCAGTTTATACGCGGTCAGCGTAAAATGCATTATGCTTTTGAGGAACAGGAAGGTTATTCTGAACCGGTGGATGTAACGGAACTTAAAAGTAAAGTTACAGATAGAAAATTCCGTATGCCGCCGCGTTCTGATGAATCAAACAATGAATAAGAAAACAAAGACTGCATTTGTCTGCAATAACTGCGGACAGGATTATTCGAAATGGCATGGCAAGTGTGATAACTGCGGAATGTGGGATACAATCACCGAATTCAAGGTTTCCGGATCATCTAAATCGAAATCCTGGACAGGACAGCCAGGTACTGAATCACAAACTCCGCAGCTGCTTTCTTCATGTACACAGAAAGATACACCGCGTGTAAAGAGCTCTTTTGCAGAAATTGACCGTGTGCTTGGCGGTGGACTTGTCAAAGGGGCATTTATCCTGCTTGGCGGAGATCCTGGTATTGGAAAGTCGACTGTACTTCTGCAGCTTGCAGCCCGATTGTCAGATAATAATCTGAATGTGCTTTATATCACCGGTGAAGAGTCTGCTGAACAGGTTTCAATGCGCGCAGATCGTCTTAAAGTAATAGATTCAAAAGTCAAAATTCTGACAGAAACATCTGTTGAAACGATTATTGCAGTTTTAACAAGTGAGAAACCTGATGTCGTAGTTGTGGATTCGATTCAGACTGTATTTACAGAAGAAATCGATAGCGCACCAGGAAGTGTTTCGCAGATCAGGGAAAGCAGTGCGCAGCTTCTTCGATATGCAAAGACTTGCGGCACTGTATTTTTTCTTATTGGTCATGTTACCAAGGATGGCAGCATAGCAGGGCCAAGGGTGCTTGAGCATATGGTCGATACAGTGCTTTATTTTGAAGGCGATTCAAGCAATCAGTATCGCATACTCCGGACAGTAAAGAACCGATTCGGGCCGTCAGGGGAAATCGCTTTATTATCTATGGCTGACAGCGGACTGCATGAAGTAACCAACGCATCGGAGTTCTTTCTTCTCAACCGGCACGAGCCGCAGATAGGAACTGCTGTAGTGCCTATTCTTGAAGGCAGCCGCATCATAGTAATCGAACTTCAATCACTTGTCAATAAATCTCATTTTGGTCTGCCTCAGCGGGTCGCATCAGGTGTCAATCCGCGTAAACTGGCGCTTCTGCTTGCTGTTCTTGAACGTCATGGCGGAATACTTCTTGGCGATCACGATGTATTCTTTAATATTGCAGGTGGTTTAACTGTCGCCGAACCATCTATTGATCTTGGTATTGCCTCTGCTGTGCTCTCATCATTTCGCAATAAACCGCTAAGACGCGATCTTGCATGTATAGGAGAACTTGGACTTGGCGGCGAAATACGTCCGGTTGTCAATATGGTACATCGCTTGAAAGAACTGGCTCATCTTGGCTTTAAGGAATGTATTGTTCCAAAACCTCTTAAACCGGCTGACTGGTACTCACAGAATTACGGAATGACATTGATTCCATGTTCCCGTATTGCCGATGTTCAGCATGTACTTTTTTAACTTTTTGCCGAAATGTACTTGAAGTGTACGCTATTTGTTATCAGAACAATATTTTTATCATAAATATTAGAGTTATTCATTTAAGTTGATTATATTACATATATGTGTAATTTGTTTGATACTGATTTATTATATGTTGTAATTTCTAATATGAGAAACATGTTTGATGAGAGAATACGGGTTTCATGGTAATTGACCATAAGAAATCAGGTAAGGGTTTTAAAATCAGATATAAGCGCTATTACTGATTATTAATGGTAAATTTATAAAAAATACTGAAATTGATGACGGAGGTTGTTGATGCAAAGAAAAATAAGTATGTCAATTATGTTTATGGCAATCAGTTTTTTCACAATTTCTGCTTCAGAAATTGATACTGCTATATCTAAATTTACTCCATCACAGAATCTGATGTCTCTTCGTGGACTCAATCAGACATATTCAGCTGAACCTCTCGGAGAAGGACGTTTGTCAATAACCCTTTCATCGGCATGGTATGCACAGAAAAAAGAATTCACATATTCGCCAAATGAAGGCGCTGATATTGTTACAGGAATGCTGTCAGTCGCTTTTGGTGTAAGTAAATTTTTTGATATTTATACCTCTTTATCGGGTTTTGGGATCGGCGGCTACACCCGGGATGAAGAAAATGGCGGTATTGGAACCTTTAGAGGCGGCGTGGGCGCCCGTCTGCCGTTACCTGATGATCTGCCGATATTTTTTGGCGGACGACTCAGTATAATTGGCGGAACTTCAAATAACCAGATTAATGGAAATGCCTCAGATGGTTATAACTATTTTGAAACAAGGACCGGATACGATTTTGAAGGTATGCTGGTTCAGAGCTTCCGTATTGGAAATGAGGGCAAATGTGTAAAGTTTCATTTGAATGAAGGTGCTGTTGTGACTCTTCAGGAATCAAAAGATAATATGCTGCTTCTTGGTGGAGGTTTTCAGGTTGATCCTCACAATGCAATTACAATCGGTGTAGAAATAAGTTCAAGGACTTCACTGGAAAATGCAAATATAAGTACAGATCCACTGATGATTACTCCGCTGCTGCAATTTCATACACCAGTCAATATGGATTTTTCAATCGGCAGTAACATTTCTCTGTCACAGGACAGATCTGATAAGACACGTGCTCTTGAACCATTTCGCCTTTTTGCAGGTTTAGGCCTTTCATTTGATCTTTTAGCATCAAAACGCAAAGCACAGCATGAAACATTTGTTAAAGATCAGGCCGCGCGTGAAGATGAACGAAAACAGCGTGAAATTGCGGAACAGAAAAATAAGGAGCTTGTAGCAAAAGCAGACAGTATTGTTCAGAAAGCCAGGACAGACTCTTTACAACTTGTGCAGCAGCGTGAAATTGAACGTATGCGTGCTGATTCAATGACTGCAAAGGCAAAGGCTGATTCGCTTACTCTTGTCGATGTCAATAAGCAGCTTAAGGAAGAAAAGTCAAAGCGCAGCGATGCAGAGAAACAGCTGTTGTCAACAGGACTCCTTCTGCTTGATGCGGTCTATTTTGAGTCAGGTAAATCAGATATTTCAATCAACTCAGAACCATATCTGATGATTATTAGTAAAATGCTTCTGAAATATCCTAAGCTGCAGGTTGAAGTGTCTGGGCATACAGACAATGTTGGAAATGCTTCAAAAAATCAGCTTTTAAGTCAGAATCGTGCTGAAGCTGTACGGTATTTCCTTATTCAATCTTCTCCTGAATTACAAAACAGATTAACTGCACGCGGGTACGGTTCAATAAAACCGAAAGCTAATAATTCCTTTGCTGAAGGAAGAAAAGTAAACAGACGTGTGGAATTGCAGGTGCTTAATAAGGATGTATTGTCAGAGTATAATAAATAATTATATATAATTTTTCAGGCTGCAAGGTTTTAATGCAGCCTGATTTTTGTATTTTTTAAATATGATTTTTTTTAGTTAATTTTCGTATGTATTATCCTATAAGACCTTAAAGGTCTTTTTACTTTTATATGCCTGTATGATGAATCCAAGTGCATTATTATTATAAGTGAATCAGAATATAAATAAATCAGGCAAAAAAATGTTTTTTTGATTATATCAATAGTAAGAATAAAAAAAATCCTATGATTTTAATTACTATCTGGCTTATAAGCGGATTCCTAATTATTTTCAGGTATTAAGTAGAATCACAAAAGGAATGATTAATGGATTTGATGTTTGAACAGCTTTGGAAAAAATTTATTGAAGCAGATATCTCTCTCAGTGCAGCTCTTGATGCTCAAAGCGCACGTTGTAAAAGAAGAGACTTTGATACAATTTCTGCAATGATAAAGAATAGTGAAATTGAAAAAGCACAGGAACTTCTTGGTGAGCTTCTTCTGACAACGCCTGTCTGGGATCTGCTTACAGTTACTACTGCTTTGAAAATGATATCAGAACTGTTCTTTATTAAAGGACAATTTGAAAATGCCGCAATATTTGCAGAACGCGGGCTTGAATGGGATCCATCACATCCGGAATTAATTGCACTGCTTTGTAAAAGTTATGTATCAGTTAATCCCGAAAAATCACTCTCATATTATGGATATTTTAAAAATTCCGGATACTCTGATACATTATTAAGTGGCTATACTCCTCCTGAATCCTCAAAACCGGTTAATGATTATTCCTTTTCCATAGAATCTATACGAAAAATATCCATTGATACCTTACTTAAATTTGTTGTTTATCAGGCTGCGGCTCTTCATAGACGGCCATTATTTGAAACAATAGATTCTTTGCGCAATCATGCACTCGCATGCATAAGTGCAGGAAACCTTGCAATGGCACAAGTGGCATTAAAACTTGCACTTTTCAGAACAAAAGATCCACTGTATATTTCTGGGCTTAATCCGGTAATGATTCAGGTAAAAGCAAAGTGGATACGTGCGCTGGAACAGTTTGTGGCTAATGCAATTGAAAAAGATATAAAAGCGAAAGCTCTTACCAGCAGTTTTCATATAACTGAAAGATTGTTTGACAGACGTCATGCTGTCGAAGATCTGATGAGTGCAAAAAACAGCGCAGGACTATTCAACTTTGTTATGGACCCTGTTGTTGAGATCAGTTTCCTTGCTTGTCAATATTTAATTGAGCTTGGGGATGAGAAGAAAGTACGTGATTACGTGCTTAATGCTTTTGCAACTGAACAGAAGTACAAAGAAATGTATGGGGAATTGAAACCATATCAGATTGTACGCAGTATGTCATCAGCAAGTGTTATCAATGCAGTCATTGCAGATTCCAAAAAAGGTAATACTGATGTAGATGGAAATTCTTCTGAAGAACCAGTGTCAATGAAGAAAATTGTCCGAAAAAAAATGGTTACAAAAGATGATGATCCGGATGATGAGCCTGTAAAAGCAGCTGCTAAAAAACCCGGCAGAAAAAAGAAAGTCGAAACTGTCTGATATTTGAAAACCTTGGGCTTTTCTATGAAAAGCCTTTTTCAGCGCTTCTCATAAAGTAAATTTCTACTCTTTTAAAAAATTTCTACTCTGTTTCTTCCATTGTCTTTAGCTCTGTAAAGTGCTTTATCTGCTTTTTTAATCAATTCGTCAAGTTGTTTTGCGTGTTGACGATATATGGCTATCCCAAAACTCATTGTCACATGTACATCCTCACCTGTAGGGGCTTTAAATACAAGATCTGCAATGTGTGCTCTTATTCTTTCGGTTGTTTCCATCGCACTGTTCGCATCTGTTTTTACAAGTATCAATGCAAATTCCTCACCTCCATAGCGCGCGGCAGTATCAATTCCATCTCTGATACAACCTTCCAGGTGTGATGAAATGCCTTTAAGAACCAGATCACCAAATTGATGTCCCCAGGTATCATTCAGTTTTTTGAAAAAGTCAATATCGCATATTACAAGTGTAAGCGGATCATTGTAACGTATTGATCGGGTAATTTCATCTTTTAAGATCTGCTGGAATTCACGATGATTTCGTAAACCTGTCAGGCCATCACGGGTAGCAAGTGTTTTAGCTTTTTCAAGAACAATGATTTTTTCGAGCGCAAGACCTGCACTGATTGATAAACGGTACAGCAGCTCCTTGCATGATTCATTGAATGCATCCTGTTTGAAAGATTCAAGCAGGATCATTCCCATGCAGTTGTCAACCCCAAGCGGAATTGCACAGAATGAGTTAAACTCTTCTGTCAAAGGCTCTTCATCGCTGAATCGCGTCTCATAATGATCATTTGAAAAGTTTCTGCATAAAGCAATATTTTTTGAAAAAAGAATTCCCGCAAGGGTTTTTTCCCTGAGGGAAAAATGTCTGTTTGTAAACCACTCGGTGTTTACACCATAAGTGCGCCTGATGGCCGCACCGTTTCCCTCATTGTCTTTTATACTGATTGTCAATCTGTCGCATTGAATCGCAAATGGAATTACATTTGTAATTATATCAAGAATAGAATCAATGGTCAGATTACGAAAAAATTCTTTTTCGATACTGCTCATTGCTGCAAGTCTGCCATGAATGAGTTTGTGCTCTGTGTAAAGATAAGTGCTGAAAACAGCCTGTCCGGTAAGAGATGCAACAACACAGAGGTACGCATGATCTTCATTTGAAAAGTTGTTCTTTTCTTTACTGTCAACTACAATAATTCCGCGGTCGGCATTACCTGCGCTTATTGTGGTGGCCATAAGGGATCTGATCCCTGTATCTTTTGTATAGTAGTAAAGTGTTGAACTGTCATTTGTTATTTCTTGTAAATTAAGTTGTTTCATTCCATCTTTTAGAAAACAGCCAAGGACCCCGATTCCCACCTTAATGATTGCTTCCGGATTAATGGATTCACACGTTGAATTATACTTGCGAAGTTTGTAGCCGCCATCAAGCGCAGGGAAAAAAACTGCAATTGTATAACAACTTATTTTTGATTTGATAAGTTTTATGCCTGAATCAAGAATCTCATCAATTATTGATTCATTGGAAAGCCGTTCTGATTTACGGAATGCTGAGCCCAGAGATGATATCTGGAGCTGTGCGGTATCTTCAATCGCCTGCCTTTCAACAATACGCGGCAGTGCTGTTTCTGTAACACTGACAGGTACAATCTGCTGCATGGTTTTTCTTTTGTATAACGAAATAAAAACAATCAGTGTAATAAATGTCAAAATCGGACTTGTATAGAGCCCGGTTTTTCCAGGAATGAAATTTAATGCAATACAGAGAACAAGAAGTATTATGATGGCAAGTTTTTTAACTCTGTTCCGGTTCATAAAGCACTATTCCTGCTGCACTTTTACAGTTGAGAATGACAGTATCTTCTGTACAGTTTCAAGAACAACTTCGTGATTGAGTGGCTTGGATAAAACTTCATTGAATCCAATATTGAGCAGACTTTTTTTAGTGATTTTTTTTACAAATGACGATACTGCAATGACAGGAATCTGTGATGTCTTTTCAATTTTTTTAAGGCTGTTGAAAAAGCGGATTCCATCCATTATTGGCATCATGATATCGGTGATAATCAGATCTGGCAGCATATCTTCAGCCTTTTTAAGTGCTTCAAACCCATTCAGTGCAGTAATAACTTCGTAGTCTTTGTAAAGATACATTTCCATAATATCAAGTGTGTCGTGACTGTCATCAATTAGTAATATTTTTGGCTGCATAGTGTTACTGAGATGCCTTTCTGAACATAGCAATACCAATAATAAAGAAAAGAATATTTCCAAACCAGGCACCAAGCAGCACCGGCATGTGTCCATTCTGTGCAAACACTATTGAAAAACGACTGATTATCCAGTAGGAGAATGCAAGTGCAAGGCCGATTCCAAAGAGCATGGCTCCACCTTTTCGCCCCGCACGTGCGGTTATTGAAATACCAAGCAGTATGACAACGAAATTCATAAATGGCAGTGCGAGTTTAAAATTAAGCTCTCCAAGGTACTTGTTGACCTTTTCACCGCGTTTTTTTGCTGCCTCAATAAACTGGTTTAATTCCCAGTAACTCATTTCTTCTTTATTCTTGATACGCGCAACCATTTTTGAAGGGGTTGATTTAAGAGTTGTGTCTTTTAATGTGTCAATATACTGAATTGTAAATGGATCTTTTGTAAAGTCCCTTATTTCAGCATTGATAAATTTCCACCCGGCAGTATCGTCATAAATGGCGGATTTTGCTTTTACTTTTTCAACAATTTTGCTTTTATTAAATGTCTGTCTGACAGCTTCATTTACAAAAAATGGTGATGTACTGAATTCAGAATATGAATAAAGTGTCTTTTTGTCTGCAAAATAATAGAAGTCACGGCGGTACTCCTTGACAACACCATCAGAAGAGAACTTTTTAATTTTCCCCGGATCTTTCCAGTTGTCCTGAAGCTCCCTTTTTAAAAAGTTTGCCTGAGGAAGAATCTTCTCTCCTCCGTAAAATGTTCCGATTGAGAAGACCAGACCGACAATCAGAAGCGGTATTGTCAACCGCCGGATACTCATGCCTGCAGCTTTCATTGCTGTAAGTTCGCTGTTTTTTGCCATATTGCCCATTGCAAACATTGATGCAAGAAGCAGCACTATGGGGATTGTGATCTGGACAATCCATGGCAGATAGTACCAGTAGTAAAGTCCGATATAGTAAAGTTGAACACTCTCAAATTTACGCAGGTTGCTTACATAGTCAACAATTACAAATATGGCGATCAGGGAGAGTAGAATACCAATTACATAGCTTAAAAAAGAACCTATGAGGTAAGTTGACGGAATGCCTATTATATGACGTGTGATCCACCTGGGAGCCCAGAAAATAAGTTTCGGAATACTGAAAATGAAATTATCCGTAATACTTTTAGGCAATCGGCTTTTACTGTTCATAATGTGTTTCCAGAGATTGACAATCCAGTCAAACCGGATTGTTTTTTCCCTGAGCATCAGTCCTGTGAGAATAAGGCCGCAGATTCCGACCAGAATGTTTCCCGACCACATAGCCAGAAATGGTGATATCTGCATTTTGTCAGCCATTGATTCACCCTTGATCAGAAATATCCATGTTATAATAAAAAAGATCAGGCTGTAAGTTGCCCCTATCGCTACACCGCCCCTGCGGGCCATAATCCCAAGCGGGGCACCGATAAGCACAAAAATGAGGCACGCAAACGGTATGGCGTACTTTTTATGAACCTCAACCATGTGCTGACTGATCATCAGGTTGTTGGAATGAATTCTGCGGTATATACGGTCAAATATACTCGTGTGGTTCTGTATCGCACCAACTGTCGCGTTATGTGATGTGTCAATTGAACTGACCCATTTTGTAAATGAAACTGAATCCTGCCGGGTCGAATCTTTACGTGAATAGATTGATGCAAGTGTATCAAGTTTACGTATTGAGAGTATGAGTGAATCAAGAAATGATCTGAATTCTTTTTCGTAAGGCTCATTTGCAGCTTTGAAGTCCTTTACATTTTCAAGCATCATAAGGGAGCTCTTTTCGCGGTCACCCCTGTAGCTTGAATTGGTACGCTCAAAATCAGAGTCCACATTTTTTATGCTGACAATCTGCTTTTCGAATCGTACGACAAAATAGTCATCAGTACTCTTTCTTGATGTGCTATGAGTTTCTCCATTAAAAAGAGTCAGCTCAAGATACTGCTGATCAGGTGTCATTCTGATAAAACCGCTGTCTGCAATGGTAACTGACGGGTCCTGATTCGGCATATCTGAGAATAGTTTGAAACCTCTGAGAAGACCGGTTTTTGAATCGACATCATCGGTGTAAATTGTATAACCCGCAAAGTCACGGATAAGAATTCCCGGTTCAATCAGGGCAGCAGGTTTTTTTCTGGAAATATCTGAAAGAAGGTTGGATGTGCGATGGTTTGCGTCAGGAAGAATCAGATCGTTGAAAAAAGCAAGAAATACACCAAGTACAAGTGCAGCTGAAAATACTGGCGTCATCAGGGGTATGAGCCCCTGTCCTGATGCTTTTATTGATGTAATCTCATTATCTCCGGACATTCGCCCGAATGTCATCAGCGTGGCGCAGAGTATTGCCATGGGAATTGCTATTGCAATAATCCACCCAAGCTGGATAAGGAAGACCTCCAGTACTATTGATGGATCAAGTCCCTTGGAGATAATTTTGTCAAGAAGATAAACTGCCTGCTGCATCACAAAGAGAAATACAATTATACTCAGTGATGAAAGAAATGGGAAAATATGCTCTTTTATTATATATCTGTATAAAATCATAGTTTGAATTTAAAATCCACGAAGCGTTATTGTTAAATTTTATTTACAAAATAATCTTTATTCACTGCAAGAATTGTTTCAATCCAACAATTTACAAACCCGTAGCAGGGAGTTGTATATATTTATAGAATCACTAATTAATATAGTTTGATGTGCTCTGTGTTTCAACTCAAATTATTGTATGATTTCAAATGGTTTAAACACTGAATAACGGTCCACCCGTAAGAAAATTATAATTTTCACAATAAAGTACCAATCGTAATCGTATATTATCGTTATATTAGAATTTGCCAAATTTTACATCAATTTCTTCAGTTCATTCTGAATATAATCTGGCGGATGAATAAGCAATTAATGCATTATAAACCTGTTATGTATTCCTGATGTGATTATGATCCCTATAAAAAAGCTTCGACAGATGATCAGTATTCCGATAATCGTAATGATATTATTCTCGAATATGATTATGATCTGTTCTGAGGATAATGGTCATATAAGAGAAGTACATTCAATCCTTGAAACCTGTGATTTACATAATTGTCATAAAGATCATTTCTCAGACAGCTGTGAAAAGGATATATGCGAACATCAAGTCTGCAATGATCTTGCTCTCATTGATGTTTTTCATATTGTTCAAAATTTCCGGCTTTTGAATTTTACCGGACATAACACAGTGTGTCTGTCAAGATTCTTTTCGTTTGATAATTTATCCATTTCGCAACCGGCAAATATTTATATACCCAACCTGCAGTCAAATGGCACACCCGTTATGATGGTTCTGCGTATCTGATATAATCCCATTTTTTTTATTCTTTTTTAAGTATCGCCAAACGCAATGTGTTTTGGTTTCTATTGTCAATTAATTAAACTTTTATTCAGGAGTTTATCTTATGCGAAAGTTCGCCTTTTTCGCTTTTCATTTTCTTTACTTTGCATTTATTTCGACAGCTGCCCCGCCTGATAATTCCAAACCTTTTTCCCAGGGGGATGATTTTACTTCCGGTGAAAAAATGGCACTTTCAATTGAAAATGCAATACAGCTTGGGATAAAAAACAATCCATCATACAAATCATCATCAGCAAAGATTAATGCTGCAACTGGCAGGTTCTGGAACACAATATCTCCCACTCCTCCGGAATTAACTGTTTCGTTTGATGATATTCCTGCTGGTAAAGCTATCAGAAGGTATGGTGAAAATAACTTTGGAGTAAACCAATCGATTGAATTTCCGACAAATTATATATTTCGAGGTTCAAGATGTAATAAGGAAATTTCAATTTCCAGACAGGAGCTTGCTCAGACTGAATTGGATATTGTATCAAATGTAAAAGGCTCTTATTTTAATGTGCTTGCTTTCAGGGAACAAATAAAAATTGCAGATGACAATCTCAGGATTGCAGAGCAGTTTTTAAAAAAATCTGATATCAGGTATAATGTCGGAGAGGGTACAAATCTTGAGAAGCTTACTGCTAAAGTACAATATGCCGAGGCTCTCAATAATCTTGAAACTCAGAAAAATCATTATGCCACAGCATTGGCAGAGTTGAATTATGCCATGGGAAATGGTAAATCAGGAAACCGGGAATATCAACTTACAGACTCGCTTGTTTTTTCTTTACTCAAGCTGGATATTGAGCAACTGATTGATCAGGCGGATGTAAATAATCCACTATTAAACGTAAGCCGGCTGCAGTTGGAAGTGAGGGCGATTGAAAAAACCATAGCATATTCAAGTGTACTGCCGGATTTCAGCATTGGTGCATATAGTAAAAATGTAAATGATGATACCAGGCGTTATTATGGGGTGTCTTTTGGTGTCACTGTTCCATTATGGTTTATGTTTGATCAAAATGGCAGAATCAGAGAATCATCAGCAAACCTTCAATCAGCAGAATCTGATCTTCACAGTAACGAAAACAATCTGCATTTACAAATAAAAAGTGCTTTCAACAGATATAAAGACGCCGAAAGACAAGTCGCTTCATATAATAACGAAATTCTTCCACAATCTGTCGAGGTTTCCAGAATTGCATTGAAAAGTTATGAGTCCGGAGAGATAACATATCTGGAGTTTCTTGAAGCTCAGCAGACCCTGATAGCTGCACAAAGCAACTATATCAATGCACTGCTTGATTATAATTTGTCAATTATTTCGTTGGAACAGGCTGTTGGAAAAAATATAAAGTGAATAAGGAGATTAACATCATGAGAACTGCAATAAATACAATTCTTGCATCAGTTATTATCGTGACAGTCTTTGCAGGCTGTACAAAAAAAGAATACGGAGAAAAAACAGAAAGTGCGGCTGCCGGTACACTGACTGATATTGTAAAATTATTACCTCAGTCAATTAAGGAGATCAACCTCCGGACTGAAACAGTAATGCCGCGGACGTTTACAAAAGAACTCGCAGTACCGGCAAAAATTCTGGCAAATCAGGATCACGAGGCTCTGGTGGGTTCACTTGTCCAGGGGAGAGTCTGCAGGGTTTTTGCAAAGGCAGGTGATTATGTGAAAGCCGGACAGGATCTTATGCTTGTAGAAGGACTTGAAATTGGAGAGATAAAAGCTCAGTTCCTGACGGCATCGGCAAATGTTGATTACCATAAAGCAAATTTTGAACGTCAGAAAAAACTGCTTGAGGAAAATATCGGATCACAGAAAACCTATCTTGAAGCACAGAATGAATTAGAGAAATCGATTGCGGAATATTCTGCTCAGGTAAACAGAATCAAGACAATTCATTTGAGCGAAAATGAAATTATAAGTCAGAAAAGTCAATCGTCGGATAATCGGGATTTCGGCACACTTTCAATAAAATCTCCAATCAGCGGAGTTGTGGTGGAACGAAATGTAGTAATCGGACAATCGATAGATGTATCAGCAAATGCATTTAAAATTGTCAATCTCGTCAATGTGTGGGCTGATGGTCAGATTTATGAAAAGGATATTGACAAAGTAAAGGAAAATACCAAGGTGGTATTTATTTCTCAGGAATTTCCAGATGATTCATTTACCGGCCGGATAAGTTATATAGGACCGATAATTGATGAAAAAACAAGAACTATCACCATTCGTGCTGAATTCAGTAATGAGTCTGGTAAATTGAAACCACAGATGTTTGGTGAACTCAAAATACCTGTTTCAAAGGCTGACGCATTTGTGGTGCCTGCCGGGGCCCTTGTAAAGATGGATAATGCAGATTTTGTTTTTGTACGAAAAGACAATGAAACTTTCGAGAGAACACCAATAATCATTGGTCAATCACAGAATGAGTTTGTGGAAATCAGAAGCGGACTTGAGAGCGGTGATGTTGTAGTTGTCAATGGATCATCATATCTGAAAGCCGAAATGCTTAAAGCAACACTGGGTGAGGGAGAATGACATGCTTGAAAAAATAATAGCCCTGATGCTTAAACAAAAGGGTATTGCAATAGCTGCAGTATTATTGATTATCGGTTTTGGTGTTTTTTCATATATGAAACTGTCAATCGATGCATTTCCTGATGTATCAAACATACAGGTTGACGTAGTGGGATATGCAGACGGACTGTCTGCAGAGGAGATCGAGAGATCTGTTACATATCCTGTTGAAATGTCCATGAGGGGTTTGCCGAAGGTCAAGCAGCTGCGTTCGGTCACAAAATTCGGCATTTCTATGGTTACTTTTGTTTTTGATGATAATGTTGATATCTATTTTGCCCGTCAATTGATATTTGAACGGTTATCTGAAGCAAAGGAAAACCTTCCGGCTGGTGTTGAAGTGTCAATGGGGCCGATTGCCACAGTTATGGGAGAAATTTACCAGTTTACACTTGATGGGAATGTCCCGTCAGATTCTCTTAAAAAGAAAGAATATCTTACAGAGTTGCGGACATTACAGGAATGGGTAGTCAATCCGCTTCTGAAGAGTGTCTCTGGTGTCAATGAAATAAATTCGTTCGGCGGGTATTTTAAACAGTATGATATTATAGTATTTCCTGATAAGCTGCTTAAATATGACCTTGCTGTCGGTGATGTCTTTACTGCTATTGAAAAGAATAACCAGAACGCCGGCGGCAATATTCTTGAAAAATACGCAGATCAGTATATTGTCCGCAGTGTCGGCTTGATAAAAGATACTACTGATGTCGGTAATATTGTCCTCAAATCCATTGACGGTACACCGATATATCTCAGGGATGTTGCAGATGTCAAAATCGACGCGGCAGTTCGTCAGGGTGCTTCTATTGTCAATGGTAAAGAAGAAGCTGTCGGCGGTATTGTCATGATGCTCCGTGGTGAAAACAGCCGGGATGTTGTCAACCGTGTCAAAGCCAGAATAAATGAAATTAATGATAATAATATCCTTCCGAACGGGATTAAGATTGTTCCATACTATGATCGTTCTGATATTGTCAATGCGAGTGTCGGAACCGTGAACAAAGCACTGCTGGAAGGTGCTATACTTGTCCTGATAGTGCTGTATCTGCTGCTTCGCAGTTTCAGAGGTGCATTCATAGTGATCATCGGATTACCTCTTTCTCTGCTGGTGACATTTATTGTAATGAAAGTATTCGGATTGAGTGCAAATCTGATGTCACTTGGAGGACTCGCAATTTCGATCGGTATGATTATGGATTCCACCATTATTCAGGTAGAGAATGTACAACGTAAACTTGACGAAGGAACACATGGAAAGAACAAAATAAGTACAATCCTGCGTGCTGTTCTTGAAGTTCAGAAACCAAGTATTTTCGGTGTTTTTATTATCGCTATTACTTTTGTGCCCATACTTTCTCTTGAAGGTATTGAAGGCAAGATGTTCGGACCACTTGCAATGACTGTCGCTATTGCACTTATGTCATCATTGGTTATCTCAATTATTGTTACACCGGTACTCTGCATGCTGTTTCTTAAAGCCCAGAAAGAAAAGCAGGGTGGAATTATGGGCTTTATCAGAAAAAAATACATGCCAATGCTTGCTTTCAGCATGAAACATAAAATAGTAGTGATTGCCGGTGCGTTAACTTTTCTGATTATCTCACTTGGGCTGTATACACGGCTTGGAACTGAGTTCATTCCGATCATGGATGAGGGTTCATTTGATATGGATGTTTCTCTTCCACCTGGAATCTCTCTTGAAAAAGCGATGGAGGTCAATAAACTTGCCGGTGAAAAACTAAAACGCTTTCCCCAGCTCAAGACAGTCGTATCCCGAACTGGACAAACGGGTGTGGCTCTTGACACACGCGGTGTAGATAAGACCGGATACGTTGGTGTGTTCTTTCCGAAGAATGAATGGAAAGACGGGATGAACAGGGATGAGTTGGTAACTGCCATGCGTGATTCGCTGGCATCAATCCCAGGACTTTCCTATAGCTTTAGTCAACCAATTCAGTGTAGAATCGATGAATTGATTGCCGGGACAAAAGCTCAACTGATTCTGAAGTTGTTTGGTGAAAATATGGATGTTCTGAAAACAAAAGCAGAAGAAATCTCGAATCAATTGGGGACAATCAGGGGAGGCACAGATCTGGTTACTGAAACAGTTTCCGGTCAGCCTTATTTGACTATTGAAATTGACAGAGCGAAAATTGCCCGTTACGGCCTCAATATCAGTGCTGTGCAGGAGATTATCGAAATTGCGCTTGCCGGAAAATCCGCATCGAAACTTTACGAGGAGAGCAGGAGCTTTGATATTGTTGTGAGGTTTCCCGAAGAGAATAGAAACTCCGTTGAAACTATTGGTAATATTCTGGTACCGATAAGCTCTGATGCCAAAATTCCATTATCACAACTGGCTGAAATTACGATAAATGAAGGTCCTGTGCAGATCAGTCGTGAAGATGGAATGCGCCGGATCGGTATAGAAATGAATGTTCAGGGACGAGATATCGGAAGTTTTGTGGCAGAAGCGAAAAATAAAATTAAAACGAATGTTGATCTTCCGGCAGGATATTATCTGACCTGGGGAGGACAATTTGAAAATCAGCAGCGTGCAATGGCGAAGATTATGACAATCGGGCCTGTTGCGATTGGCTTGATTCTGCTTCTATTGTTCCTTGCATTCAGGAATATCAGGCTCGCATTGCTTGTAATAACTATTCTGCCATTTGCATTGATCGGTGGCATAATTTCACTTTGGATTTCCGGTCTGTACCTGTCTGTACCTGCGGCTGTTGGTTTTATAGTGCTGTTTGGAGTGGCTGTTCTTAATGGAGTGGTTCTGGTTTCACATATCACGCAATTAAGAGATGAGGGAATGAGTCTAAAGGATGCAATTGAAAATGGTTGTTTCAACCGGCTGCGACCGGTACTTATGACGGCTTCCATCGCGATATTCAGTCTGATTCCAATGCTGTATTCCACCGGAGCAGGATCAGAAATTCAGAAGCCTCTTGCAGCAGTGGTCGTCGGAGGCCTGATTACATCAACATTCCTGACTCTCTTTCTTATTCCGTCACTATATGGATGGTTTGAAAATCGAAAAGCGGAAGTCGAAATGTAATAAAATGCTGTAGTCAATAATTAAAAGATATGGTTCCACGTAATAATAGCAGGTATTATATATATATTTCCTGCTGTGAAACGTGGAACACACTTTATCACAGGAGTGAAAAAATGAAAGAAATCAAAGCAATAATCAGGCCGTTTAAGTTGACAGATGTGATCACCGAGCTTCATCAAATCAATGGACTCCCGGGAATAACAGTATCGGAAGTAAAACGGTTCGGTAAAAGCAGCTCAAGTGATGTGGAAAAAGGCCCTGGAAACAGTTTAATCGAATATGTCGCAAAAGTCAAAATTGAGGTTGTTGTCAATGACGATATGGTTGACAATGTAGTGTCAATCATTCAAAAGACTGCCCATACCGGGAATACTGGTGATGGCAAGATTTTTATCATTCCGGTAGAGGATACAATTGTCATTCGCACCAATGAAAGGGGTATTTCTGTTCTGTAAAATAATTCGTAACCGGTTTCCGGCTGTTTTGTGTTATGTCAAGAAAAAAGCATGTTTTTTGGAGGTATACCATGTATAAATTGATTACTCGTTTACAACTGGTCACAGTTATAGTCTTTGTACTGTTTATTGAATCAATATATTCTGAAAATTCTGCTGCGGTTAACCAGTCTCAACTTCTGGTACAACCCAGTAAATATGTCAAAATGATTCATTATGATTTGACGTTTTCAGAGGATTCGTTGATATTTGAGGGAAAATTTATCATTCTTGGCAAGAATATTTTCGGACACTTTGATATTGCTGCATATAATGATTCTGGCAGAGTGATGCTGCAGACAAAATCAAGTGACCGCGCGTATCGAAAAGAACAGGGATCAAAAGTCAAATCAATAAAAATGAACATTGGTAAATGTATTGATTGCAGAAAAGTTGAGGTATTCTTTCATGAAATGAGACTTGATCCCGATATTGGTGGCTGTGTTTCAAAACAATACAAGAAAAGCTGAAGAGCTGTCATGAATGGGGCAGCACCGTGAAAATTCCGTCAACATTTATTATTTTCTTTGGTGCACCCAACCCTTTTAGTCAGATAAAGGTCAATCTGTTTGCAGAGGGTGGTAACATTTGCTCTACTTTTTGATATTTATGGAGTTGTAAACTACAGCAATCTGCTGGTTTGCATTGATTAATGATCATTCCTGACAAAGAAATCCTGCACTTATTGACCCCGCACATTCTAAAATGTATACTGAAACAGTAGTTGATCTAATGCAATACTCTTTTTCAGGACAAGGTGAAACATGATCAGGCATTTACTTTTACTCACTGCAGTTTTTCTTTTAGCCGGATGTGCTGCGCAGACAAAACAGTTGGAAAATGAGGCACTGCTGCCTGAAATTGATGTTATTCAGGTGAAAGAAAACTCTGATCAGGCATTAAAACTTTCTCAGGAGATCAAGCTTGATGTTGAAGCGCTCAACACAAAAATGGTTGAAAATGACAATAAGCTGACAGTGCTTTCAGATGAAGTATCAAGTGTGTCAACTGCCAAAATCGAGGAAATTGAAAATAGAATCTCACTTTTGATTGAAGCGTTCAAGGATATGCAGGCACAGATCAAAGCACTGGAAATAGCGCCTCTGCGAAGTCAGAAATCCGCTCAGTCTTCTGATGCAACTTTTTCACCATCTGCATCTGCATTAAATAAAACATTAACGGCATCAAAGGTACTGGCCTCTCCTGAAATAGACCTTTACAATATGGGTTTACGTGCTTTTAACAGCAGAAACTATAAGGACGCTATCAAGATTTTTACTGATGTACTCGCCCGTTTCCCGTCCGGTGAATATGCCGATAATTCAAATTTCTGGATTGGTGAAAGTTTTTACTCAATTGGTGAGTTTGCATCGGCGATAAAATCCTATGAATTGGTACTCTCGTTCAAGGGAACATCAAAAGCTGATGATGCCCAGTACAAGATCGGTGTGACATATAATAAGCTGGGCCAGCAGTCACTTGCACGTAAAGAGCTTGATATGCTTATAAACCGGTACCCATCGAGCGAATATGTTTCCCGTGCAAGGAAACTGCTTGAGGAGATCAGGTAGAAAAACATTCTGTGAAATGTGATATTTTAATCTATTACAGACACAAGTTTAGGTACAAATATTGCACCGGTGAAAAAACGTCATTTAAAAATGACATTTCAATTCCAATGTCCTTGCTTTTTAGCCTTATCATAAACCACTTTTATATTCAACAGAATTGAATTCAGCATTATTTGCAGGATTACAAGGCACATTATTCATTTTTCCATGGATATATAAATGAAAAAAACTTCAGTATATCTTCTCTGTATAATTTTATTGGCAAGTTCATTCTCTGCTTATGCAAGGAAACATCGCCGGTATGACTGCAATGAAAAGACTGCAGAGGCAATTAAAAATTATAATCTGAAAAAATATTCAAAAGTAAGATCAGAACTTGAATATGCAAAGATTCAATGTAATGGCAATCCGAACATGGATACTATCAGTTTTTATCTGGGAATGACCTATATGAAAACTAAAATGTATACTGAAGCCCGAAATGAGTTCGATCGCATTGTATCAGATTTCCCGGACTCTCCGCTGTTTTTTGAGGCAAAGTTCAGATCTGCGCTGGCTGTGTATCAGACATCGCATAAGTCAAATCGTGATCAGAAAGAGACAAATGAAGCTATAACCATGTTCAGGGAAATGCTGGAACTTTATCCATCAAGCCCACTTAATGACAGTGTTCAGTATTATTTACAGCGTGCTATTGATAAAATGGCAGAAAAAGAGATTAACAGCGCCCGTTTCTATGTCAAGGTTGATGAATATGAATCTGCAATTATCTATTTCAGATCATTTATTGAGGATTATCCGCAATCGCGCTATGTTGATGAGTCCAGGTACACAATAGCTCTGATGCAGTTCAAGCTTGATCGTAAAGATGAGGTAAAAGAGACGCTTGCTGATCTTTTTCAAAATGGCTCTAATTCTGAAATTCTTGCAAAAGCAAAGGAACTTCAGAAAAAACTGCAGTAATTAAAAAAACAGTTGTTGCATTATTTCGTGGTTGACTAAAATTTGAAGAGCTGTTATAGTTTTATTAACAGCTCTTTTTTTATAGTCAAGGTTAACTATGCAAAAGCCTCAATCAGGAAAACCCGCTCCAGGGAAAAAGTTTCTTGGAATTAATTTTCGCTGCTGCTCAGTGTATGCACGTGTATATATTAACAATCAGGGAACTGCATATGAGGGACGCTGCCCCAGATGCGGAAAAAAAGTGTTCGTACAAATTGGCAGCGGCGGCGTTGATAAAAGATTCTTTGATGCCTGGTGACAGATGAAATACCTGATTAAACAATATCTCCTGTTATTGAAAATCTGATGACATAAGTTGATTTTGCTTTATTTATTCATTTAAAAATAAATTATCTTTCAAATGTGTTATAATCGACAATCTGCGAATTATTTTAGATATGACATAAGAAATATCTTACTGATGTAATAAATATCAATTGTAAAGGAGTGCGAAATGCGGAGAGTATTTTCTTTTAAGGGAACTTTTATTTTAATTATACAACTTGTTTTTGTATTTGAAGCAGGAGCAGCAGGTCCATTTGTTACAGATTATGCCCGTACTGCTGTAAAATCAGGTTTTGAAATTGATATGGCGCTGCATTTCTGGGACAATCTGTCAGGTGATTTCAGAATCAAACATGGAATCACTGACCGTCTGGATATTGGTGTTGGCTGTTTATATGAAAAAAACAGAGGCCTTGATGGTGTGAATATGGGACTAAAATTTGGTTTGATTCCAGGATTTTTTGCAATATCAGCCAATGGCGCTTATGGAAAAACAGCGTATGATATCAATGCAGTTATTACAAAGGGATTCGGCCCTGTTTTTTTTGATATGAATTTAGGCATGGGTGAAAATGATTACACAGAAGGTGCTGAGTTCCTGTATAGTTTCTGCTGCACTTTTGATAAAGATCGAATCTGCGCCGGAGCAGAGATTCAGGGTACTGAGGGAGAGTTGACGTTATGGCAGGCAGGGTTTAGTTTTGAATTAATTGAAGTTTTAAAAGTAAATGCCGGATTAAGAGGTGATTTTGAAGAAGATGTCACACTCGAGGTAACAACCGGGTTGACATTTGAATTTGCTGCACCGGATAAATTTTAACATAGTATAATCGTTTAGTTTGACAGATGATTACTGCTGCAATCATCTGTCAAACTTTATGATGTATGCAATGTAAAATAAATATCACTTTTCATCTTATTTACCTGATGCGCGGAAAAACAAACAAATATAGGGCATATGATTTGTGATATCTGCATATTTAAATTATTTATAATCAATACCTGTTATAATTTCGAAATGATTGTATTCCTAAACGTGGAGATGTTATCAGGCAGATAAATCAGCAGCAATAATTATCAATGCATTACTGATGCCAGTGTATCCAAAAAGGATACGGAATGTTTTTTATTCATTCAATTTTCCAGATAAAACATATAATTGAACTTATAATAACCAGTATGGGTTTCATATAGTGAATATCCATTAGATCCATAACTGATTATGTTAAGGAGTTACAAGTATGTTAATCAGAAAATTGCTGTTTTTGTCAAAATGTTGTTCAAGTGTGAAGAAATTTCGCATTTCTACTCCACATTTATCACTTGCCTGTGTGCTGTCAGTCGCTGTTGTCTCTATGGCTCAGCCGGCAAAAGGCGCCAATAAGTTCTTAGGTAACATCACAACAAATGGCAATGTCCGCTCAGACTTTATGACCTACTGGAACCAGATTACCCCTGAAAACGAGAGTAAGTGGGAGTCTGTGGAAGGTAGCCGCGGCTCATTCAACTGGTCAGGTGTTGATAGGGTAAAAAACTTTGCAGAAAAGAATGGTATTTCATGGAAATTTCACACATTGATGTGGGGATCCCAGTATCCGAAATGGATGAATAACCTTTCCCAGGCTGACCAGCTTACTGAAATCGGCAAGTGGATGGATGCAGCTGCCGCTAAGTATCCTGACGTCGGGATGATTGATGTGGTGAACGAGGCTTATCCATCTCATGCACCAGTTCCTTTCAAGGCGGCTCTTGGCGGAGACGGTGCCACGGGTTTTGACTGGATAATCAAATCGTTTCAGATGGCCCGCGAGCGCTGGCCTAAAGCCATTTTAATCTATAATGACTACAACAATTGTGAATATGGCAGTGAAGTTACCTGGACCGTCAAGTTGATTAATGCCATGCTGAAAGCTAAAGCCCCGATTGACGCTATTGGATGTCAGGCACACGATGCATACAAGATATCAACCGCGACTGTGAAGAAAAATATAGATGAGCTTGCTGCAACTGGACTTCCAATTTTTATTTCCGAGTATGACATTGGTCAGTCCAATGATGCCACACAACAGAAAATTATGCAGGAACAGTTCACTATGTTCTGGACCCACCCCAAAATTCTTGGTATTACTTATTGGGGCTATATTGTCGGAAGCACCTGGCGTACAGGCACAGGTCTTATGAGCTCATCAGGGGCAGAACGACCTTCTTTGACATGGCTTAAAAATTATGTCAAGGAAAATCCAAATCCACCAAATGATTTCCCGGATCTGCTTAAAAAGGGTACACCAGGTACGACTTCAGCGAATATCCCTTCTGTATCTGTTCGTCAAGGTTATTCTGCGAAGAACGGCAGTATGCATATTGAAGTATTTGATCTGCGCGGAAGAACGGCAAAATCTCTATATGTCAACAATCAGACTGTTCGTGTATCGTCAATGATATCATCACAGGGAAGTTTCGTTGTGAAGCAGGATGGGTATTGTGCGGGTGTTCTTAATAAAGTAAAGTAATAATTTATCAGGATGCTGCATTGTATGTGCTGATATCAAAAATAAATAATTGCAGGACAACTTTCTTTCGGTTCTTGTACATAAATAAAAACGGGTGGGGAATATGTCTTCCCGCACCCGTTGAGTTGATAAATAAAATTATTCAATTCATGTTTTTACTTTACAGATATAAAACATAGCCTTGAAAAAAACATATTCATTTTTTTAAGGCAATTACATTCAGTATTGACTATTAATACGTAATTCTGTTTGCTTTATAACTTGTATTGATATAATAAATATACGATCCGTCCATTGATATTGTTTCTATTGCATTGTACATCACCGGAGTTGCGTTATATGATCCATTGACAGTTCCTGTATAAATCCTGTGTGTCTCAGTCAGATACGCGGCTTTTGTCCCTCTGATTGCAACTTCAACAGTACCGCTTGGTGTGTTTTGCAATTTCCAGCTCCCATTTTCACTGGTAAGAACATAACACTTCCTGTTATTCTTTTTCAGCATGACCAGATTCCCATTATATGGATCTACTGCAATACGGTGACAGTAATCATCATAGTTATTAAGATCTTTTGTCATATTAACCCATTGTTTAACTCCATTAACGGTTTTGTTGACATATACATAATATGTAGAAGTTCCATTACCGAATATTGCCCAGACATAATCTTCCATACCTACACGTCCGGCAGCAATATCCATTATTGTTGTCATTCCTGCTGGAATTTGAATCTGGCCATTGCTGTTCATTGTTCCCCACCAAAGTTGATGGATCCCGCTGCCCAGACCATTATTGGTATGATAGCATCTGCCTGATGGTGAAGTGGCAATATCCATACCGAAATGAGTCGATTTTGTCCATAGCTGAGTACTTGTGTTGTATTGATAAATGCACCAATTTGCAACATCACCGGCTGGTCTTTCCTTACTCATTCCCCAGACAGAACTTCCTGCTGATGCGATTTGCCAAAGCGCTACATCACTGAGAGCCGCTACTGATTGATTTAAATCTTCACTTACAGAAACCGGTGAATTTTGATTTGAACAACCGATGAAACATACCATGGCACTCAATGCCATGACGACTGATGCAATACTTTTTCTAAGCATAGCAATTCCTTTTTGTTAAATGATACTGTGATGTTGAATCTGTTAAGATATGCTGAGAAAGCAAAACAAAAATTATATCTTAACTTTAAAAAAACTAATTTCAATACAATATTATCATACGGTAAACCTGATTTTCTGTAGTCAGTGTTCCGCAATATCCAAACTGTACTTTCTTACCTGCTGTAAATGCTGTCATTGCATTTGAATACAAAGTCTTGGCCAGTTCAGAACCAAGGTTGAACCAGTAGTTTTTTCCATCACTGCATGCAATATATACACGACCATTTGTCACGTTATAGTCACCAACATACATTGCAACTATATTCAACTGACTTGTCCACGTTGGATTAGATGGCTCTGAAGCAACAGCAGGTAACACAAGCATGCACAGTACGGAAAAAAACATTACAACTTTTTTCATAAAAACTCCTTTATATTTAGTGAATAGTGAAATGATTAAATTCATTAATTTTTTTTAAAGTCAGAACATTTTCCATTTAATGGAGTCGGTATGCAAAATGGAAGGAGAATCTGCGATTTCAGAAAATGAGTTAATGGTGATTTTACTGATTATGTGTTCTTCAACAATATTTTTTAACGTGTCATAGAATTGTGATTCGTCTCTGTAGTCAACTATGCAATTGACTTTAAATTCCAAAACTGTATCAGAATTCTCTGTGATGAATATGCACCATGTTCCTACTTTGGATGTTTTCACAAAATCATTTATCTTTACAAAATAGCTACTGGTGCCGGATTTGTTCAGATACCAGATTGTTGAATCACCGGAGATGATATTTTTATTAATCATATATTTACCATACGAAACAATTTCATTCAGACAAATCTTCTTATGATTGTTGATTGATGAACAATTAAGAAACATGGTAACAATTCCAAACATTAAATATAAGTCCTTCTTCATTGGTTTGATTTCTATCTTAGGTAATTACATGATATATAAAGCTGTTGAAAAACAATGGTTTTTTCCTTAATTTCCTTAAGAATTGAATCAACCAGATCAGGATCGAGTGCCATTCCGCGAACATGAAACTGATTTACATTATCCTGGTGATACAATTTATGCATTGGTGAATATTCATCCATCTTTTTTCCGAGCTGGAGTTCAAGTGCCTTTAAATTTCTCATGCCTTGCGGTGCATATGTATTATAGTCAAGCGCAGCGGAACTGAATGTGGGTATAAAACAATGGCTTGGATGAGCGGGTGTTGGTTTTGTTCCAGGCAGTGCATTGGCAACATCCTGATAAGTATTTGTATATCCACCTGGACAATTTTCCAGGAACTGTTTGTCATTGGTAAATGTAAGCCAGTGTTTTGATTCAGCACCTATGACATAACAAGCTCCCCATTTCCCCCAAAAGACTTGTCTTTTAACATAATCTTCAGGTTCAGACCAAAGCTTTGTCCATGATTCGCCACATCCGGTAGGATCATAATGCCAGTCTATGATTAGTAAACCATTATTTGAAGTAAACTGTTTATTTCCAGCCCAGCTTCCATTACAGACTCCGACAAAACTCGTTGTATTGGTTTGTTTATATACAGCGAGAACATTTTTATATAAAGTAAGCCATGCAGATACATTAACTGATCCATATTTTCTGATCAGCATCTGACATGCTGAATTGCTGACTAATGCGTTATAGTACTGTTGCGCCTTTGAGCCGTCAGGGGCTGCTCTGAAAAAGTTGACAAAATCGAATACGGAACCTGGAATGAATGCCCCGGAGTGCGGAGTGTCAACTGTCAAACACAAATTAACCTTGAAATTCCATGAACTGTAAATGGGTGCCTCCCATGTTTCCTTTGTATAGCCTGAATTAAGTGTGTAAAACTGTTTCAATCCGCATGCAAAAGAACCAATAACACCACCCATACTTAAACCAAGCACTTTCATAGGCTCTGCTTTTGGTGACAGATCCCACATTTGCTGCATTAAATTACCGAATGCATATCCCTGCATTTTCAAGCTTGACCAATTGTTATCAAAATCCACCAATACGACAGTATAATGATTATCCAATAAATCAGCTTTAATGGTTTTTCGTCCATTTGTAATTTGAATTACAGCATTTTCAAGACTATCCAGAGTATATTCATTCGATGTACCATCGGCTGGATCAAAACCCTCAGTAATGTAAACAATCTTTGAGTAATTGACATCACGGGTAATTATCCTTGCTGTAATATTTGTCCCCTGTGCGGATGATGTTTTCTGATCTCTCCACTCTCCTCCAACCCATGAACCAGCATACACTGCAATACATGGTAATAAAGTGATCAGACAAATAATAATAAATTTATTTTTCACAGTATACTCCTTTCAATTAGTAAATAAAATCAAGATTGCCAACCTGATCAATTTTGGAATTTGTCCAGGTTCCATCTGCAAGAGGTTGTATCAGGAAATTGAATGCACTTGTGAAAACACTGCCGTCATTCATCGTTACACTTACAGGTATTAAATAATTGCCTTTATCAGGAAATCCGACTTCAATCTGACCGTGTCTTGAAATTTGATATTTCTCTCCATTTATTTCTATTGAAATGGTCTTTACTGCAGCACGGGTATTTGTAAAGAAAAAATCTTTTTCAAAACCAAACACTATAAGTTGTGAAGAGGCACTGTTAAAAATGGGCGTTACAGCAAAAAAAGTTTGATTGTCCTTATCTTCTGCTGAATCTCTTTCAATTTTTAAATAATTGACTAATGAAACTCTCAGCGGCATATAGTTGATTGCCTGATTTTTACGCCACCATTCATGGGCAATCTGGTTTTTTAAATTATCATCTGGAAGACAATTAACATTTTCCTGGGAGATTAAAAAGGTGTGGTGAATTTGTCGAACATCGTCAATTGACACAGTATTTTTATTTTTTCCATTAAAATTCGTTACCTTTGCATCTCCAAACGCAAAAAAAACTTTTTTCTCTCTTACGTTTACAGATGTTAAATATCCGCGTTTACTTATTTTTTCAATTATTTCTTTATTTGGCTGAACAGGTTCTGATCGCGGACTCAAGTAAAATGAATTAACATCTATTTTTTTTTCTTTGACTTTACTTGTCACCAATTTGTGAATTCCAATCGGTATTTTATTTCTTGACACACCACTATCTGGAAGTGATTCAGAATTTACCTGCAGGGTAATTAGTAAAGCTGCACTTATTAACAGGTGTAGTTTACCCATCATACCTCCTTTTAAAAGATTGTTAAAAGTAATTTTTAAAAAGATAAGCGGAAAATTACTGGTATGCAAACATTGATGCGACAAAGTGCCGTTTTGGGGGGACAGACTGCCGAAGTATCAATTATCTGATTTTTAAGATGTTTGACAGATAGTGCCTGCCGGCGGACAGCACTTTCGAAAGGGGTGGTTTTAATATAACATTAAATTTTCTATCACCTAACCGTTTAATCTCTTTTATGTAATGCTCATTGACAATATGCTTACGATGTATTCTTATAAAATGCGCTGAAGGTAAAGAAATTTCAAGTTCCTGCAATGTCAGATCTGTTATGTAGGATTTTGAATCGACCGTAAAAACAGATGTATACTTTTGGAATGCTTCGAAATAAACAATCTCATCATAAACTAAAAATTTAATTGTTTTTCCAATTGTAATTTTCAGTCTTCCTGTTTTATTCATGGGCTCACTTTCCAATAGTGGCTTATTGGGAATTGTTGTGAGTTCAAAAGGACTGTAAATTTGTTTAAATTTATTTATTGCAACACGCAGATTGTCAATATCAATCGGTTTAAGAATATAATCGACTGCAAGTGTTTTGAATGCGTCAAGAACGTATTTATCAAATGCAGTAACAAAGATTACAAAAATATTGCTGCAGCAGGATTTTGCAACTTCAATTCCTGATATACCAGGCATTTCGATATCCAGAAAAACAAGGTCCGGCCTGTTTTTTTGTATGGTTTCGATTCCTGAAATTCCGTTTGATGCCTCAGCGATTATTCTGAAGTCATAAAAATTATCGGATATCAATCTTCTGAGACGTAGTCGTCCAACCTCTTCATCATCAACAATAATGACTTTATATTCCATGGATTTCCTTTAGCGGGACTATTAACTCAACCAATGCACCATTCATATTTGAACATGATAATTTCGCATGGCCGCCATAAGTGAATTTCAGCCGTTCTCTTACGTTGTAAAGACCATGAGATGTGCCGTTTGAATATTGACAGTTTTCAAACCCGGGTCCGTTATCATGAATGCTTACTTGTATATTTTCTTCAGTCACTGAAAAATTCAATGTTACTTTGCCGCCTTTTGGTAATGGTGAGACCCCGTATTTAATACAATTTTCTACAATCGGCTGAATTAAAAGACCAACTATATAGATGTTTTCCAGACATCCGGCAATGTTGATTTCATATTCCAGTCTATTTCCGAACCGGATTTGTTCAATCATCAGATAGCTTCTGACAATTTCAATTTCATCTTTCAGGTGGACAATTTTCTTTTCTGATGCAGTCAATGTGTACCTGAAAAATTTTGACAGAGCTATAACCAGTTTTTCTGCTTTATCTGGAAAAATTGATACTAATTCAGCAAGTGTATTTAAAGTGTTAAACAAAAAATGTGGATTTATCTGTGCCTGAAGTGCTTTCAGATGACTCTCAGTTGCCAGTTGATTCGCATATTGTGTTTCAATATGAGCTTCATTTTTTTCTTTTTCAATTGAGGAAATCCTGTCTACTAATGCAATTGCTATAATGATAAATTCAAAAACAGATCCAATTAAATTACCATGTTCAGCAAAAAAAGAGTTTGAAATAAAACCAAAATTTCTTAATGAATTAATAACGTTTCCTGTTCCCAATACAATTATTGCGATTGTATAGAAAACAGCAGGACGATTTAAAGATTTTATTCTTGATATACCTGTAGCCAGACATGCCACCAGGAAAACCGGTGCAGCAACGCTGATTACAATCGATGAAAATGTTCCATGATCATACAAGGCAATAATTGAAAGCAGAACACCAATGATTTCAAATATTCTGAAAATGATGGAAGGAATTATTAATGACCATTTTTTAAAATTCAAAGCAAGAAATTCATAAGTAAAAAAAGAACCAAATGATAAGCACAGACATGCAAAAAAAGGAGTGGAATTCTTCAGGAAAAGAGAATTATTATAAACATATGATAAATCAACAAGTCCGGAAGTACAGGCTTGAAATAAAGCAAATGACAGAATATAGAGGGAATACCACAGTGAAGATACGTATTTCGCAGAAACAAATAAAAAGAAGTTGATTAATGCAAGTATCAGAACTGATCCGAAATATAATCCATATAGTCTATTTGTAGATTGTACAAGTTTAATGAATGAAATTGTATTGAACGCCTCAATGTCAACAGTACAAACATCTGAAGTCCTGATTTTAATCAGTATATATTTAGAGCTCAATTCTTTTGGGACAGAAAAACACGGCGACAGATCCTGTATTGCCGGTTCTGTTTTTTTTATTAAAAAGCCGCATGATGCATAATGTAGAAATTCAGATGAATCACCTATAAAGACTTCAACAGTATCAAGCTGTGCATGTTTGATACGAAAAATCATATTTTCATTTGACTTTAGCGGAGGGAGCAGTACCCACACCGGTGAAGAAATGTATCCAAGATTGACAGGAATTGATTCAGCAGTTTTTCCCATTGACTTCAAAACAGAAAAAATCGAATCTGCAGTTCCGCTGAAGCTGCTATCAATTAACATCGCGCAATTATTTTGGAAAAGGCAGTAACCTCTGCTGATATCTGCATTGTCAATGGATTGTGCATGTATTGACAGCAGAAACAGCACAGAAATCAAGATAATAGTATAAATCCCCCTTTTTTCATAACTCCTGATCATAGTATGGTTTGTTGATAGTAAAGTCAATTAAGCCCCGTCTTTGATCAAAAGATAACATTTTCGGCCTGACATAATTTAAACATTGTGGCAGACAAATAATAATTATTTAAACGTTATTGACTACAACAGCAGTTTCTACTGAAAAGAGTCAGGAAGTATATAAAACTCAATATGCTGTGTTTATAACCATAATGTAAAATTAATTCCTATGTCAAGGTTAAGAAAAAACCGGAAGATCTATACATAAGATAATCTATGCTATATTATTAAGTCAATAATTCAGCTTATGTTTTACTGCAATGTTATTTTTCAAAAAGGGATTTCATATTTAAACTGTCATAATGTTGTTCTTAACATAAAAAAAACCGCGTATCAGGTATCTTTTAATACTAAAATGCAAATCCACAATTCGTATTATCAGATATTTCCGGAATAATAAATTCGAAATCATCTGTTTTGCGGGTTTTACAGGAGCAGATTCCGGGAAGTACAGTATTTACAATTTCATGAAAACGGGAATAGAGTAATCCATAGGCTGATTTGTCAATGTTTTCAAGAATCGCGCAGTAGCTGCAGACCTGTTCAATATGAAAAAGCATATCTGTTTTGACAAGCTTGAGATCCGGGCAGTCAGGGTTGTTTAAAGCTTCTGTTTCTATTTGTTCGTTATAAATTGTATTGAGATTTGTGTATGCATCAAAGAAACTTTTGTATAACTTTACGGCATTGCAGGTTTTAAGTGCATATGCATTCTCTGTGATTTCAATCTGAGTACAAAGTGTCTTTGAATCTGAAAGCTCCTGTGCGTATGAATATCTGTCAAGATCCCAGTTAACAGATTTGATAACATCAACTATTATTGCTGCGGATACAGCAATAATAGGCAGACTGTTGGTCTGATTTGACAACAGAAGACAAAAGTGCTTGAACAGACTGAAACTTTTATTAAAAAGGATGTCAGCGTTTTCGAGTTTCAGCAACCATTGGTTTTCCCGCTGTATTTTAAGGCATCTGCTGAGTATAAGTGAATCTCTTGTTATATTTGCAAGCAGTTTCCTGAGCACAGTATCTTTTGGTGGAGGTGATAACGTGAGTATGGTCTGTATTCTTTCCGCAGCTGTCAGTAACTCCCGTGCATTCGGGTAACTGAGAGGAAAGTTGTTCATTAGAATAATCCTTAAATTAGCGTTATTGGATATTGTGAATACGCGGGAAAAAGATACATATATGAATCTTCATGACGCAATTGTTTTTTTGAATATATTAGAATCAATTCTTATAACAAGTCAATTATTATTTGTTATGTCATGTTTATCAGAGCTCTACAGGCTGATGTTTACTAATAATAGCTTTTGGCAATTTATATCGTAGAATGAGTGAATTTCTTTTGTAATTATAGTGTTCCTGCTTATGTGCCGGAAGATCAGCGATAGTGGCTTCTACAAATCCGAGCTGAACAAACCAGTCGGAGGTCTGAGTGGTGAGTACGAACACAGCCTTCAGATGCAATGCGATTGCCTTGTCAATAAGGTAGGAGATCATTTTCTTGCCGATACCGAGTTTTGAGTACATTTCATCAACGACAATCGCGGCAATTTCCGCCTGTCTGTCATTATAAACATGTAAAGCTCCGCAGGCATGTATTGTTCCGTCAACTTCATACACAGCGTAATCACTTATTTTTTCTTCAAGATCCTGAGCATTACGTTCGATAAGAATCTGCTGCTCAATCGCAGGCTGCATCAGCGCCAGCACTTCAGGAATATCAGCAACAACCATCTGGCGGATATTTTCATGCTGGTTGGCATAAATCATGGTTCCAAGTCCGCGGTTTGAGAAAATCTCCTTCAGTATCATTCCCTCCGTCTGGCCATCAACAATATGAACACGTTTAACGCCATTGACACATGCTCTATGGGCAAGGGAAACCATCTCAAGCATTTCGTTATAGCTGTCAGATCTGTTTTTTTCAAGAAAAATACCAGCCTGCTCAACATTCATCTGAGAAATAGTACCAGTGCTTGACACATATATTCCATGTGGAGCCTTGAAGCTTGAGGTTGTAAGCGAGTTGTTATCGGTAATAAAAAAAAGTTTTGCAGCTTTAAGTTCCGTACTTATTGTATATGCAAGTTCATTTGACGAAAGGTTATATGGCTTTCCTTTAGCATTCCATCCGATATTAGGGAATATTGGGATCATGTGATCTTCAAGAACATTTTTAAGAACATCTGTGTGCAGTTTTTCCACAATACCGCTGCTTTGAAAATCGATACCGTTACGAACTCCGATACTCCGTGCTTTTACCCAGTTGCCGATAACCCCGTGCGCTCCTGCCTCAGCAAGCAGTGTCATTATCTGGTTTGATACATCAAATGCTGCCATCTTGATAAATGGTATTGCATCATGTGTCGAAACCCTGATACCGTTGATCGTTTCACATTTAATATTATAGGTATTTAGAATCTCGTCAATTCTTGTGCGGGCTCCGGGAACAAGAATGATTCTTATTCCCATGTTGTGAAGCAGTACGAGATCCTTGATCAGAATCGGAAAAAACGGACTCTGGAGCAGCGAACTTTCGAGTTTAATTACAAATGTTTCATTTGTGAATTGATTTATATATCCAAACACCTGTCGTATAACTTCGACCTGTTCCTTTAACTTTGCTTTTTCCATTGATAGGTTGCTCTCATGTAAAGAATTAATTTCTGACATATGTCTTCTGCTGCCTCAAGGATTTTACAATTACCACTGTGATCTTACAATATAGTTATTTTCCCGAGGATTTTGAAGAAGGATGAGGATGAGAATAAGAATAAGGTTAAGAAACAGATTGGTATAGAATATAAAACTCATTATTTTCTTCATCCTTATTTTAATTTTCATCCATATTTAAGCGGCTTATGATCACAATTTTACTATCCTTGTCATCTTTCAATCCATTATATTCATTATCGTTCTTAAATTGAAACATTTTGTACTATTTAAATTATAGGAGGCATTACATGTATATCGAAAGCATTAAAGCACGTGAGGTAATCGATTCACGTGGAAATCCGACTGTTGAAGCTGTTGTTGAACTTGAATGCGGCGTTATTGCAAACGCTATGGTTCCATCAGGTGCATCAACAGGTGAAAGAGAAGCTGTTGAACTTCGCGATAAAGACGCAAAGCGTTATGGCGGCAAGGGCTGTCTTACAGCTGTAAAGAACGTAATTGACAAAATCCAGCCGGCACTTATCGGTGTTCCTGCTGATGAACAGAGAAAAATCGATTCTATCATGCTCAAGCTTGATGGAACTCAGTATAAGGCAAAGCTTGGTGCAAATGCAATTCTTGCAGTTTCACTTGCTACAGCACGTGCTGCAGCCCAGGCTCTTGGAATTCCATTGTACCGTTACCTTGGCGGCGTAAATGCATGCACTCTTCCAGTTCCATGCATGAATGTCATCAATGGCGGACGTCATGCTGACAACAACGTTGATTTTCAGGAATTCATGATTTCACCGCATAATGCTCCTGATTTCGCAACTGCAATCAGAATGGGTGCTGAGACTTTCCATGCTCTTAAATCAGTGCTCAATAAAAAAGGTCTGGCAACAGCAGTGGGTGATGAGGGTGGTTTTGCACCAAACCTCAAGTCGAATGAAGAAGCTATCGAGACAATTCTTGAAGCTATCGTAAAAGCAGGCTACAAACCAGGTACAGACATTTCAATCAGCCTTGATCCTGCAGCAAGTGAGCTCTGGGATAATGGCGCATATGTATTCTTCAAGTCAAAAATTAAAAAATCAACTGAAGAAATGGTTGAATTCTGGGCTGACTGGGCAAAGAAATACCCAATCGTATCTCTTGAAGATGGTATGGGCGAGAACGACAAAAAGGGTTGGAAACTCATTACTGATACACTCGGAAAGAAAATCGAACTTGTCGGTGATGATCTTTTCTGTACAAACCCGTCAATCCTCGAGCAGGGTATTGCTGATGGTCTTGCAAATTCTATTCTTATTAAAGTTAACCAGGTTGGTTCTCTGACAGAGACTCTTGACGCAATCGAACTTGCAGGCAAGAATTCCTACGGATACATGATTTCTCATCGCAGCGGTGAAACCGAAGATACAACAATTGCAGATCTCGCAGTTGCAACATCATCCGGTAAAATCAAGACCGGTTCTGCATGCCGCAGTGAACGTATTGCAAAGTTCAACCGTCTTCTCGCTATTGAAGACGAACTTGGATCAAGCGCAAAGTTTGCCGGTAAAAAAGCATTCAAAAACGCATAATCCAGTTCAGTGTACTTTTCAAAAGGCAATCAGGATATATTCCTGGTTGCCTTTTTTATCCTACCTGAAAAAATCAATTCTTCTTTTTAGTTTACAGTTTCGCAAATAAACGGTCCGGGATAAATTTACAAAATAAAAAGCTCCCCTGAATGACAAGAGAGCTTTAGATTCTTAAAATCAGATGGGAGCTGTCAACTATCTGCAACTGATCACTTTTGCATACTCTTTCTGATTCATATAACAGAGCCTGATCCATTCTGCGCTTCGTGATACATCTGACATTTGCACTTCGTCAATGTTACCATTCCAGTAGCCGCTGAAACTGCCGGATTCGCGGCCTATGCAGACATTATAAAATGTATTGCGGAC
>Ga0209373_10001012_pt1 | contig 37155 bp, 39 predicted proteins | sample Higcelweek5metaG_FD_187173 | JGI IMG/M metagenome (GOLD analysis project Ga0209373, IMG submission 187173) | Freshwater pond sediment microbial communities from the University of Edinburgh, under environmental carbon perturbations - High... | ecosystem: Environmental > Aquatic > Freshwater >... | reverse complement strand
ATGCAACATGTATGGGAAGTACCCATGTTGTGGTAGATGTCGGAAGAAAAAAATATCCGGTCTCCGGTACTCTAGTTCGTTCTAATCCTTATTTTTACTGGCAGTTTCTGAGTGAGCCGGTTAGAGGTTATTTCTCAAAAAGAATCGTCATTCTCGGAGCCGAATCAACCGGAACCACCACCCTCACAAAAGCCTTGGCTAGACACTATCGCACTTCTTGGGCGCCCGAGTACGGACGAACTTACTGCGAAGGCAGAAGAACCGCCAAAAATCAAAACAACTGGACTGCCGACGAATTTATTCATATAGCCAGTGTCCAAAATGCGATGGAGGATTTTCTTGCCAGAAAAAGTAACAAACTTCTCATCTGTGACACCGACGCTTTTGCTACTCGACTATGGCACGAAAGATATATGGGATCTCTCCTTCCCGAACTGGATAAAATTACCAACACTAAAAATAAAAGTTTATATATCCTCACCGGCGACGAAATTCCCTTCGTTCAAGACGGAACTCGGGATGGGGAGAAAATTCGTCATCAAATGCACCAAAGATTTGTAGAAGAACTTGAAAAACATCACCTTAAATATATTATTGTCAAAGGCGGTCGTAAAGAACGTCTCAATACGGCAATAATTGCCATCGGTAAACTCTTGCCCAAATAAAAAGCCAACGATTTCTCGTTGGCAAAACAGTATTTATAGATGGATTTTGACACCATAATTTTTAGAGAAGAACTCAATTGTCTCCTTCTTGGTCCACAGTCCGCTGACATTATCCCATTTGATAACCGTTACAGATGAATCCATGGTCATTGTTGGATAAAAACGTCTCATACCGGTAAGCATATCTTTCTTACTGGTAAAACCATCAGCTTTCCATTCTTCCTTAGTTACCTGAGACAATGTTTTGAACTGAACATCAATTATTATTGCCTTTACTACCCAAGGTTCAGCTTCATCACAAAGCATAACTGGTCCTTGGCGGTAATCCCTCATACCTTCCCGGATTGTGATCCTTTTATATCCGGTCATCACATCGATTTTCATCTGATTGTCGGAAGCAATCAACAGAGCCTGCAGGGGCGGTTTAAGTTCCATTTTTCCTCCAATTTTTTAGCGTGCCAAGATGGGTAATATTCTAACACAACATATTTTGTTGCCGGACTAGGACTCGAACCTAGAATATCCACCTCCAGAGGGTGGCGTCCTACCATTAGACGATCCGGCAAAACATACTCAACGTACAGGATATTTTACCATTCCAAGCTCAATTAAGCTTATAGCCCCAATAGTCCCAGAATCTTATAAACCGCAAAAGCCGGCCAGAAAATACCCTTGAAGAAGGCTAAAACTACTGCCCAAAAGCCAACTGCGTGCTGTGCAAAATAGACAATAGCCCCGATCACTCCTAATCCATATAGCGCTTCCGAAACATTTCCACACTTCATTTTTATTTTGTTGATGATTAATAACAAATAAATATTATCATTTTTGTACAAACAACCACGGTTGTTCAAAAGCAAAAGAAACCAGCTCAGTGAGCTGGTTTATCCGTTCAACTAGTGAAGAGATCCGATTTCGTCCAACATATCATGCGTTGCTCTTGCCTGAACCATCTTTTTCCATTCTGGGGTAAAAGCAAACTGCTCGGGTCTCCTTTCTCGATATGACTCCAACTGTTCAGGTGTAGGACACTGTTCTTTCTTATCTTCCTTTGTTTCTTCTACCTGGCTAGTTTGAAGTTCGGAACCGGGAAACATTTTATGCCTCCTTTCAAAGGCTAAGTTACAAAAAAAGAGCCCAAAGGGACTCTTTTTAACCGAATTTTACAAAAAAAGCCCCACTAGGGCTTGTATTTAATGTTCTATGGATCGCACCTCCTGTGTGATTCATAGCCCATATATTACCTCATAATAGTATATTATGCAACTATTGACTTAGACAACCTTGTCTTCTACACTTAATGTACCCAAACAAAAACCGAATATGTCGAACCTAGTTGAACCTCTTGCCTCAAAAATCCGCCCCAAAAAACTAAGCGAGTTCATTGGTCAGGAACACCTCGTCGGTGAAGGAAAACCCCTAAGTCAGGCCATAAAAAACAAGCACATTTTCTCCTTTGTGCTTTGGGGGCCTCCAGGCACGGGAAAAACAACTATAGCCCGTATCTACTCCGACGCCATCGAAGCCGATTTTTATGAACTCTCCGCCGTTTCCGCAGGCAAAGACGATATCAGGTCAATCATAAAAAACACGGAAGAAACCACCAAGCCGGTTGTCCTCTTCTTGGATGAAATTCATCGTTTCAACAAAGCCCAGCAGGACTACCTTCTCCCTTTCGTTGAGAGGGGAAAACTAACTCTTATTGGAGCCACTACCGAAAATCCCAGTTTCGAAATCATCGCTCCTCTACTGTCACGTCTGCGCGTCTTTGTTCTAAAAGAACTTTCTCCTGAGGAAATAGAAAAAATTATTGTTAGAGCCGTCAAGGTTCTTAAATTTAAAATCGACAAAGAAAGTAAAGACTGGCTTGCCATTTTTGCCAATGGAGATGCCCGTCAGGCGATTGGTCTTATTGAATCAACAGCTTCTCTTTACGAGAGTCTTACCATCGACAATTTTAAAACTGCTCTTCAGTCAAGGTTTCTCAGGTTTGATAAACAAGGAGAAGAACACTACAACACCATCTCGGCTTTCATCAAATCGATGAGGGCGAGTAACCCCGATGCCGCTCTCTATTATCTCGCCCGTCTAGTCGACTCAGGAGAAGATCCTCTCTTTATTGCCCGCCGTATGGTAATTTTTGCCTCGGAAGATGTCGCTTCTCCGACAGCTCTTGTTGTTGCCAATGCCGTCTTTCAGGCCTGCCAGCAAATTGGCTATCCCGAATGTCAGGAGAATTTGGCTGCCGGAGCAGTTTATCTTTCCCAAGCCAAAAAGAACCGTTCGGCATATGATGCCTACATGGCGGCTCTTTCGGATGTAAGACAATTTGGCAATCTCCCCATTCCTTTAAATCTTAGAAATGCCCCCACCAAATTGATGAAAAAACTTGGCTATGGAAAAGACTATGAAATGTACACCAATGAAAGTCTTCTTCCGGATCAATTAAAAAACAAAAAATACCTTCATTGATCCCGTAAGCAATTATAATCAATACATATGATCGCTGTCACTCAAATCGTCGACTCGGCAAATGTTGCCATCAAAGGGCGTCCGGACACCAATAGGGGAATAGAAAAAGGCCTAATGGTATTTTTGGGCGTTTCTAAAACAGATACCGAAAATGACGTTGATAAACTGGTAAATAAACTAATCAAACTCAGAGTCTTCCCTGACGGTGAAGAAAAAATGAATCTGGATGTTCAGTCGGTACATGGCGGGATTCTTCTTATTCCTCAATTTACCTTACTGGGAAGTCTCAAAGGAAACAACCGTCCGGACTTCTCTCTGGCCGCAGGAAAAGAACAAGCTACGGCTCTTTATGAACTATTTGCTGATAAACTGATTAAGGCAGGTCTATCCGTTAAAACCGGTTATTTCGGAGAACACATGATTATAGAGTCCGGTCTCAACGGTCCTGTTACCATCATTTTGGAATCAGACAAGATATGAATCGAAAAATTATTATCACTACTGTCATTGGAATATTAATTTTTATCGGTTTGGTTTTCTACAACTATTTTGTTGCCCAAAGAAAAATCAGAGAAACCCGCCCCGCTCCACTCGAGATAACTCTTGTGTCCTATCCCGAAACAGTCGCTATTGGTCAAAGCGGTACGTTTGTTTGGAATATCGACAGTTCACCCGATCTCTCAACAAACAAAACTTCAATTTTCTGGGGTTACGACGCTTCTCCCAGTGCTCTTACCCAAAACGACTCTCCTGATGCTGTTAGATATGCGTATCATCTGAGTGATTATTTTCAGGGGTCATTCAAACTTCCCGACTCTTTTGATTTGAATATATTCTTTGATACGCCCGGAAAAGTATATTTCAGAGCCTATGCTAAGGTAGGGGACAAACATCTTTGGACAGATGAAAAAGTAATAAATGTAATTGCAAAAAATAAATATGTCGGCCAATAAACACTTTTCGGTTATTTTCTTTTTATTGGTTACTTTTATGGCAGTTTTGGCCACTATCTTAGTTGGCCTTCGTGTTACCGGTCGATAACAATTAGCAAATTCACGCGTTTTCTGCTAAAATCTGAAAACTATGCCTGAGAACGAAGCTGAAGGAAGTATTATTCATCAAACCCGTATCCCCTTTATCGGTCTTAAAGAAGGGGTTATCTTTCCTGAAACAGAAGCCGTTTTAACTTTTGGGAAACCTGCATCGATAGCCGGTATTAATAGTGCTTTTTCAAACAACGAAGAGGTTTGTTTTGTTTCTCAAAAAGATGCCAAAACTACCGCCTCCGATCTCAAAGACTACTATCTGGTGGGAACAGTATGTAGAATAGTAAAAACCCTTCCCGTAAACGAAGAACTGCATGCGATTGTCAAAGGTTTATTTAGAGTTAAGATCGAAAAACTTGAACACAAAAATGGACTTATCTGGGCTCTTGTTTCCGAATATCCTGAAGACAACACCATCTCATCCGAAATATCTGCTCTTTCCAACCGTGCCGTAGTTCTCATAAAAAGAGCTCAGGAACTTGGAAAGGCTAATGTTGAACCGGGAGTTTTAACCAAGATATTAAACAGTTCCGATCCTCTTTTGGTTTCATTCCAAATTTCTTCGATCTTAGACGTAAAAAACGATGACAAACAAAAACTACTTGAAAACAGTTCCTTGGAAAAAAGACTGACATACATTACTGAACATCTAAATGAAGAGATAAAAATCCTCGAACTTGAAAAGAAGATTGAAAATAAAACCCAAAAACGTTTTGATGACAGCATGAAAGAAGCCGTTCTCCGTGAAAGAATGCGGGCAATTCAAAAAGAACTGGGAGAGGGTGGTGAAGAGGAAGAAATAACCGAGCTGAAAATAAAACTAAAAAAAGCCGATCTTCCAAAAGAAATTTACGCCAAAGTAGCCAAAGAGCTGGGTCGTCTAAAAAAACTGTCCATTCACAATCCGGAAACTTCATATCTTAGAACTTGGATAGAAACTGTTTTGGAACTTCCATGGGGAGAATATACCAAGAGTAGTTACTCACTTCCCAAAGCGGAAAAAATTCTCGATCAGGACCATTACGGACTGGATAAGGTCAAAGAAAGAATTCTCGAGTATATTGCCGTCTTAAAACTTAAAAGTGATCAGGTTAAAAAAACTAAAAAACACGCCGTCAATCCTCCTACCATTCTTTGTTTTGTTGGACCTCCGGGAGTCGGAAAAACTTCTGTCGGCAGATCTATTGCTAAAGCCATCGGTAGAAAATTTGTGAAGATGTCACTCGGTGGTCTAAAAGACGAAGCGGAAATCCGTGGTCACCGGCGTACTTATGTCGGCGCCATGCCGGGAAGAATAATCCAATCAATAAAAGATAGCGGTGTTAGCAATCCTGTTTTTATGTTGGACGAGATAGACAAGATAGGAGCTGACTTTAGAGGCGATCCAAGTTCTGCTCTACTCGAGGCTCTTGATCCGGAACAAAACTTTGCTTTTCAAGATCATTATCTGGATATTCCCTTCGACCTCTCACAAGTCCTGTTTATTACCACCGCAAACGTTCTGGACACAATTCCTCCAGCACTAAGAGACAGACTCGAAGTAATTGAATTCTCCGGTTACACAGAAGAAGAAAAATATTTTATCGCCAAAAAATATCTTCTAAAAAAACAATCGGAAGCAAACGCCATTGATCCAAAAAACTTTGATCTATCCTCGTCAATGCTCAAGTTTCTCGTCCGTCACTATACTAGAGAAGCAGGTGTAAGAAATCTGGAACGCCAGATCTCTTCTCTTATGCGCAAAGTTGCCAAAGCAAAAGCTTCAGGGAAAGAACTCCCGATTATTATTACCAAGGAAAAAGTTAACAAATTCCTCGGACCGGTAATTTACAATCACACTCTTGCAGAAGATATAGATCAGGTTGGTCTCGTAACCGGTCTTGCCTACACAAAAGTTGGAGGAGATATTTTATTTATTGAAGTTGCTGTTATGCCCGGTCAGGGAAAAATTATTCTTACCGGCCAACTGGGAGATGTTATGAAAGAATCTGCCAAAGCAGCCTACTCTTATGTCCGCTCTCACAGTAAACAACTTGGAATAAACGCAGATAAAATAGGGAAACAAGATATTCACGTTCACGTTCCCGAAGGTGCAGTCCCCAAAGACGGTCCTAGTGCCGGACTGGCAATAACCACTGCCATAATCTCGGCTCTTTCCGGAAAATCGGTTCCCAAGGATCTGGCAATGACAGGAGAAGTTACTCTTCGTGGCCGCGCACTGGAAATTGGTGGTGTCCGGGAAAAAATTATTGCTGCTCATCGTGCCGGAATCAAAAAAGTGATTTTACCCAAAGATAACGAAAAAAACTTAGTTGACCTCCCCGAGAAAGTACGCCAAGATCTAAAATTCCACTTTGTAAAAAGTATGGATGATGTAGTTAAGATTGTTTTTGGAAACTAATTCATAGCTGACACTCAATGAATCCATTCAATCATATTCCTCAATCTCTGTAAGGTAACTGGATCGATTCCTGAAGAGTTCACTCCGGTAGCAACCAGTAAAAAATAAAACATCATCAAAAAGTTTATTACCGAAAGAATAAGGAATATCATGGGAGGAAACTTTTTTTTAAGTAAGTAGGCAATCCCAAAAATTAATATTGGATATATTGTAATAAGAGTTCTTGGTCCGTATGAAGATCCTTCATTCCAGGCAGAGGAGATTAATATTTGAAGAGCAATTGTCAAAATGAAGATCTTCTTAATAGAGATCTTCATTAAAGAAAGACCATATGTTGCTAACATAATTGAGGGTGAGTAAAAAAGAATACTTCCTCGTTTTGGACTAATAAAATAACTCAGTAAATTTGGAAAATTCCACTGTGATGTTTTAAAGTGTGGATGAATCCATGTATTAAAGTTTTGATAATTGTAAGAAATCTGCACCGATAGAGGAATTAAAAAGGAAATAAGGACTACCCCGACATTTCGAAAATGCATAATCAGCGGCCTATTTTTCTGAAAATACTTTATTAAAAAAAACGGAAGGACGGTAAGTATATCTTGTTCCCTTACGATATATAGCAATCCCATAATTAACCCCATTTTTATTAAATTTGCAACGTCATCGAAACTCGATATTTTCAGTAAAAAATAAATCGCAAGCGACGATAAAAAGAAGGATATCGAATGTGAATTCAAAACGTCAATTGAAGAATAATAAAAAAGGTTTGTTGAAAGCCACAAAAAAATAATGGCTAACAAGCTAATTCGTCGGTCAAAATAAATTCTGAGACTCCGATAGACAAAATACAAACCAACACAAAAGATTGCCACCGTGAACAACCCTGTAAATATCTGCGGCAAGTCAGAGTAACCATGTAAAGGTAGGTTTGTATAAGCAAAGATGTTTATGAGACTACTTACAAGTAGCGAGATGAACATCGGCACTATCCAAAACAAGCTCGCTCCCACAGCATTCTCTGGAGTATAAAGAAGGGCAGACACCTTTATGGGGTTTGCTGAATTATTATTTCCCGGTTCCCAGTGATGTGCCATTTGGTTTTCCATTTTTAGATCCTTATCAAAATACATCGATATCAGATAGCTATAATAAGCTCTTCCGTCTCCGTATGTTGCTTGTCCGACTACTATGTAATGGAGTAAAAAAGTCAATCCACTGAATAAGAAAACAGCGATCAATAATGTTTTAATATTCGGCATGATACGTTTAATTAGTTTCATACTTTGTCGAATCTGTTTGCTGTAATAATCGTCTTCCCAAAAGAATCAACCCAAAAATTATCGAAACCCACCCAAAAATAACGGCAACAGGGGCTCCTCTCATTCTCCATATTATTCCTTCAGGTCTAAGTTTTTCCAAACAAATTCTTATAACTCCATAGCCCACAAAATATATCCCTGAAACAACCCCCAGATGTTTCTGTTTAGAAGATATCTTTAGCAGTAATCCAAAAAGTATCAGATTCAGCACTCCCTCGTATGCAAATAATGGCTCACCATTTTTTCCATACAACTCTCCGTTGATATAGTTACCTATCCTTCCAATCGCCTGTGCCAAGGGTACACCGATCACAACACAATCCAGAATTTTAAAAAACTTCAGTTTATTAAAGTAACTAAAAATAAACAATGCTAAAAATCCGCCTCCAATTGCACCCCATATACCCAAACCTCCATCCCAAAAATACAAAACACTTGGAATATCCTTTGAGTAATATCTACTCCAGTAATCAACAACATGATATAGTCTTGCCCCTATCACTCCTCCAAAAACCGTCCACCACATAATTTTCTCTAATACTTTTTGGTCTAAATCTCCACGGTGAGCTAAGGCAATTTCCATCGCCACCCAAACCCCCAGTCCTATGAGAAAACCATACCAATGGAATGTAATTCCAAATATGTCAAACATTATTTACAAACTCCAATAGTTTGTCGATAGGAACTATTTTGTTTTCGGTTTCGTTCCGCAGTTTCACTTCGACACCACCGTTTTGCAAACTTCTTGCGGAAACAACTATCCGTACCGGACAGCCAATAAGATCGGCATCGGCAAATTTTCCTCCGGCACTCATCTCCCTATCGTCCCAAAGAGACTCGACCCCCTCTTTTTTCAAATATTCATAAATCTTTCCGGTTTCTTCAGGCTGTTGTAAGTCCACCAAATGAACCTCAAACGGAGCTACGCTGCGTGGCCAAAGAATTCCCTTATCATCATGGAACTTCTCCACCAACACCCCCATCAGTCTGCTGATCCCAATACCATAGCTACCCATCACAATTGGTTTTTTACTTCCGTCTTTGTCGGCATATTCATACCCAAACGCCTTGGTAAATTTTGTTCCCAAGGGGAAAATATTTCCCACTTCGGATGCCGTAAAGACTTCAAAATTTGGATTATTGTCCGCCCCTTCCGGTTTTACCTCTTTGTTGTAAGCAATCCCTGTTTTTTTATCAAGATAGATAGTGTCTTCTCCATTCTCACATCTGGTTTGAAACTCATGGGAATACTCTTTTGTAAAATCTCCTCCGGATGCAAGAGCAATCACCGTGTCTTTACCGATTCCGATTTCTTCATAAATGTCCATATACACTTTCTTTGCCTCTTCATAAAATTTTTTCCAATCGGCTTCACTTGCGTGGAAACTATACAGATCTTTCATCCTAAACTCTCTACAGCGTAATAATCCGGATTTTGCACGCGGTTCATTTCTAAACTTTGTTTGAATTTGATATACGGATACCGGCAAATCTTTATAACTCAAGTTGTATCCTTGTACTAGTGGGGTTACCACATCCTCATGTGTTGGGCAGAGAACATACTCGGCATCACTTTTCGCAAGAGACACTTCATTTGCCGCACTGGCTTTAAAAAGAACATCGATAGTATCAAGTCTCCCTGTTGTCCGCCAGTATTCTTTCGGTGACAAAGCCGGCATCAACAGTTCCGATCCAATCTCATCCATGTGTTTCCGGACAATATTTTCGATTTTATTTATTACTCTTAATCCCAAGGGTAAAAAAGAGTAAACACCGGCCATCTCCTGATGAATAAAACCTGCTTGAGTCAGTAACTTTTGGTTAACCGCCTCCGCGTCTTTAGGAGTTGTCTTTTCTGGGCGGACGCCCATTTTACTCATTTTCATATCTCAATTCTAACCTATACCAAGACTGCTTACTATTCCCGCTCCTAATCCGGCTGCAAAAACCAATAACCATACTATTTTATCTTTTGCATTTGACTCCTTTATTCCCTCATGCATTTCCGGAATTAGATCCGCCAAGGCAATAAACAAAAACATTCCGGCTGTCATAGCCAAAAGATAACCTTCATAAGTTGTTATCCAACCCCTACTCAGAAAAATTGTCATACCTCCAACAACTGCCACCAAACTGGAAATCAAATTTAGAAAAATATTTTTTATATCGGAATATCCTGAGCGTAAGTAAATCGAAAAATCTGCCATCTCCTTTGGTAATTCATGTAAACCTACCGCTACCGCAGTTAGAACTCCTGCCCGTGTATCCAAAAGAAAAGCGGCTCCGATAGCAATACCATCAATAAAATTGTGCAAAACATCTCCCCAAAATATTCCGGAAATAGGAGGATTTTTTCCATGAGTTCCGTCGTGATGATGAAACCACAGACCGGACTTTTCCATAAGAAACACAAGTAATATTCCCACAAGCATCGACCATGCAGCCGTTTTAATATCAACTACAGCCTCAAAAGCCTCCGGTAGGAGGTCGATCACCGCCACGGATATTAGTACTCCGGCAGCAAAACTTGTTAATTTATCGGATAATTTTCCCGATCTTTTTTTAAGGTAAATCATCAAAAAAGCTCCAATTATGGAAGCGACTCCACCGATGAGACAACCGAGAATGATTTGTACAGAAATATCCATACTGTATTGTACCAACCTTTAAGGCTAATGCTATTATAAAGTTAGATGCAAAACCTAAGCCCAATAACGGTAATCAAGGCTTCGGGTATAAAAGAACCCTTTAGTGAAGAAAAGATTGTTCACTCACTTTCAAAATCCGGGTTGTCTCTAGATGCAGCCTCCCAAACGGTTGACTATCTAAAAAAATATCTCAAACCCGACATTACTACCAGTGAGATCTATAGCAATATCTCCTCTTATCTCAAAGAAAATGCACCGATGGAGAACTACTTCAACTATGGTCTCAAAAGAGCCATCATGGATATGGGACCATCGGGTTTCCCGTTCGAATTATTGGTGTCTGATCTTCTAAAACTTAATAACTACAAAACTACGGTTGGAGTCGTAACTCAAGGAAAGTGTGTCACTCACGAAATAGATATCATTGCTCAAAGGGAAAATAATAAATACATTATTGAATGTAAATATCACAACACCCCAGGTTATAAAACCGATATTCAAGTGGCTCTATACACTTACGCCAGATTTTTAGATGTTGCCTACGTTCAAAAACAAAATAATCCTCACGATATAATTTTTCCTTGGCTGATTACCAACACGAAAGTTACCTCGGATGTCATGAGTTATGGTCAATGTGTTGGACTTCTTATCACTACTTGGAATCAACCAAAGGGGGGATTGGAAGAAATGATTATCTCTTCAGGTCTTCATCCCGTAACCTTGCTTTACAATATTCCAAAGGAAAAAATACAGGTAATGCTTGACCGCGGACTGGTTACCTGCGCAAGACTAAGAAATGCTATGCAAAACGGTCAAGTTGATGACATACTAAATCAAGACGAAAAATCGGTCATTCTAAAAAACGCCGCAAAAATATGCAAAGAAAATGAATAATATATTTATACGAATTGTTCTAATTGTGCTTGCAATATTCGGATTGTACAAAATGTTTCCTCAGATTTCGGAACCGGTCGATTACTACATAAAAAATCCCGATTTTCAAAACTCAGTAGTTGTTCCTGCGGTTAAAACAGCCAACAATGTTCTTCCCGATAAGTTTAAAATTCCAACCCCACAGGTAATGGGAACATACACCGATTACTCCCAAGACTCCCCTTTAAAACAAATTACCGATGAAGTTACCAAAAAGGCTGCCGATCTGGCAAACGATCAAATCAATCAAATCAAAAAGTCTGCTGCCGACCAGTTTTGTTCTATTCTAATTGAAAAAATCAAAGCCGACTGTGGTATCCAGTAGCTGAAATATATTTTTCAATCAATTCAATATCTTTTTTGTCTTTTTCCCTTGCAACTTCTGTTTTAAACTTGATCGTTTCGTCAAGATTGGCGAAAGCACAGCCATTTATAATATCGGCTTCTTCAATGAGTTTTTTAGTATCAGGTAAATAATTCTTATAATTACAGTTAGTTGCCACCTCATAATTATTTTTACTCAAAATAAGAGTAGATACTCCCATCCTTTCTTCCCAGCCCTCATCTCTTAATCTCTTATAAACTTCCTGAGAAACAACAAGATCCACGTCGCCGGATTTTCGGAGTCTATGTGCCTCCAATACTCCACCAGATACGACCACATACTCTCCGATTTTTAAACCCAATGCTTTGATTTTGGAAAAAATACTTTCATTTTTCATAGGTAATCACTACTCCAATCATATCCAACTTGGGAAGATATCTCCTTATCTCATTTCTAAACTTTTCCGCTAAACCTGCCGAGTAAGTAGCGTTGTTTGTATTTTCCATGTGTCCGCACAGACGATTTTCATATAGTCTCACGATCTCCATAATTTTTTCTCCCTCAATATTAAAATTATCCTGCCATTTTTGGGGATCCTTTTCATACTTATCATGAAGCTCCTGAAAAGAATCAAACTCCTTTTCATACTTACTTACCATTTCATTAAATAATTCCAGATATTTTGCAGCCATGAAAAATATTGTAGTACACTTTCTTAATGGAAAGAATCGTCATTGGATTAACAGGCTCACTTTGTTCGGGCAAGGGAAATATTGCTACTCATCTGGAAGAAAAAGGATTTCAGCATCTGATTCTTTCGGATAGGTTAAGGGAAGAGATCAAGTCTCGCGGACAAACAATAACCAGATCCCTGCTTCAAGATGTCGGCAACGAACTTAGACAAACTTATGGCGGTGCCGTTCTTGCGGAAAGAACAGCAAAACTGATTGATAGTATTTCGGAAAATGTTGTTATTGATGGTGTTAGGAATCCGGACGAAGTTACTTATCTAAGAGACGTTCTCGGCGCCGTGATAATTGGAGTTGATGCCCCCAAAGAGATGCGTCTTAAGTGGTATCTATCCCGCGCCAAAGAGAGAAAGGAAGACAGCACCACCGAGGAAGACTTTAAAAGAGTTGATGATCGTGACTTTGGTATCGGTGAACTGGGAACCGGTCAGCAGGTGGGGAAGTGTCTGGAAATGGCAGACATAATTTTTAATAACACCGGCACAAAAGAAAGATTATACAGGGAGTGTGATCTTTACCTTAAAATAGTTCTCGGCTTTGATCCGGAAATATACCCGTCACATATCGAAAGAAAATAATTACTCCTTTTCCTGTCGGAGTTTCTCAAACAACACCAAACCGGTTGCCACACTGACATTCAGTGACGCAACTGACTCATTCATCGGAATGTTTACAAACAGATCGCACTCTTTTTGTAAGGGTTCCGAAAGACCAACCGCTTCACCACCCATTACAAATGCCACCGGTCCTTTTAAATTTGTTTTTGTATATGACTCACCCATGTTTACTTCCACACCTACAACAGGGACGGCATACTCATGAAGTAGTTTAATTGCCTGAAACATACTCATTCCCAAAAGGGGAACATAAGCAGCCGCTCCCATGGATACTTTTGCCACAACAGGAGTTACTTCATGGACTCCGTTTGGAGAAGCTACCACGGCATCTACTCCGGCTGCCCAAGCTGTCCGCAGTATCGCCCCCAAGTTTTGTTCATAGTCGATATGGTTCACAAGCAGTATAAAAGCATTCCTTTTTGCTTTTAAGATCTGTTCCAGTGTCGGTGTTTCCGGAATACTCATTAGGGCAATTACCCCTTGAGGGTTTCGTGAATCACTCATTTTAGCGATCTCTTCAGGGTCTATTTTTTGAACAGCTACTTCATTTTTTCTTGCCAGATCTTCTATCTCTTTTATTCTCGGATCATTAAGAGTAGACGTCGAAAGAAGTACGGAGGCTATTTTTTGCCCGGAAGTTAAGGCATCATGAACCATATTTCTTCCCTCAAGCGTAATAAAGTCGAGCTGTTTCTTCATAACTGTATTCTATCTCAAATGTGCCCATTTAGCTTGTTTATTTAATAAATATAGGATAAAATACACCCGAACGTAAATTGTACCTTAATAGAAGGAGGCATCATGCCCAAAACTGGATTTTTGTGCCTAGTTGGCTTAATTCTAGCCATAAGTTTATCTATTTCATCATGCGGTGTGTCCTCTTCAACCACTCCGGTCCCCGCCACAGTATCTCCTACTCTGGTTCCAACTCAAACTCTATCACCGGCTCCAACAGGAGAGCCAACACCCTCAGTTTCTCCGGAAGTAGTCTACCTTGTTAAGGAAGGGGACAATCTCTCGGAAATTGCCCGTATTTTTGGAGTTCAGGTAGAACGCATTGTCCAAAGAAATAATCTGACCAGTCCCGATCTAATATTTCCGGGGCAAGTTCTGATTATTCCCGACGCCAAAGAAGCACTATCCAATTTTCCCGAAACAAATAAGTGGATCCTCGTTGTTCTTTCCGGGCAAAAAGTTTATGCCTACGAAGGAGATAAATTAGTAAAAGATTTTGTCGTCTCCACCGGAGTTGCTGACTTTCCAACAGTCACGGGAATCTACTACATAAAAGATAAGCTCGACAAGGATGACATGAAAGGACCAAACTATGATCTAAAAGATGTTCCTTGGGTAATGTACTTTTACGAAGGTTACAGTTTCCATGGAACATACTGGCACGATAATTTTGGAGAACCAATGAGCCATGGCTGTATAAATATGAAAACTGAAGATGCCAAATGGCTCTACGACTGGGCACCAAAAAATGCCAAAGTTGAGATTCGGCCATAAAACAAAAACCCGCTATATGCGGGTTTTTTTATTGTCAAAATGAACCTCTCTTGACAAACACAATAGATAGTGTACAATGTACACTATGAAGATACAAACTCTAAGTATTATTTCAGGAGGTGCTGCCTGCAATGCCCGCTGTCCCTTCTGTATTTCTCAAATGACGGGTAAAGGTGTCTCGGTTACTCCAATAAATAAAATTAACTTCAATAAAGCTTGCCGTTTGGCTCAGATAAACGACGTCACCAATGTGATCATCACCGGTAAAGGTGAGCCAATTTTATATCCCGATCAAATAACCGATTTTTTAAAAGCTCTCAAACCTTTCGATTTTCCCGTTCTCGAACTTCAGACAAACGCAATTCTTTTCAGCACCCAATCTGAGAAATACGAAACATATCTTAAAGAGTGGCGCCAACTTGGCTTAACTTTTATCGCCATTTCCATTGTTCACTACGATCCGGAGAAAAATAGAAAAAATTATATCCCGTACGAAAAATCATATCCTGATTTGGAAAAATTAATTTCTCACCTTCATGATTTAGGCTACTCTGTCCGCCTTACCTGTACCCTTGTCAGGGGAGGTATTGATTCTGCCGGTGAAGCAAGGGAGATGATCAAACAAGCCGGCAAATGGGGAATAGAGCAGCTAACTCTGCGTAAAGTTGCCGCTCCGGAAAATTCTCAAAACACTGTAGTCTATTCTTGGACGAAAGCGCATGAACTATCTCAGAAAAATCTTGACGATATCGAAAACTTTCTAATAAAAAATGGTCACAAAATCGCCTCGTTCGATTACGGCGGTGCTATCTACGATGTTGACGGTCAAAATGTTTGTTTTACAAACGCTCTGACTCTAAACAAAAACTCCGAAAACTTTCGTCAGGCAATCTATTTTCCCGACGGTCATGTCCGTTTTGATTGGCAGTACAAGGGAGCCATTATTATTTAGCAATTTAATGAAAAATATCAAGGCAATTAACTCGGTTTATGCCTACTACTACCCCGAAGTTAGAAAGATAGTAGAAAAAGTTATCAAAAAGTTTTCTCAAGACATTCTTCTCAAATCAATTTTTCCGGGACTGGATGACTACCATCTTCCTTTTATTGAAAAATTCATTAATTGTTCGTCCAAATACCAGACAGGTCTTAACGGATTTGAAAACAAATATTTTATCAACGGTTCCAGTGAGGGTATTTTCCATTTACTTGTTGATGCCGTTTTTCATAATCAAGGTAAACCCATTTATGTCTTCAGGGGCGAGTACGAAGGTTACAAGGAGTACGTCAAAAATATCGGTGGCACTGTTACCGAAATCGATATAAACTCCAATCCGGAAGATCTACCACTTGGCCGTTGGTTCATTTCAAACCCCTCAGCTATTGATGGAAACATCATAAAGAACCAAAAAATTAAAAATCTCTGCAATCTCGGTCACGAAGTTGTTTTAGACATTTCTTACATCGGCACCACAAGGCAGTTCAGGATGGATCTTTCTCATCCAAATATCATTGCCGTTCTTGCCTCAATGAGCAAACCATTCGGGCTATTTTATTACCGGATTGGAATTGCCTTTACCAGAAAACCCATGATGACCTTGTATCCCAACAAGTGGTTTAAAAATATTCTCAGCATTACCATCGGAGAAGCACTACTTGATAAATTTGGAACCGGTTATTTCTATGGCAAATATAGTTCGCTTCAGGAAAAAGCTATAGAACTGCTTAATAAGGAAATTGGAATAAAAGTTTTCCCAAGTGACATTCTCCTTTTGGCCCACTTACCTAAAGAAAAAACTGACCGGCTAACGGTAAAACAAAAAGAATATCTTGAAAAATATCTTCGGGGAGGCAACTACCGCTTCTGTCTCACTCCTTACTTTCTCGACCTATGTTAATCTTAATTAATGCCCAAGGATTTGAGCGGTTTGTTCTCGCCAAAATCGGTAACAGTCATAGGTGCTTCAAAATCACCGGAAAAAGTTGGCGCCATTGCTCTTAAAAACATCATTGATTCAGGTTTTAAGGGAACGGTTTATCCCGTTAACCCTAAAGAAAAAGAAGTTGCCGGTCTAAAATGCTATCCGGATATCTCTAGCTTGCCTACAGTTCCCGATCTGGCGGTTTTTGCCATTCCTTCATCAGCCGCAATTACCGTCTTGGAAGAAGTCGGTAAAAAAGGCATCAAAAATGCCGTTATTTTTACGGCCGGATTTAGTGAAATCGGTAGCGAAGGAGAACTTCTTCAAAAACAGTTGGCAGATACCGCCAATAAATATCAGATAAATGTTTTGGGTCCTAACTGTCTGGGGTTTGCCAACAACAATCTGCCCATAAACGTTACTTTTGGTCAAGTGGTCAAAGAAGTTGGCAATCTTAGAATTATTTCCCAGTCAGGAGCTATAGCTGCAAGTCTTTTTGACTGGTGCCAAACAACAAAACTGGGATTCAGTGAGTTTATTTCAATCGGCAATAAAGCCGTTATTACGGAAAATGATATTCTCGCTTACTGGGCATCCATTCCGACACCAATTGTCGACCGGCCGGAAATCTCAAAAGTTTCTCCCATTGGACTTTATCTTGAATCGATCTCCAACGGAAAAGAATTCGTAAAGATTACCTCCGGGATTTCCAAAAACACTCCCATTTTTGCTTTAAAACCGGGCAAATCCAAAGCCGCGGCAACAGCTATGCATTCCCATACAGGAGCTATTGCCGGTGAAGACAGTGTTTTGGATACTGCCCTAAAACAAAGCGGTATTATTCGCTGTCAGGAACTGGGTGAATTTTTTGATATTGCCCGGGCTTTTGCTTGGGAGAATGCTCCCCAAGGTCCAATGGTTGCTGTTGTTTCCAATGCCGGCGGTCCTGCGGTTCTTTCAACCGACTCGGTTAGTAACTCGAATCTTCAACTGGCAAAGTTTAGTGAAGACACCAATAAAAAACTGGCGGCATTTTTACCCAGAATGGCTAGTTTCTTAAATCCGGTTGATGTTTTAGGGGATGCACTGGCTGATCGTTTTGGTCAAGCTTTGGAGGTGATTCTTCAGGAAGCAAATGTTGATGCAGCCATTGTAATTCTCACTCCCCAACTAATGACCCAGATTGAAAAGACTGCAGAAATTGTTGGTGGTTTGTCTTCAAAATACCCCAAGCCAATTCTTTGTTCATTTATTGGCGGCAGTCTAACCACGGCCGGTGAAAAGATTCTCAACGATAGCAAAATTCCCTCATTTCCATTTCCCGAAATGGCAATAAAAACTCTATCGCTTATGTGGCAATGGCAAAACTGGCGTGAGGAACAAAAAAAATTAGTTACCTCCGGTGAACCGGCGCTTGATTTTGATATTACCCGGGCCAAAAATATCCTGATTAAAGCAAAAGATAATTCTCAAAAAAATCTCGATAATTTTGCTGCCAATGAAGTCATGATTGCCGCCGGCATAAAGACCCCTCCCACCTCACCGGTGGGTGGTCTAACGGAAGCTACCCGCTTTGCGGATAAAAACGGCTGGCCGGTGGTTCTCAAAATCTCTTCTCCGGGACTTTTACACAAAAGCGATTTGGGCGGAGTAATTACCCACATAAAAACTTCTGACGAAATAAACACGGCAGGTAAAAAATTGACGGAACAGATAAACTCTCTTGATCCGGAAAGTAAAAAGGGTGCTTGCATTCAGATACAAAAAGAAATTCAGGGTGGTATTGAGGTCATTGTCGGGGTAAAAAGAGATCCCAATTTCGGTCTGGTTATGCTTTTTGGTGCCGGAGGAAAATTTGCCGAAATACTGGTCGATAGGAACCTTCATCTTTTACCGATAAACAGAGAGGAGGCCAAACGGCTAGTGGAACGGTCAAAAATAGATACACTTCTTTCGGGTTACCGGGGAGATCTTCCTTATAATTTGGATCCACTTTACCAAACCATGGTCTCTTTGGGAAAACTGGCTGAAAATTTACCGGAAATTGCTGAGATAGAAATCAACCCGCTTATAATCACTCATGAAGCCGTCTTTGCTGTCGATAGTAAAGTCGTTCTTGCAAATTCCCAGCCAACAACTCAAACAATGAATACTTCAAAATTTAAATCCGGAACAGTTATTTCTCACAAATTAATTACCGGAAATTTTCATTACTTCGTAATAAAGTCTCCTACACCACTGGATATCAAATCCGGCCAGTTTTTAAGCATCAAAGTAAGTGACCAAAAAATAAATGCTTACTCGGTCGTCGGCTGTCTTGATATCAATCATTTTGAACTTCTGGTTGACGTCAGTCCACAGGGTGTCGGATCCAAATACTTCGAGAATCTAAAAGAAGGAGAAACGGTTTCCTATTTTGGTCCGGCAGGTACCTTCACACTCAAACCGGAAGATGGAGCCAAACATCTGCTCTTCTTGGCTACCGGTTCAGGTATCGCCCCATTCAAATTCATGATTGAAGATGCTCTTGTAAAAAGAAAAATGACCCAACAGATGACTCTCTATTTTGGTCAAAGATACAAGGAAGATATTATTTGGCGTGATCTTTTTGAAAACCTCGCAAAAACCTATCCCAATTTTCACTTCAAACTCGTCCTTTCAAAACCGCCTACAGATTGGACAGGCCCAACCGGTCACATAACTGAACACGTCAAGCATGACTTTACCGATACAAGAGAATATAGTGCATATATTTGTGGTAGCAAAGAAATGGTGGAAGAATCAGCTATGATATTACTGGATAGCGGTTGTCCAAAAGAAAGAATCTACTTCGAAAAATATAATTAACATGTCAAACAAAGTCTACTCAATAAAAATCGGCGGTCAAGCCGGACAAGGTATAAAAAGTGCGGGCTTGATTTTTTCCAAAATTGCCGCCCGTTCCGGTTACAACATTAAAAACTACATCGAATACCCCTCGTTGATTAGGGGTGGTCATAATGTTATGCAGACGGTCTTTTCTCTAGACGAGGTTTATTCTCCCATAAAAACGGTGGATTTTTTGATTGCTCTAAATCAGGAAACAATAAATCTTCATAAAGATGAACTGGTGAAGGGGGCGGGAATACTCTATGAGAGTGAAGACAACATCGATACATCTTCTTGCGCGGATAGATGCCGTTTGTTCCCTATTCCCTTAAAGAAATTAACATCGGAGGTCGGTGCTTTGCCAATCGCTGCCAACAACGTTGCCCTAGGCGCCACAGTTGCTCTTATTGGAGCCGATAAAAAACATCTTTTTGATCTCATTGCAGAAGACCTGTCGGTAAAAGATACGGAAGTAGTCAAAATAAATCAGGCAGCAGCCAAAGCCGGATACGACTATGCCGAGGCAAACTTTACCAATAAATTTGACTCAATTCTTTCATCTCAAAGTAATCCGGTAAAAAAAATGGTTATGAACGGAACTGATGGTGTAGGTTTCGGAGCCATCGCCGCCGGAATTCAATATGCTGCCATTTATCCCATGTCGCCAACATCAAATATTCTTTCGATACTGGCAGCCAATCAGCGGAAATACGGTTATATCTTCAAACAAGCCGAAGACGAAATTGCCGCTATCAACATGACAATTGGGGCTGCTTTCGCCGGAGCCCGCGCCATGACGCTTACTTCGGGTGGGGGATTTTGTTTGATGACGGAAGGATACGGTCTTGCCGGACAAACCGAAACTCCTTTGGTCATCGTCGAAGGTATGCGTACCGGACCCGGCACCAGTATGCCAACTTGGAGCGAGCAGGGAGACATGAGAATGGTTCTTCATTCCCATCAAGGAGAATTTCCCCGTATCGTTTTAGCCGCAGGGGACGCAAAAGAAGCCTTCACTCTTACAATGAAAGCCTTTAATCTTGCCGAAAAATATCAGACACCAGTAGTATTACTTGTTGATAAAAATGTCCTTGACGATGAACAAACCGTTTCGGAACTTGATTACTCCGGTTATCAGATAAACCGTGGAAAAGTTGTTACTGAAAAAGATTCCGGATACAAACGTTACGAAGTTACCGAAGACGGAATCTCACCAAGAAGCTTCCCCGGAACGGGCAACTACATTATTGCCAACTCCGATGAACACAACTCCACCGGTTACTCCAGCGAATCAATTTCCGATAGAAATGAACAAATGCAAAAAAGACTGAAAAAACTAGTCACCTGTGCCAAAGAGGACATGGAAAAACCAACCCTTTTTGGTCAGGAAAATGCCGACATTACAATCGTCTCTTGGGGTAGTTGTAAAGGAAGTATTTTGGAGGCTCTAAAAGACAATCCGAGAGTAAACTATCTTCACCTAAGCTGGATCAGTCCTTTCCCCTCCGAAGCGGTGATAGAGGAGCTTCAAAAAGCAAAATATCTTCTTGATATAGAAAACAACAGTACTGCCCAAATGGCTGGACTGATTCGCGAGAAAACCGGCATCAACATCAAAGATAAATTTATAAAGAACGATGGCCGCCCATTTTTTCCCGAAGAAATAAAGGAAAAAATTAATAGCATTTTAAACAAATGACACAAGAAGAACTAACAACACCCAATCTTCCCAACTGGTGTCCGGGCTGTGGTAACTTCGGTATCTGGACCGGCTTTAAAAATGCTGCCATCAAATCCGGCTGGGATAATACAAACACTGTTTTTGTCGCCGGTATTGGTTGTCATGGACACATGGTTAACTTCGTTAAATTAAACTCCTTCGAAGGGTTGCATGGTCGTCCCATTCCTGTCGCCACAGGAATAAAAATGAGCAATCACAATTTAAATGTGTTTGTCTTTACGGGAGACGGTGACTGTCTCGGAGAAGGCGGAAATCATTTTATTCATGCCGCCAGAAGAAATCACAACATTACGGTCCTTCTTCACAACAACAATATCTATGGTCTTACTACGGGTCAAACCTCACCCACTTCGAGAAAGGGTCTAAAATCAAAATCGACTCCGGACGGTAATCCGGACGAACCGTTTAAAGTTCTAAATCTTGCCATCGCCGCCGGTGCCACTTTTGTCGCCAGAGTCTATTCAAACGATATTGCCGGTTTGTCCGAGATGATCATCAAAGCAAACGAACACAAAGGTTTCTCCGTCATTGAAATACTTCAGCCATGTATTACTTTCAACAAAGAGTGTCCTCCGGCTTTCTTTACGGACAATACTTATCACCTTCCCTCAGACTACGATCAAACCAATATATTAAGCGCTCTGGAAAAAACTCTGGAATGGGGTGAGAAAAAAATTCCCGTTGGTCTTTTCTACAAAGTGGAAAAACCAACAGCCGAGTCCGAGTTTCCTCAGATTGCCACCAAGCCATTAGTCAGCAATCCTGTTCAAAAAAGAGACATCGGTGAACTGCTTCAGACTCTTTGTTAGATTATCCCGCCAACCAGCCGCCATCTACATATATGACAGTTCCGGTTATATAGTCGGCCTCGTCACTCGCAAGGAAAGCAACTGCGGCGCCAATATCTTTAGGTTGTCCAATTCTTCCTTTAGGAACTCTTGATAGGAAACCGGCTTTTGTGGCTTCATCGGTCAGTGCACCCTTGGTCATATCGGACTCGATTGCTCCCGGTGCAATGGTATTAACATTAATTTTTCTCTTGGCAAGATCCAAGGCCATCGACTCAACCATACCGACTACCCCACCTTTACTTGCGGAGTAATGAGCCAGCTGGGCAAAACCAACTCCCACACCTCCGGAACCAATAGACGCAATACAAATAATCCGGCCACCGGTTTGAGGCATCAGTTTAACTGCCTGTTGAGAGCATAAAAACTGACCTTTTAAGTTTGTTCCGATGATCCGGTCCCATTGTTCTTCGGTAATGTTTTCAAAAGTAGCATAATCGATTATTCCGGCATTGTTGACTAAAATATCCAAACCTCCCCACTTGGTTTTGATCTCCTCAAACATCCTGTTAACATCGGTAGATTTTGAAACATCAGCCTGTATAGCAAGTGCCTCACGACCCATTGCTTTAATTTCTTCGACCAACGCATTTGCGTCATCAACGCTTCCGCGGTAATTAACGACAACATTTGCACCCTGAGTGGCTAGAGCAAGAGCAATACCCTTGCCAATTCCGCGCGCTGCTCCGGTAACTAAAGCTTTTTTTCCAACAAGACTAAACATATTTTTTGCTACTGATAACAAATCCATTATGTACTATCGCAGAAATTTTGTACACCACCCATCATTATTATCCTGTAGTATAATAGCCATGCGCTTTAACAACAGGAGGTCAAATGAATCAATCTCTTTTGAAGCTAAGAAACAGACTCCTTACTGGTAGGGAAAAACACCCTTTTGACCGGCATTACGAGGTCAGACGGTGTGACGTTCACCCCGGTCTAAAGGTTGTCGTCACGATTAGGACGCAAGTTTCCGACGGAATGCCCCAAATTATGAGGGATTCCGAACTTTTTGATGCCCTTGTTCATCCCGAAAAATATCAATGGTTTGGTAAAGGCGTTTTCTCCATTCTTAAGGGAAGGGAAATACACTTAACTTTTAGTACAGAACCTGCCCTTAAAGATGGTCACTGGTTTGCATCTTGTGTCGATAAAGCCGGTAAAGAGTATAAATGCCTTCTCTTCTTACTGGGCATCGTTCCGGATTACGTCCTTAGACCAAAGGGAAATATATTTGAACCGGCAGGGTGGCATCCTTTAAACTTCTGTTTTTTTAGATAGTAAACGTTTTAGGCAGGTAATATATACCTGCCTTTTTTTATGGAAAAATATAATTTTTCCTTGCCATAACTTGACTTTATCCTATATACCGCATAAAATACCGCCTGAAAGTCCGAAATACTAAAAATCGGATGAACTTTGAAATTCTGCGAAAGAAACAAGTTTGCGAAAGCTTGTTTTCATCTCACATCATATAAGGAGAAAAAAATGATTAACCCCGTACTAAAAGATATCAAACTGGATGCGGAAGGCTATATGACTGACAAGTCACAGTGGACGAAGGAAGTCGCCGAAGCGATTGCTTGGGAAGAGGGTATTGAAAAGTTGACAGACTCTCACTGGAAGATCATCGACTTCTGCCGCAAGGTCGGTGAAGAAACCGGCAAGGCACCCACGCTAAGAAATATCACCACCGGCACCAGTGTGTCCACAAAAGATCTTTTTGTCCTGTTCCCTAAAGGACCTGCCAAAAAGGTTGCCAAGATCTCCGGACTCGGAAAGCCCGAAGGTTGTGTTTAATTTAAAAATATAAAGGAGAATACATGACCGAAAATACCCGCAAGATTGCATTTATTTGTTCAAAAGGTGATCTGGACATGGCCTACCCCGCCCTCATCATGGGTTGGGCGGCACTCGGAAACGGCATCGATGTAACTTTCTTCTTCACTTTCTGGGGACTTGATCTGGTCACCAAGAAACGTGTTGATCGTTTGGAGATTGCCCCAGTCGCCAACACCAGTTTCAAAATGAGTATGATGGGTCTGCCGACAGGTAATCTGGGGATCCCAAACATCATGGGTATCATCCCCGGCATGACCGCTTTTGCCACATGGTTCATGAAATCAAAGATGAAGGCTCTGGGAGTTCCTCCCGTCCGTGAATATCTCGAGATGCTCTCCGATGGTGGCGCAAAAATGTACGGCTGCAAGATGACAGTCGACATGTTCGCCATCAAAGATGAAGACTTCCTGCCCTGCATCCAAAAAGTAGTCACTGCCAGTGACTTCATGGACATGACCGAAGGCTCACAGATCATCTTCATCTAACAGCAGAAAAACAAAAAAACAAACAGACGTCCGCAAGGACGTCTTTTTTTACATGAGTGTGATCCCAAGTATACAGAATATGAAATCTATCTTGTTTTTCTTGGAACATACCAAGTCCAAACTTCAGATTATTCATTGAGTACTAAGGAAAATTGTGGACTGAATTATCCATTCGGGATTGGTTGGTGGCTAAATAAATATATAATGAAAATATGACATGGATTATATTCAAGTTTTGTATTGGGCTTGTTGTTTTGTTATTTTCCACTCAAAGGCTAGTTGTTTTGGCAGAAAAGGTCTCACGGATAATAAAAATTTCTCCTCTCATTGTCGGAATAACGATTGTAGCTATTGGAACTTCCATACCGGAACTTACCGTCTCATTAATTTCAATACTGAAACATGATCCTGGTCTGGCTATGGGAAATATTGTTGGGTCGAACATTGTAAATATATTAATGGTCCTTCCTGTGGGTATTCTCATAGGGAAATTAAGAATTGGTACGACAAAAACACAAAAAAATGCCTTTATTCTATTAGGAGCAACAATAATTTTTTTTCTGGTTCAGTTTATTAATACGGTAAAAACAATAACAGGTTCTATTCTGATCGGGCTCTCGATCTTAATCAGCTATATCGAATATGAGTTTGGAATACTAGGAAGAACACACGAAGATCAAAATAGATTCACAAAAACTACGAAAGAAAATATTTGTTCTAATCCACTTATTTGGGGTATATTCCTAATTCTCGGAATTATTATTGGCGGTATTCTTGTTGTTGATTCCGTAGAGGTTATATCCACAATAACCGGAATATCTACAACAGTTTTGGGGTTAACTTTAACAGCTGTAGCAACATCACTTCCTGAACTTCTTACAACGATATATAGTCAGAAAGATCACCAGGAAAAAATTACGGTTGGAAATATTATCGGAAGCAACATCTACAATCTTCTTCTAATTGGAGGAATACTCACATTATTTTCGTCAAACAATATGATTCAGATAAAAGAATGGATATGGCTAGGGATAGCCACCTTGGGGTTTGTGGCTATTTTGAAATATTACAAAGGTAAAAAACCTCCAAGAATCATTGGATTAATTTTGCTAGTAATATTCTTTGTTTACATATTCACCCAATAACTAAACCTTTGTGTGATCCCGGCGGGAGTCGTCTTCCGTCAAAATTTTTCAATTTTGCTTCAGACCTGGCTCGCCGAAATTGTTACAAGTTCGGCTCCGCCTTTCACCTCCCTGCGTTTTGACAAATAAAAAGAGTTGGACGAGCCAACTCCTTTCATTTGTGACCTCAAGTTGTCGATTTACGAACCAAATAGTGAAAATATTAAAAGAGTTATATAGGAAGAATTACCTTCAAGATATAAACTGCTAGAATTAAGAAAACTATCAAAATTATATGAAATTAGCTGAAATATCGATTCATAATTTTCGAGGAATTGATAAACTAGAAAATCTTAATGTATCAAATTTAAACACGTTCGTTGGTAAAAACGATTCAGGAAAATCTGTAATATTAAGGGCGCTTGAACGTTTTTTTGATGAGAAAAAATTTGACCAAAAAGATGTTTATAAAGGAAAGCCTGATACAGAAAGCACTTATATTGAGTTATCATTTGATCCGTCTTTAGAAATTGATGATCTAGCGCTTGATAGCAAGCAATTAATTACGATTAAAAAAGAATTCGATTGTGCGAGTGGAAAATTAAAGGTAACTTCCTTTTACAAATGCAAGGATTTTAGTGAAGAAAAATACTTCGATCTTTGGAACAAGAAGGAAGAAGATCTAAATAAATTGATAATGGAATTAGGTATCACCCCAGAAAGATCAGGGAGAGGAAAAAAGAATGTGATTAGAATTCAACAGATAAAAAAGGCTCTTGTTTCGTTTGAAAGAGAGGATATATATCATCCTCTTGGGGAGTTTCTTAAAAATATCGAAAATACGTACGAAAATATATCCTTTCCTGAGTTTTCATTATTTGATGCTGAGCAAGACTTAAGTATCGAATCAACTAACTTTCAATCACGATTTAAACCAATAATTTCCGCATATTTCGAATCAACAAAAACAGAAACCGAGGGAATTGAGGAGGGACTAACTAAAAATCTGGCAATTGAGTTCGAAGAGATTAGAAAATTCATGGCAAAAAATGTTAGAGGACTAAAAAAGTTTACTCCTGTGACTGAATTTGATTGGACAAAATCTTTGAAAAAATTTGATCTTAATCTTGAGTTTGAAGGAAATGATTTCGATGTTCCAATCTCCCATAAAGGAACAGGGTTTAAAAGATTGTTAATGGTAGCGTATTTTGAATATCTTGCAAGTAAGAATGATACGAAAGACCAGATATTTGCTATAGAAGAGCCTGAAACGTTTCTTCACCCTTCAGCTCAAGAAGATCTTTTAAATTCAATAGTAAAAATATCAGAACTATCTCAATTTTTTATAACTACTCATTCTCCTGTATTTGCAGGAGCAACAAATAGTGAAAATTCAATCTTAGTTACCAAAGATGAACATGGAGTTTCTCATTATGAAAAAGGAACAGAAGATATTATCCACAAGATAATATCAGAACTTGGAATTCGTCCTGATTACAATTTGTTAAAGAGATCAAAATTCCTGGTATTTTTAGAAGGGAATGATGATGTTTTATTTTTACAAAATGCGGCAAAAACAATATTAGGGAAAAATTTGAAAGAAGATGGAATAGCATGTGTTATCGGGGGAGGTTCGTCACTATCAAATAGTGCTGATCTTGATTTATTTAAAGATATAAACGGATCAAAATATGCGGTGTTGGTTGATGGAGATATAGGAAACGAACAGAAGCAAAAAGAGAAAGAATTTATTGAAGCTCGCTGTATAGAAGATAAAGCAATCTTCCACAAATTAACAAAAAATGAAATTGAGAATTACTGCCCTTTAAGTAGAATAAAAGAATGTTGTATTACAGAGATACAAACAAAGGAAGGATCAACAAGTAGAAATCCGTTGATTGCCCATATTGAGAGCTTAAATTTCTCAATTAGCGAAGATGCTGATGTGGACACATTATTAAAAAAATATGGAATATTTGGTTTTAAAAATGGAAAGAATATTAAGGTGTTTGAAATGATGGATCTTGAAGACTGGAATCGAGTTGATTCTATTAACGAAATTAAAGAATTTATTGAAAGTATTTATTCCGCAATATAGAGATTAAATTATTATTCTAATAATTTAGGTACTTATAGTGATAAAATCCTGCAGATGTTAAAACTTAGTGATATCAGCTTCGTTGAAGAGACATATATTGATCCCTCAACTCCAGGATTCAAGAAAATTGATAAACCTAATAATGAGAGTGTTTCAATTGTTATAGCTCTACTAGTTCATCTTCGTTTCAAGAAACAATTTCTTATTTGAGAGAAGACACAATATTACCTCATAAATTTTTTAACCAAATTTCAATTTCAGAGATTAAAAAACTAGAGGAACGTTATTCAGAGGAGTTCGAAACAATCCAAGGTCTTATATCCGACTTCGATCTTTGGAACGATCTTGAAAGATCAGCCTTTATGATATTAGCCCTAAACATTTTTCCACAGATAGATTTAGATAAATTTCCGGACATTTCATATCATTCCAACAATGCTGAGATATTTGAATACCTTAATATTTCGAATGATGAAGAGTTCCCCTTAACTGCTATAACTTTTGGTCAGGCAGTATCAAAGAATGAATTGGTTGCTTGGATAAACAAGAATTGGAAGGAAATTGAACAGGGAAATACGAAATATTTACCCAAAATCCAGATACTTAAAGATAAATTTAAAAACATTCAGTTAATCGGAAGAAATTATCAGATGACCCAAAATGGAGAGAGTATGGAAAAAATATGTGATCAGTTGAGTGTCAAATACCCTGAGTATTTAGAAAAGCTGAGTTACGACTGGGTGAACAATAAAATGACAAGGTATAAAGCTAAACTTTCAAAGTATTCGAAAATGTTTGTTGAGAAAGATATTTAAGGTCATCACTTTCTCCAAGACGAACTGATTTTCTTCCATGGGTGAGTTCTTTTAGGATTCTGCCATGTCACTCGTTAAACAACTTCATAGGTCTAAAAAGCAGATGTTTTTGGTGGTCGAAACTTCGACCCCAAAAGTGGGTTTACTTGTAACACCCACTATACGTAAAATCTTTTTAACACATTTATTTACCTCGTGCCTATTTAAGCAAAAATACCCTAGTTTAAATAAATTAAAAGAAATAAATAATCTGCTAACTCAGATTGACTCAGAAGGAGAGAGGCATGACTCTTGAAAGAGCAAGGGAAATTCTTGGCTCCAGATATGACGCCATCTCTGACGAAAAAATTACCAGTTGGCTGTTATATCTCGAGAATATTGCTAAAATAGCAATCAATCAAGCTACGATTAATAATATCCTGCCCAGGAAAATTTATGAGGGCAGCAATATATGTTCGTATCTCCGACGAAAAACAGATATCTAATACTTCTCTAGCAACGCAGGAAGAAGTTTGCCGTGGTTATTGCACCAAACAAGGGTTTGAATTATTTGATGTTGTAGTTAATGAAGCTATCTCTGCAAATAAGACCAAAGCTCAAAGAGTCGTAGAACTACTGGAATACTGCGATAGAAATAAAAATAAGTTTGATGTGTTAGTTGTTTTCAAGCTTGATAGATTCGCAAGGTCACAAGAACAGCATCATTATCTACGGAGTATGCTTCTTAAGAAGAAAATTATATTAAGAAGTGCAACAGAGAATATTGGTGAAGATGGATCTCCTAAGCTCATAGAAGGTATCTTGGCTGCCGTTAACGAGTATGACAACGATATTCGTACAGAACGAACAAAAATGGGAATGATTAGGAGGCTAGATGAAGGCTTATTCCCCTGGAACCCTCCCCTAGGGTACTCCCTTCCCCATACTGTTGGGACACGCCTCTCGGTCGCCATTGAGGATGTCGCTTGTAGTGAAGCCATCCGTGAGTTATTTAGCCTATACCTCTCCGGTCTTTATAGTTTCTCCGCGCTAGCAAGGAGGCTGAACGCGAACGAAGTGAGAAACCATCGGGGAACGAAGGTGGTTTTTTACAAGCAACAGATAGTGAAGATAATTAACAACCCTTTTTATATTGGTTTCACAAATAACACGATTGATAACAAACTTAGAAAAGGTTTACACAAACCTCTGATCTCTCAAGAAGTGTTTGAGAAGTGTCAACAGGTCAAAGATGGCAGAAAATATTCAGTAATTCGTAAAAAAACAAATGAAAACTTTCCACTTAAGGGATTAATAATTGGCGAGTGTGGTCATCGTTTTTCTGCCGCTTTATCTACAGGCAGATGGGGGAAAAGGTATGGATACTATTTCTGCAAACAGCGTGATTCAGGGAATTATTCTTCAACCGAGTTACATAAAAAGTTTCTTGAACTATTAGATGATATTCAACCCGAAGAAGAAATGGTTGATCTCTATTTTGAGATATTCAAAGAACAACTCTCAAAAAATATTGTTTCAGGCGTTTCTGAACAGGAAGATACAACCAAACGAATTAAAGAACTAGAAGACAAAAAACAAAGATTGATTGAGATGAGACTTGAGGGGGATATCGATAAAGAGACCTTTTCTGCCATCAAATCAGGATACGAAAAAGAGTTATTCCTATTAGAGAACAAACGAATCGAGGCAGATGTCGATACAGATGTAAATATTGACGAGTTAATTGCCTTCGGAAAAAGCTTTGTCACCAATATTCGAGAAAGATGGGAAAGTATGCCTGTGGAAGACAAAATAATTTATCAGGGTTCGATCTTTCCAAATAAACTCGTATGGAGTGGAAATAATTGGCGAACCCCTACTATTCAGCCTCTAATCAGTAGTATAAATACCCTGAAAATTGATAATGTGATCCCGGCGGGAGTCGAACCCGCGATCTTTTGGATGAGAACCAAATGTCCTAGACCACTAGACGACGGGACCATGTCTGAACCTGTATATTGTACCAAAAATTGACTTAAGAGGCTCAAAGAAGTAAAATACACTCTGTTAGACCACGATAGTCCGTCTGTTGATTCCCAAACCAAAAAGGCATCCTCAGTCAGTATTTTGTGGCAAAAATTGAAATATACGGCTTGACATTAATTAAACAGGCCTTATATTTATATTTTGTAACTGAAATATATGAATATATATTTTGTAACTGAAATATATGAACAATATATTTTGTAACTAAAAATAATATGAACACGCAAAACCAAAGAGTTCAGATGACCCCCCTAGGCTACCGCCAGCTTGTCGAAGAACTCGATCAGTTAGAAAATACAAAAAGACCGGAGGCTATTGAGCGTCTCGCAAAAGCCCGTGAAGACGGTGATCTTTCCGAGAACGCCGAGTATCACTCAGCCAAAGACGATCTTTCGGCTCTTGAAGGCCGTATCGAAGAGCTCAAGGATATTCTTGCCCGGGTAATCGTTGTTGACGTTCAAAAAGGCGGAACCAACTTGGTTGGTCTTGGTAGTATTGTTCATATCGAAGTCAATGGTTCAAAACACGAGTTCACCATCGTCGGTGAATGGGAAGCCGATCCTGCTGCCAAAAAGATTAGTCACGAATCTCCTCTTGGAAAAGCTCTCATGGGTAAAAAAGTTGGAGAAAACGTCGAAGTCGAAGCCCCCTCGGGAATGATTATCTATTCCATAAAAGCAGTTAAATAAATTTTATTCGATACATAAAGAGCGGGTTTGACCCGCTTTTTTTGTAGGTAAAAAAAGACTAAAATATAATTCCATGAAGTACATCTTCGTGTCGGGTGGTGTTGTATCCGGTCTGGGAAAAGGAATCACAGCTTCCTCACTTTCTCTTCTCCTCAAGTCGGCAGGTTTCAAGGTGACCAATGTCAAAATTGACATGTATCTCAATATCGATGCCGGCACAATTAGACCTCAAGAACACGGAGAAGTATTTGTTACCACCGACGGTTTGGAAACAGATCAGGATCTTGGAAACTATGAAAGATTTGGAAATATATCCTTAAAAAAAGAAAATTACCTCACCACCGGTCAAGTTTATCTTTCGGTTATCAACAAAGAACGCTCTTTTGAGTATGGAGGGGAGGACATCGAAGCCATTCCTCATATTACCGACGAAATTATAGAAAGAGTTACTGCTGCGGGTAAGAAAAATAACTCCGAAATAGTTATTGTGGAATTGGGAGGTACCGTTGGGGAATATCAAAACAGTCTATTTTTCGAAGCCAACCGTATTTTAAAATGGCGTCTACCTAAAGATGTAATTCACATTCACGTCACCTATCTCCCGATAATTCATTCACTCGGAGAATTGAAAAGCAAACCGGCTCAGCAATCTACGCATATCCTTATCGGCATGGGTATTCAGCCCGATCTTCTTATAGCCAGAGCCGAAAAACCCATTGATGAAAAACGTCGGGAAAAGCTCGCCTTATTTTGTAATCTGAGAAAAGAAGACATCATCTCCAATCCTGATCTCGAAAATATTTATCAAGTACCGCTTTTTTTGGAGGATCAAAATATTACCGGGCTCGTTATTCACAAACTTCATTTACACAAAAGGCGGGGAAACTCCATCCTTAATAAATGGCGTAAATTTGCCAACCTCAGTTTGTCGGAAAATCATAAAAAAATAAAAATTGCCCTAGTTGGCAAATACTTCAACACCGGTGACTACAAACTAAGCGACTCATACGTCTCGGTTATCGAAGCCCTAAAACAATCGGCGTATATTCATAAAGTTGACCTTGAACTTTCATGGATCGATAGCGAAGAATTAAATGATCCAAAAGAAAGTTTTAAGAATTGTTCCGGTATTATTGTTCCACAAGGGTGGGGGAAAAGAGGTGTCGAGGGAAAATTAACCGCCGCCGAGTATGCCAGAACTCACAAAATTCCTTATCTCGGACTATGTTTTGGAATGCAGATGGCGGTTATCGAATATGCCCGCAACGTTCTTCATCTTAATAAAGCCAACTCGGAAGAGTCCAACCCAAAAACTCCCCATCCCGTTATCCACATCATGCCCGATCAGGAAGAATTTCTTAAAAATCACCAATATGGGGGAACGATCCGTCTTGGAAGTTATCCCTGCAAACTCGTAAAAGACAGTTTAATTTCCCGCCTCTACAAAAAATATACAGGGGATCCTTCTCCGTGGTATCTCGATCTGCCCAAGGGATACAAAAAACAAACCACTGGAGAAATTGTTTTTGAAAGGCATCGCCATCGTTATGAATTCAACAACAAATACCGCGACCAATTCATCTCCAATGGTTTGGTAATATCCGGAACATCACCGGACGGATCATTGGTCGAGGCAGTAGAGCTAAAAAACCATCCATTTTTCATCGGTACCCAGTTTCATCCGGAATACATCTCTCGACCCCTTACTCCTCACCCTATCTTCTTAGGCTTTATTAAAGCCTGTATGAAGTAAAATACTCCTATGAACGATGTTTATTACTCTGCGGTTAAGTCTCAGTTGGATGAGAAGATATTTATCCACTCACTTGCCTTGAGAGCTTGTATGGATGGACTCTACGACTATTTTTCCTCCCATAACTTACTTTCTCAAGAAGAACCACCAAAAGAAGACTGGCTTCTTGCAGGATTGATCCACGACATTGACTACTCCGATCCTTTCAAAGAAGACCATCCAAACAAAACCAAAGAAGTTCTCAAAAAATATGACCTCGACGTCTCCGGTACCGTCATCGATATCATCAAAGCCCATGCCCCGGAACTTACCGGAATAAAACCGGTGACCAAAGCCCAGTGGTCTATTTTTTGTGCTGACTCTCTTACCGGTCTTATCATGGCAGTAGCTTTCGTCTATCCCAGTAGAAAACTTGCGGATGTAAAAGTCAGCTCAGTCTTAAAAAGATTTTTGAAAGAACCCCGATTTGCCGCCGGCACCCGCCGTGACGAAGTTATTCTTTGTGAAAAAGAAGATGGTTTAAATCTCAAACTAGAAACACTGATTGAGATCTGCCTTACCTCCATGCAAAAAATTTCAGGAGACCTCGGATTGTAAATAAAAAGGATATAATCGACTCATGCTTGACATCACTTACATTCGCGAAAACTCTGACAAAGTAAAACAGGGAATCGCCAACAAAAATTTGAACCCGGAAGTTGTTGATAGAGTTCTTGCCTCTGACATCAAACGTCGGGATCTTATTGGTAAAATTGAGGAGATAAGAGCCCAAAGAAATAAGTTAAATGAGGAGTTGAAGATTGCTCGTACTCCGGAACTTATTCAAAAATCGGGAGAACTAAAAGGAATACTCCAAGATCTCGAACCGGAACTTCGCAACGTTGAAGAAGAATTCGATTCTCTCATGCTCCAAGTTCCCGGCATTGCCCTAGATGATGTTCCGGTTGGAAAAGATAATTCCGGAAATGAAGTAATCCGTACTTGGGGAGAAGTTCCCAAATTTAACTTTCCCGTAAAAACTCATGTAGAGTTGGGGGAATCGCTTGACATCATTGACGTCGAAAGAGGATCAAAAGTCGCCGGTTTCCGGGGATATTTTCTGAAAAATGAAGCCGTCATGCTCCAGTTTGCCCTCATGCAGTACACCCTGCAAAAATTTATTTCCAAGGGCTACACTCCGGTTACCCCACCGGTTATTCTCAAAGAGAGATCATTTATAAACACAGGGCATTTTCCTTGGGGAAAGAATGAAACTTACAAATTTGCCTCGGAAGAAGGTGAAGAGGAAACCTATCTTGCCGGTACTGCCGAAGTTCCTCTTGTTTCCATGTATCAGGACGAAATTCTAAACGAAAGAGATCTTCCCATCCGCCTGATTGGTTTTTCCCCGTGTTTCAGGAAAGAAGCCGGATCTTATGGAAGAGATACAAAAGGAGTCTTCCGTGTCCACGAATTTGTAAAAACAGAACAAGTTATTATTTGCAAAAACGATTTACAGGAGTCCATTAAACTTCACGAAGAGATGATGTCTCTAACCGAAGAAATTGCCCAAGATCTAAAACTTCCTTACCGGATTCTCAAGATGTGCACCGGAGATATGGGAGAACCGCAAGCGAAAAAATATGATTTGGAAGCTTGGATGCCGGGAAGAAACGGTTACGGAGAGCTTGCTTCCGACTCACTCCTACTTGATTTCCAAAGCAGACGGGCAAATATCCGGTATCGTGATGCCAAAAACGAGATGAAGTATGTCCATATGTTAAACAACACGGCCAGTAACTCACCCCGTTGGTTAGTGGCTATTCTTGAAAACTACCAACAGGAAGACGGATCGGTAAAAATCCCTGAAGTCTTAGTTCCTTTCATTGGAAAAACCGAAATAAAACGTGGTTAAAAAGAAAGTTCTTATTTCCATTTTTGTTGTGGCAATTATTACTGGACTTGTTATTCTTCTTCTAAACATTTTTAAGCCGGAACTGATATCACCTTTTTTTCTAGGCCCCGATCAAACGGAAAAAATTTCTCAAAAAATTTCACCCTTATTCAATCTCGACGCATCAAAAGCAAAAACAATTTCCAGTCTAAACAGTATTCCGCGATACTTGGTCTACGACAGCAACACTCTTAAGGTCTACTACGCCAAAGGCGCGGATATCCGTATGTCACCGGCTTCGTTTACCAAACTTCTCTCAACCGAAGTCGCTCTCGATCTGGTTCCAAAAGAGTACATGATTACTGCCACCAAAGAATCTATAGACAAAGTGCCCACCGTCTTAGGATTAAAAGTAGGGGAAAAACTCTCGGTTACCGATTTACTCCGTGGAGCTATTGCCACCAGTGCCAATGATGCCACCCAAACTCTTGCTGATGGAGCAGCCAAAGCGGTCGGGATCAGCCCTACGGAATTTATTTATTACATGAACGCAAAAGCCGATCTTTTAGGTTTAAAAAACTCCCACTTTGTCAATCCGGACGGACTAGATGATCAAAATCAGTACTCAACTTTACTGGATATTGCGAAGCTGGTAAATAATGTACAAAAAAATTACCCGGAAATAATGGAAGCCGCCAAATCGGATAATCAGGATATCCAAAAAACTGCCGACCATGGTTTTTACTATCTTCCCAACTGGAATGGACTCCTTGGTATCTATCCGGGTGTCACCGGTCTAAAAATTGCTTATACCGAAGACGCCGGTTACTCCACTATTGTCACTGCCACACGTGACGGACAATCTATGGTCGCCATAGTATCGGGAGCTGACTCATATCTCGAACGTGACTTGGCAGCAGCCGATCTTTTGGATGCCGGTTTTTTGGCGCTCGGTCAAAAACCCATTAAATTAAATAAAAATATTCTCAATGTTCATTACAAAGAATGGGGAGACTTGGCAAGAAAAATTCAAGCGGAGCTAAAAGCGATAGAAGAAAATATTTGATATGCACATCCTAAATTTTTTCTTTCCGGAAAAATATAAATTTCCCGACTCAAAATTCAATAAAAACATTTCCATTCTGCGGTACTTAAACTCTGCCACTCTTTCTGTTGATGGGCTTATTGAGTCCGGTGATATCTTAATTCAAATTTGGAAGAAAGCACTTAATGCTTTTTTGCCAAAATCATTTAAACCCAAACAGGTACTCCTTCTTGGTTTGGCGGGAGGTTGTAATGCCCATCTCGTCAACCGTTATTTTCCAAAGTGTCAAATTACTGCTGTGGAAATCGATCCATTTATGATTGAATTGGGTAAAAAATTCTTTTACCTTAAAAAAAATAAAAACATAAAAATAATAATTGATGATGCGGTTCATTTTGTGGACAGTCTCAAAAATGAAGAAAGATTCGATCTTATTATGGTTGATTGTTTTGTGGGAAAAAATATCCCCAAAAAACTTGAAGATTTGAATTTTTTAAAAAAACTCAAAAAACATGGCCGTTACATTTTCATAAATAGACTCTGGTGGCGCGAAGAAAAAACTAAAACTATAAATTTTTTCAAATCAATTTCATCTCACCTTTTTTTCATCAAAACCCATACAAGATCAAACGTCATCATTTCTCTTGTCTAACAGGTATAATTAACTGACATGTTTTCATTCTTGGATCCCATTCTAAATCCCAACAAAATCGAAGTTGAAAAACTGAAAAAGACAGTTGCGGTTATCAATAGTCTCGAGTCGTCAGTCAAAAAGATGAAAGACGACGAGTTTCCCGCAGAAATCGCTCAGATCAGAGAAGAATTAAAAGGGGAAAAAACCGAAGGAGACGTCTTACCAAAAGTTTTTGCTCTAGCCCGTGAGGCTGCAGTAAGAACCATGGGTCAACGCCCTTTCGATGTTCAGTTAATGGCTTCAATAGTTTTCCATCAGGGAAAAATCGCCGAGCAAAAAACAGGAGAAGGAAAAACTCTGTCAGCAGTTCCGGCAATGGTTTTGAATGCAATTTCGGGAAAAGGTGCTCATCTAGTCACGGTAAACGACTATCTTGCCAGACGTGATGCGGGCTGGATGGGACCTATTTATAACTTCCTTGGACTCACCGTTGGTTGTATTTTTTCCGGTCAGGGAGATCTTCCCGCCTCAATTTATGATCCTAAATATTCCGACAGTACCCACACCGATACCCGTCTTCAGAAACTTCGTCCCATTTCCCGCAAAGAAGCCTACGCTTGCGACATTACTTATGGCACAAACAACGAATTCGGATTTGACTACTTAAGAGACAACATGGCCCGTTCTCGAACGGGCCATGTTG
>Ga0209373_10001011_pt1 | contig 37182 bp, 35 predicted proteins | sample Higcelweek5metaG_FD_187173 | JGI IMG/M metagenome (GOLD analysis project Ga0209373, IMG submission 187173) | Freshwater pond sediment microbial communities from the University of Edinburgh, under environmental carbon perturbations - High... | ecosystem: Environmental > Aquatic > Freshwater >... | reverse complement strand
GCACGGACAACAAGGGCCGCCTGGGCGCCAACGCCATCCTGGGCGTCTCCATGGCCAACGCCCGCGCCGCGGCCAACTTCCTGGGCATTCCGCTGTACCAGTACCTGGGCGGCGTCAACGCCAAGCTTTTGCCCGTGCCCATGATGAACATCATCAACGGCGGCGCGCACGCCCCGAACAACCTGGACATTCAGGAGTTCATGATCCTGCCCCTGGGCGCGGAGACCTTCGCCGACGCCCTGCGCATGGGCGCGGAGACCTTCCATCAGCTGAAGGACATTCTGGCCCAGGACGGCCACGTGACCAGCGTGGGCGACGAGGGCGGCTTCGCCCCTAACCTCAAAAGCCATGCCGAGGCCCTGGAGTACATCATCCGCGCCATCGAGGCCGCGGGCTACAACCCCGGCTACGAAATCGCGCTCGGCTTGGACTGCGCCGCCAGCGAGTTCTTCGAGAACGGCAAGTACAACCTCAAGGGCGAGGGCAAGATCATGTCCGCGCCGGAGATCATCGACTACTACGCCGACCTCGTGTCGCGCTTCCCCATCGTCTCCATCGAGGACGGCATGTCCGAGGGCGACTGGGACGGCTGGATCAGCCTCTCCGACCGCATGGGCAACGACATCCAGCTGGTGGGCGACGACATCTTCGTCACCAACCCGGACATCCTGGCCGAGGGCATTGAGCGCGGCGTGGGCAACTCCATCCTCATCAAGCTGAACCAGATCGGCACCGTGACCGAGACGCTCGACACCATCGAGATGGCCAAGCAGGCCGCGTACACCACGGTCGTTTCCCACCGCAGCGGCGAGACCGAGGACGCCTTCATCTCCGATTTGGCCGTGGCCGTGAACGCCGGGCAGATCAAGACCGGCTCCTTGTCCCGCAGCGACCGGCTGGCCAAGTACAACCAGCTCCTGCGCATCGAGGAGGACCTGGAGGAAGAGGCCATCTACTACGGCCCCATCCTGGCCGAGTCCTGGTTCGCCCACGAGCACGAGGAAGAAGAATAGGCCAAACGGCCCCGCTGAGAAAACGAAAGGCCCCGCCCTTGAAAGAGGTGCGGGGCCTTTTTTGCGTCCCAGCCCCGGCGGCGAAAGCGCGAAGTAGGCTCACCCTCTTTACTTCCCCCGCCAATGAGCGGAATATCGCAGCATAGAGAATTCCCTCACCCAACACGCGGGAGGACATATGACTGCGCAATCATCCCTGACCAAGCATGAGAACGAGTTGGAAGGCGCCCTGCGCCAGCGCGTGAACAGCGCCGAGAGCATCCTCGATGTGCAGAACGCCTTTGCCGAGTTCCTGCGGCAGATGCTCAGCCGCATCACCGGCGAGGACGTGGTGCTGGACGAAGGCGACGTGCGCGTGGACCCCAAGGCTGCGGACGGCTTTGTCCTCGGCCCGGGCATCACGCAGAACCAGAGTTACGCGGGCTTCCTCGAACACTCCGACCTGCGCGCCATATTGCGCCGCCAGGCCGAGGACCCGGTCAAGCGCATCAACCACCTGGACAGGCACACGGAGCGGGCCGAGGCCAAGATGTTCCCGCGCCCGGACCGCAAGTTCTAAGCATTTGGCACCGGTGCGCCCCGCATGGCGTTGCGCTGGGGGAAGACAGCGGGGAGGGCCATGCGGGGCGTGTCACGTTCGGCGTGGGAGGGGCCGAGGATCAAAGAAAATTATACGGCGCGTTGTCACCACGGGAAAAATCCATCTGCCGACGACTCTTTTCGCCCTGTCCCGCCTTGCGTTCGACGCCAGGTGGCAGGTCGGTTTGCGCTCCGCGTATCGCCGAGCGTGATGCTGCATAAGGACCGCCAATGCGGGGCGGTGTGCGAAACACCTGCGGCGGCGAAACGTTGGCTGCACGCCGGGCACCCGCTCTGTTGCCTCAATGAAACAAGGCAGTTGAGTTTGAGCAACGCCGTGGCTGCCTGTCCTTTGCTTTGCCGCCGCTCTACGCGAAGGCGATGACCCTGTGCATGGTCAGCCCCTATTCCTACGGAATATATGGCGGAATGAGCCGAGCACTCCAGCAATCCGCCCGAAGGGCAAGGACAAGTTGCGCTTCGAGCACGCCGGCGGAACATATTCCACAACTTTTTCCCCATCCCAGCTCCTGCAGCCTTGGTGTGTAATGAATTCATGCCATTGTTCTTTTGAGATGCAGACAGAGCCTTTGGGAATGCTTGAGTGGACAACTGGTGTGTAAAAGCCTTTTGGCAGCCCCTCGGCGTCAAAAATGGCGAAGATTCGCATCAGTATTTCCTCTCCAAGATTACGGCTGCTTATAAAAATATAATATAAACAGTTAGTTGTCAATAACGTAGGTTGTCGACAAGTCCTCCGCCCATGGGGCCGATAGCCATATCCGCCCCACTTGCGCTCTGCGCACGCATGTTTGTATACCCGGCGCATGAAACACCACGCGCTTCTCCTCGCCCTGGCCCTTTGCTTGCTCCCCGCCCTGGCCTCCGCCGCCGACCTGGACCGCCCGGAATTGGCGCGGCTCTTTGCGGAGCGCGGCTTTGTGGGCTGCTTCGCGGTCAAGACCGGGGCCGAGGTTCTGCGTGTGAACCCGGAGCGCGCGGCCACGCCCTTCCGGCCCGCCTCCACCTTCAAGATCATCAACGCCCTGGTGGCGTTGGAGAACGGCGTTGCGCCAAACACGGAGTTTGCGCTGCCCTGGGACGGCGTTGTGCGCGAGGTGCCGGCCTGGAACCGTGATCTGACTTTGGAGCAAGCCTTCCGCGCCTCGGCCATTTGGTATTTTGTGGACCTGGGCAAGCGCAACGGACGCGAGCGCCTGGGCCAGGCCATGCGCGGCCTGGGCTACGGCAACGCCGATGCTTCTGGCTCGGACCAGTTCTGGATCGACGGCGGCCTGCGCATCAGCGCGGACGGGCAGGTGCGTGTGCTGGACCGCTTGCAGCGCGGCGAAACGGCATTCTCTACCCGCAGCGTGACCCTGCTGCGGCAGATGATGCTCACGGACAAAGGCGTTGGGCCGGACGGCGCCTGGGCCCTGTACACAAAGACCGGCATGGCCCCGCACGGCAGCGGCGCGGCCGATGCGCCCGTGGGCTGGCTGGTGGGCTGGGTGGAGCGCGGCGGCAGAACCTTCCCCTTTGCGCTGAACATCACCGCCCTGCCGGGCGAGGCCAAGCCCATGGCGAAGCTTGCCCCTGCGCGCCTGGAGCTGGCGCGGATCCTGCTCGACAGGCTGGGCATTCTGCCCGCGAAATAGCACGCCGGAACGGTCGCCAGAACGGTAGTCTGAACGCAAAACGGCCCGGCCACCCCCACAAGGGCAGCCGGGCCGCGGTGTTTTGTGCGCAGGGGGCTACAGCGCCAGCACGGTGTCCAGGCTTCCGGCGCTTTGGGCGATGGCGTCGTCCTTGCCTTCCAGGTTCTGCCCCACCAGCTTGGTCAGCACGCTCTTGGGGCCAAACTCCACAAAGCGCCGCGCGCCAGCGGCATAGAGCGACTGCATGGTGGTGGTCCACAGCACGGAGGACGTCATCTGCGCCGTGAGCATGGCCTTGAGCACGCCGGGGTCGCGCTCTGGCTGGCCGGTGACGTTCATGCACACCGGGAACTGCGCGGGCTGCCAGCGCAGGTCTTCCAGCACTTTGGCGAAGGCGTTGGCGGGCTCGCTCATGAGCGGGCTGTGGAACGCGCCCGAAACGGCCAGCGGCACGGCGCGGCCCTTGGCTTCCTTCACCAGCGCGGCCACGGCGTCCAGGGCGGGCTTTTCGCCGCTGAGCACGAACTGTGCGGGCGAGTTGTAGTTGGCAATGCGCAGGAAGGCGCCGCTGGTCTTGGCGGCGCGGTCCACCAGGGGCTCCAGGGCGGAGAGCGGCAGCTTGAGCACAGCGGCCATGCCGTGGCCTTCTTTACCCGCTCCGGCCATGAGCTTGCCGCGCTCGCACACGGCCTTGATCACATCCTCCACGCCGAGCACCCCGGCGGCGCACAGGGCGGCGAACTCGCCCAGGCTGTGCCCGGCGGTCCCGACGACGCGAAGGGCCTCGGTCTTGGGCTTGGCGGCCAGCCACAGGCTCACGTTCACCACGGTGAGCGCGGGCTGCAGGGCCTTGGTGTCGCTCATCTCCGGGGCCGGGGCGGCGCCTTCGTCACCCCAGTAGATTTCGCGCAATTTGAGGCCGGAGTGTTTCTCGGCCAGGAGCCAGAGCTCCATGGCGGCGCTCTGCGCCTCGGCCACGTCGCGGCCCATGTTGAGCTCTTGCGAACCCTGGCCGGGGAAAAGGACGGCGGTGGACAGCATCGTCTACTCCTATGCGTTGTGTTGCGGGCTGTTTGCTTGCGGGGCCGCCTTGCCGAACAGGGCGCGCCGCAGGTCATCAAGGGTCTTGCAGGTTCCGGCGTGGAACAGCGGGCCATAGCCCAGGCGCGAGGCCTGCTTGAGGCGCGTCTCGTGCCCGGCCACGGGCCGCACATGGCCGTTCAAGTCCAGTTCGCCCCAGAAGGCCGCGCCCTCGGGCAGCGGGGCGTCGTAGTACGAGGAAAGCACGGCCGCCGCAAGACCCAGGTCCAGGCCGGGGTCGCGCAGGGCCAGGCCGCCGCCTTGTTTCACGTAGATGTCGCTCTGACCCAGGGGCAGGCGCAGGCGTTTCTCCAGCACGGCCAGAATCAGGTGCAGGCGGTTGGCGTCGAAGCCCAGCGCCGCGCGGCGGGGAATGGAGAGGAAAGACTTGGTGGCCAGGGCCTGGATCTCCACGGCAAAGGGCCTGCGGCCGTCCATGGCCATGGAGACGGACGCGCCGGAGAGGGTGGCGTCGCGCGCGCCGAGGAAGAATGTCGAGGGGTCGTCCACCACGGCGAGGCCCTTCTCCTCCATGGTGAACACGAGCAGCTCGTCCGACGGGCCGAAGCGGTTTTTCAGCACGCGCAGCACGCGGGAGTAGTCGCGCCGGTCGCCTTCCAGGTAGAGCACGGTGTCGACCATGTGCTCCAGCAGCTTGGGCCCTGCGATCTGGCCGTCCTTGGTCACGTGGCCCACCAGCACGAGGGTGGCTTGGCTGCGCTTGACCGCCTCCACCAATTCGCCGGAAACGGCGCGCACCTGGCTCACGCTGCCGGGTATGCCCTCGGCCCTGGGGCTGGCCAGGGTCTGCACGGAATCGACGATGACCAGGCCGGGGTGCTGGCCCATGTCGGCCACGACGCCCAGGGCTTCGTCGGCGTTGTTGGTGGCCAGGGCCATGAGCCCGGGGCCGAGCAGCCCCAAGCGCTCCGCGCGGCCGCGGATCTGCGCCAGGGATTCCTCGCCGGAAATATACACGGTGCGCGGCGTTGCGGCCTTGTGCGCCTGGCCGAGCTCCGCCTGTTTGGCGGCCAGCTGGAGCAGCAGGGTGCTTTTGCCCACGCCGGGCTCGCCGCCCAAAAGCAGCGCCGCGCCGGGCACCAGGCCCGCGCCCAGCAGGCCGTCCAAGGCGGGAATGCCCGTGGGCCGTGCGCGCACAGTGTCGCCGCCCAGGTCTTCCAGGGCCTCGGGGCTGCTCAGGTTGGCGGGGCGGTTCTTGGCCCCGGTGCCGCGGGCGCTCCAGCCGCCTTCCACGGCCACGGCCTGCATGGTGTTCCATTCGCCGCAGCCGGAACACTGCCCGGTCCAGCGCGGGCTTTTGGCCCCGCAGGCCGAGCAGAGGTATTCTTCGCGCTGTTTCGCCATGGGCGCGTTATGCCCGGTTTGCGCCCTTATGACAATCCAGAGCCGGGCCGGCGTCGGCCAGGTTCGTTGGTTACGGTTCAGCTTCCTGTACATGTTGATGAATTTGTCAAAACCGTAGACTTTTGTTGACAGCAGCCGAAAATTCCTTGAAATACTGGATACCCCCTACGCTGCGTCGACCAAGGAGTTTCCAATGGTGCTTGATCTGAGAAAAAAAATAGTCGGCGGTTTCGCCATTGTGCTTGCCGTGTTTGCGGCGTCGGGGCTTCTCGCCATCATGAACCTGCGGGAGCAGCAGACCGTGGTGCACGAGGTCGTGACCAACGACATGCCCATGGTGGATGTGCTGAACGAAAGCGCCGAGCTGCTGCAGGTGTACCGCAAGGCCGAAAAGGACGTGTTGCTGAACATCGGCGCGCCGGAGAAGCAGCAGGCCTACGTCAAGAAAATACAGGAGCTGAGCGCGGATACCCACAAGCACCTGGCCGAGCTGAACAAGGCCACCGCGGTCAATGACGACCTGCCGCCGGAAATCCGCAAGCTGCCCGCCGTGGCCCAAGAAAACTTCGCCAGCTACGACAAGGTTGTGCTGGCCCTGGCTGACAAGCTCGCGGCCGACCCCACCGGCCGGAACATGGATTACCTTGCGGCCAACGCCCTGCTCAGCAAGGAGAAGGACAGCATCCACAAGGCGGAGAGCGTTCTGGCCGAGCTGCAAAAGGCCGCCGGAAAGATGTTCCGAGACAACCAGCAGGGCCTTGCCGAGCTTGCCAGCAAGACGCAGACCCTGCTCATCAGTTCGGTGCTTTTCGCCCTGGCCATCGGCATCGCGCTGGCGGTGCTGACCCTGCTTTCCATCACCCGGCCCCTGGGGCGCATCATGACCCTGGCCGACGCCGTGGCCGGGGGCGACCTGCACGCCAGCGTCAGTGGCGTGTTCACGGCGGAGATGGCCCGGCTCAAGGCGAGCATCGAGGCCATGCTGAGCGCGCTCAAGGCCAAGATCGCCGAAGCCGACCGGCAGACCGTGTTCGCCGGCGAGGAAACCGAACGCGCCAAGGCCGCCACGGCCAAGGCTGTTGAGGCCACGGCCCGGGCCGAGGCCGCCAAGGCCGAGGGCATGCTGCAGGCCGCGCAGACCCTGGAGCAGGTGGTTTCCGTCGTGGGCGGGGCCTCTCAGGAGTTGTCGTCCCAGGTGGAGGTCTCCAGCCGGGGCACGGACGAGCAGTCCGCCCGCGTGGCCGAAACCGCCACGGCCATGGAGGAAATGAACGCCACCGTGCTCGAGGTGGCCAAGAACGCCGGGCAGGCGGCGCAGTCCTCCGAGCTGGCCCGCAAAAAGGCCGAGGACGGCCAGCGCATCGTGGCCGAGGTGGTGACGGGCATAGGCGCCATGCGCGACGTTTCCGCCACGCTGCGCGACGACATGCGCACCCTGGGCAAGCAGGCCGAGGGCATCGGCCAGATCATGAACGTCATTTCCGACATCGCCGACCAGACCAACCTGCTGGCTTTGAACGCGGCCATCGAGGCGGCGCGCGCGGGCGACGCCGGGCGCGGCTTCGCCGTGGTGGCCGACGAGGTGCGCAAGCTGGCCGAGAAGACCATGACCGCCACGCGCGAGGTGGGCGAGGCCATCGGCGGCATCCAGGGCGGCACGCGCAAGAGCCTGGACGGCGTGGAACGCGCCGTGGACACGGTGGAGCAGGCCACGGAAAAGGCCCAGCGCTCCGGCGAGGCCCTGCGCGAAATTGTCGACCTGGTGGAGGCCTCCTCCGACCAGGTGCGGGCCATCGCCACGGCCAGCGAGGAGCAGTCCGCCGCCAGCGAGGAGATCAACCGCAGCATCGAGGACATCAACCGGCTCTCCGCGGAGAACGCCGGAGCCATGCGCCAGGCCTCCGAGGCCGTGACCGAGCTGGCCACCCAGACCCGCACCCTGCGCGAGCTCATCGAGACCATGAAGCGCGGCGGCTAGGGCGCAGGCATCCCCAAAACGCAAAGAAGCCCCGGCAGGACAGATCGTCTTGCCGGGGCTTCTTTGCGTCAGCGTGAATGGGCGTTAGAGCTTGCGCTTCTTCCAGGCGTTCAGGGCCGCGCTTTTGGGTTCGGTCCAGCCCAGGGGCGTTTGCCGCGCGGGCATCACCACCACCTCGGAAACATCCTCGCCGCGCAGCACCAGCACGGTGACCGGCCTGCCGGCCTCGGCCTCGGCGCGGGCGCGGGGCGCATAGGACGCGGCAAAGGCGGCGGCGTCGGCCACCACGGCCTCGGGCCAGGCCGCGGCGTGGGCCTCGGCTTCGGTCTTGGCCGCGTACTGCCGCCCCACGGCCAGGGGGCCGATGAGGTCCTTGAGCCGGAAGCGCAGGTCCATCGGGGTCACGGCCGCCTCCAGGGCGTTGTTGGCCTGCTCGTTGCGGCCGATGGAGAGCCAGTACGGACCGGCCCAATACTGCCGCCCCAGGTGCGAGAACTCGAAGTCCTCCGGGCCGGGCTCGGCCTTGTGGGTGATGATGGGCAGGTAGCGCGCGGCGGGCTCGGCCTCGGCCAGGCGGCAGCCGCCCGCCGGGGTGGGGATGTCCGTGATGCCGAAGTGCGCGGCCAGTTCGAACTGGCCCTGCCTGCCCCGGCCCCAAATGCCTGGCAGGCGCGTGCGGTCCACAAGGCCGCTTTTCTCCATCTCCGTGGGGCCGAGCTTCTGGGCCGAAAGCGGCCGCAGCAGCACGTCGGCCACGCCCGCGTCCTTGCGGATGAGGTTCAGGGCGTCGGCGCGCTGGCTCATGGGCCGCTGGCCCAGCACCTCGCCGGAGGTGAGGAACTTTGCGCCGAACTGCGCGAGCAGGCCGCGCGCGTGGCGCAGCATGAGGATCTTGCAGTCCACGCAGGGGTTCATGTGCTTGCCGTAGCCGTGCTCCGGCGCCACCAGCATGTCCAGGTACAGGCGGCGCACGTCCACCAGCAGGGTTTCGATGCCATAGGTGGCGCGCCAGTGCTCCACCAGGTGCGGCTTGCCGAAGAACGGGCTCATGTAGTGCAGGCCTAGAACGCGCAGGCCCTGCTCCTGCAGCACCTTGATGGCCAGGATGCTGTCGAGGCCGCCGGAGAAGAGGGCGAGGGCGTCCCAGGTTTTGCCGGAGATATTTGCGGGAATGTCCATGCGCGGGCTCTTACGTGAGGCCGCAGGCAAGGGCAAGCGCGGGGGCTTTGCGCGGCCGCCAAAGGGGAGGCGGTATGCTTGACGCCCTGCCGCCGTCGCGCATACAGGTGTTTTCCTTGATGTCTCGTCCTGGCGCAGGCCCTGCGGACGGCGAGGGAAGCGGCTCTCCGCCGGAGAAATCCGTCCAGGGAGCTTTGAGGATGCGTTTGCATGGAACAGCCGGAACCGGCTGATTGTTCAAGTGTTCTGCCCGCAAGGAGGCCCTGGATGGCGTTCACCGTAAAAGATGTGCTGCGTTTGCAGGTTGCCCCGGCCCTTGGCTGCACCGAGCCCGTGGCCGTGGCCCTGGCCTCTGCCGCGGCGGCTTCGCTTTTGCCCGGCGGGCGTGACACGGCGGAGACCATAGAGGTTTGGGTGGACCCCAACGTGTACAAGAACGGCCTGGCGGTCTCCATCCCGGGCACGGCCGGCCTGTGCGGCCTGGACACCGCCGCCGCCCTGGGCGTTGCCGGCGGCGACGCGGCCCTGCGCCTGGAGGTGCTGGACCCGGTGACGCCGGAGATTGTGGAAGCCGCCAAACGCATGCTGGCCCAGGGCCGCGTGCAGGTGAACCTGCTGGCCGACAGGCGCGGGCTGCTCATCCAGGCCGTGGCCAAGGGGCGCACGCCGGATGGCGCGTCCCACGAGGCCCAGGCCGTCATCGAGGGCCAGCACGACCGCATCGTCTCCCTGAGCCTGGACGGCGAGGACATCGCCGCAAGCCCGCTTATGGCCGAGGGCGGCGTGGGCGGCGGCGGGCAGATGGCCGAGCTGGAGGAATGGCTGCGCGGCCTCTCCCTGGCGGAGCTGCTGGTGCTGGCCGACGACCTGGACGCCGAGGACCTGGCCTTTTTGCAGCAGGGCGTGGCCTACAACACCCGCCTGGCCGAGCACGGGCTCAAGTTCGGCTGCGGGCTTGGCGTGGGTAAAACCTTCGAGCGCCTGGCCCGGCAAAAGCTCATCGCCAAAGACCTTTCCCTTGCGGCGCGCATGCTCACCAGCGCCGCGGCCGACGCGCGCATGGACGGGGTCAAGCTCCCGGCCATGAGCTCCGCGGGCAGCGGCAACCACGGCCTCACGGCGGTGCTGCCCATCTGGGCGGTGAAGGATTACCTCGTCTGCACGCAGGAAGACGTGCTCAAGGCCATCGGGCTTTCGCACATCGTCACGGCCTCGGTGAAGGCGCACACGGGCAGGCTCTCCGCCGTATGCGGCTGCTCCGTTGCGGCCGGGGCCGGGGCCACGGCGGGCATCGCCGCGCTCATGGGCGGCGATCTGCACCACATCGCCGGGGCCATCAAGCTGCTCATCGAGGACCTGGCCGGAGTCATCTGCGACGGAGCCAAGGCGGGCTGCGCGCTCAAGCTGGCCACGGCCGCGGGCACGGCGGTGCAGGCCGCGCTGTTCTCGCTGCACGGCATGCGCGTCAGCGCCACCAACGGCATCATCGCGGAATCGCCGGAGCAGACCATGCGCAACGTGGGCCAGCTCTCCACCGAGGGCATGGTGGAGACCGACCGCACCATCCTGGCCATCATGATCGAAAAGAAGCTGGCCGGGTACGTGTGAGCAAGACCGCGCCAGCCGATTTTGCCCTGCGCCTCGCCGTCATGCGGGCAGGGCGGGCCGACCACCTGGACCTGCTGGAGGTCTGGGAGGCCTCGGTGCGGGCCACGCACCACTTTCTGGCCGAGGCGGACATCGCCGCCTTGAAGCCGCAGATCCTGCACGAGTACTTCGCCCTTGTGGATCTGTACTGCCTGCGCGGGACCGGGGGCGAGGCGCTGGCCTTCATGGGCGTGGCCGGGCAGCGGTTGGAGATGCTCTTTGTCCGGCCCGGCCATTTCCGGCAGGGATTGGGCGGTCGCTTGGTCCGTCACGCCGTGCGGGCGCTTGGCGTGTGCGAGGTTGACGTGAACGAGCAGAACCCTGGTGCCCTGGCCTTCTACCAACGCCTGGGCTTTCTGATTGTGGGGAGCTCCGCCGTGGACGGGCAGGGCGGGCCGTTTCCTTTGCTGCACCTGCGGCTGATGGCCTGAACGCGGTGAAAAAGAACGCCCGGCCAAGTCCTCGCGACCTGGTCCGGGCGTTTGTCATTGGAGCATGCCGCTTGCGTGCCTGGGGCTAACGCACCACCAGAACCGAGCACGGCGCCAGGGCAACCACCTTGCTGGCCACGCTGCCCAGCAGCAGACGGCGGACGCCCTTCTTGCCGCGCGAGCCCATGACCACCAGATCGAAGCCGCCCTTCTCGGCTGTCTCAACAATAAATTCCTCCGGCGAAACGCCCGTCTCCAGCATTTCCTTGGCCGTCACGCCCTCGGCCTTGGCCACGGCCTGGGCTGCGTCCAGCGTCTTGGCGGCGCGCTGCTTCAGGCGTTCGGTGGCCTGGCCGCCAAAGAGGCTCTCCATGTCCTCCACGGCTTCGGCGACGGCGAGCATGGTCAGCTCCGCGCCTTCCTTCTTGGCCATTGCGGCGGCCTTGGCCACGGGCAGATGCGCAGTATCAGACGGATCAACAGCGACGAGAATCTTCATGGAACTCCCCCTTGGTTGCGGTGCTGCCGCACCGGGCGGGGTCTGGCGGAACAAGCCTTGCGCGACCCCTGGAGCAAGGCTCGATATTCGAGGGAACACAAAAGTAGAATATGTGAAAAAGCGGACAAGTCAAGATTCAACGTGAAGCGGAGGCAAGCGGTCGCGCGCAGACGCGGGGGGCGGGCTGCCGTTGTTCTATGTTGTATCGTCGTTGGCTGAACGCGGCCGCCCGCGGGGCTCCGGGTGCGCTGTTGGGAGGACCTCCGACAGGCGGAGCGTTGCTGCGTCGTGTGGGGATGGGTCGTGTGCGGATGCGTGCAGCCCGCCGCGCAGGACGTTGCCCCGCCCCATTGCGCGGCCTGCGGACAGGGGCGCGACGTGGTCATGCTCACGACCTGACCGGCACGGGCGCGGCGGCTACATTTGCCGGACCTGGGCCTCGGCCTGGCGCATGATGTGCGCCACCGGGCGCACGCAAACGCCCGCCGCGAGCATGATGGCCCCGCTGACGCCGAAGAGCACGGCGTGGCTGCCATCGGCGGCCATGATGGCCCCGCCCAGGAACGGGCCCACAAAGAAGCCCGCGTCCACGGCGATCATCAGCAGGTTGGCGTTGTACGTGCGCATGCGCTGAGTGGAGATGCTGAGCATGCTCGAATTCACCAGGGGCATGGTGAGGGCCATGCCGACGCCGTAGAGCGCGGCCATGACCAGCAAAAGGCCGGGCGCCCCGGCGTAGGCGAAGAGCGGCACCAGCACGCCAAGGCCCAGAAAGGTCAGCTGCAGGGCCAGACCGCGGTTCAGGCGGTCCAAAAGCCGCCCGCCCACCACGCGCACCGCGATGGTGGCCGCGTTGGCGCAGGTGAAGAACGCGCCGGGGTTGGCCGCGCCCAGGCCGGTGGCGAAGTCGCGCATGAAGAAGAACACCATGGCGTGGGCCGCCACGAGGCAGAAGTTGGCCGCCACCAGCAGCAGCACGCCGCCGGATTTGAGCGCAGCGCGCACCTCGTCCCAGCCGGGGCGCTCCAGGTGCGAGGCGGGCAGGGTTGCGGCCAGGGCGCGGGTGCGCCGTCCCAGGGGCACCAGGAGCAGAAAGGCCGGCAGCATGAGCGGCGCGGCCAGGGCGTAGGCCTTGCCGTGGCTGGCCAAGTGCGGCAGCAGCACTTCCACAAAGGGCGGCATGATGGCGTAGGGCAGCAGGATGGTGACGGAAAACAGGCCGAAGCCCTGGGCGGTCTTGTCGCGCGGCAAAAAGGCCATGAGCGTGCCCATGAGCCCGGTGACCACGGTGACGAAGCCCATGCCGTGCAGAATGCGCACGCAGGCCAGCAGCGGAATGGTGGTGGCGAAGGGGTAGCTCAAGAGCGAAATGGTGGCCAGCGCCATGCCCACGCGCATGAACTGCACCCCGTTCTTGAGCGTGAGATACCGGCCGAGAAACGGGCGCACCACAAGGGCGGTGAGCGGCTCCAGAGCGAGCAGCGGCCCGCGCCAGGCCGGGGCGATGCCGAGCTCCGTAAGGTAGCTGTAGAAGCCGTAAAAGATGGCGATGTTGCAAAAAGCCAGCACGCTTATGGCGCAAATGGCCGCGAACTCGAAGCTTAAAAGGCGCGGCTGGTCCTGGGGAGCAAGGGGCGCTGTCGCGTGGGCGTTCAGAGACATGGAAAATCCTGTTCTGCACCGTGGGGCTGCGGCCCGGGCATCGGGCCGCGCCACAGCTGGCAGGTGCAGGAGATACCAGAGCCCGTGCCGGGTCGCAACTGGCGTTTCCGGCAAGCTGCCGGCGGAGGGTGGATTCTGCATTCGACAATATTGTTCATTTCTGTGTGTAATAAGGCTCTGTCTTCGTCTTTTTTGTGCCATTAATTTCCAATAAATCCTGGGAAAATTGTTTCGCTGCTACATTATTGTCAGAATTACCTTCAATTATGTCTTCCCACGCTCCGGAATTCTGGCTAAGAATGTCGCGCCGCCGTACGGGGCGGGCGGCAATCCCTCACTTTCCCAGCCGGCGGACCAGCGCCGGGAGCTGTCCACCGCGCCCCACGACAAGGGAGTGACTCATGATCCAGGCGGGAGACACCGCATTCGTCCTCGTCAGCGCCGCGCTGGTGCTGCTCATGACGCCGGGCCTGGCGTTGTTCTACGGCGGCATGGTGCGCGGCAAGAACGTGCTCGGCACCTTCATGCAAAGCTTTTTCCTCATTTCGCTCATCAGCTTCGAGTGGATCATCCTGGGCTATTCCATGAGCTTCGGCCCGGACATCTCCGGGGTCACGGGCAGCCTGGCCTGGGCCTGGGTTGCGGGCGTGGGCGCGGCCCCGAACCCGGACTACGCCGCCACCATTCCCCACTCGGTGTTCATGATCTACCAGTGCATGTTCGCGGTCATTACCCCCGCGCTCATCACCGGCGCCTTTGCCGAGCGCGTGCGCTTCGCCCCGTTCCTCGTGTTCAGCCTGCTGTGGGCCGTGCTGGTCTACAATCCCGTGTGCCACTGGGTATGGGGCGCGGGCGGCTGGCTCAAGGCCCTGGGCGTGGTGGACTTCGCCGGCGGCATCGTGGTGCACCTGACGTGCGGCGCGGCGGCCCTGGCCGCGGTCGCGGTCATCGGTCCCCGCAAGGACTACGGCAAGCGGCAGTTTTTTCCGCACAATCTGCCCATGACCCTGACCGGCACGGGGCTGCTGTGGTTCGGCTGGTTCGGCTTCAACGGCGGCAGCGCCCTCGCGGCCGACGGCGTGGCGGCCACGGCCTTTGTGGCCACGCACATGGGCGGCATGGCCGGCATGGCCATGTGGATCATTGTGGAGTGGTGGCACCGGGGCAAGCCCACCACCCTGGGGGCGGCCTCCGGCGCCGTGGCCGGGCTGGCCACCATTACCCCGGCGGCGGGCTTCGTCACCGCGCCCGCTGCCATGGCCATCGGCCTTGTGGCTGGCGGCGCGTGCTACCTGGGCGTGCTGGCAAAGTCGCGCCTGGGCTACGACGACAGCCTCGACGTGGTGGGCATCCACGGACTGGGCGGACTCCTCGGCACGCTCATGGCCGGTCTTTTCGCCACCAAGGCCGTGAACGCGGCGGGCGTTGACGGGCTGTTCTACGGCAACGCGGCCCAGTTCGGCATCCAGGCCATGGGCGTTGGCGTTGTGCTCGTGTACGCCCTGGTCCTCAGCTGGGTGCTGCTCAAGCTTGTGGACAGATTCATGGGCCTGCGCCTCTCCGCGGACGCCGAGTCCCTGGGCCTCGACCAGTCCGAGCACACGGAATCGGGCTACAGCGACAGCCTGGACATCGGCGCGCGCTAGAACGTGCATCAGCAGAATGCGGAAGCCCCCGGTGTTGCGAAACGCCGGGGGCTTTTTGGGTTTGCGCGCGGGATTACGCGTACTGGATGAGTTGCCAGGTAACGGCCTTGCCGCCATACGGGGGCATGGTGTTGCCTTTGGCGATGGGAGCCGTAGTGCTGGGCGTGCCCTGCACTTTCCAAACGCCTGATTCCGGGCACGTTTCGCCGGTTTTCGCCGTCGTGCCGATGGGATGAGTGGCCATAGGACCTCCTTATTCGATATGCTATAGCGTATATAGCTCATGTGGCGTTTGTCAATATAAAATGATGAGTATCCCGGATCGTAAGGCAACACTCATTTGCAAAAAATTGTGGGGAACCAGCGGGAGCGGGGGGAGTGAAGCCGAAAAGTGGGGAATGAGGGCGAGTTAGGGGGTGCGTTCCGCTTGAGCGGCGCGCGCCTCAAGCAGCAGCCATGTGACGACCCGGCCCCCGGCCGCGGGCATGATGCTCCCCTCGGCCACGAGAAGCGGCGGCAAGACGACGCCTTGCGCCTGCCAAACGCCGGACTGCGGGCAGTCCTGGCCGGTGATGACGCTGCTCTTCTGCCCGGGGGGATTGTTCATGGCTGCTCCTGCGTAGGATGAACAATACGTATTGTAGAACGTCAACTACGTCAACGTTTATATTGATACTGACAAACATGACCGTCATTGACGCGCGACAGCGAGCCGCGCATATTACAGCCACAAAACCGCAATGGAGGTCCACATGGACGCACCCGTTCTTCTGCAGCGTGAAAAGCTCGCCCCGCACCTCATCAAACAGCTGGGCAACAGGCGCATGGCGGCCAGCTATTGCCCCACGGCCGCGGCAGCCAAAACCGAATTGCTGGCGCTCATTCCCAGCCCGGCCAGCGTGCTGCGCTGCGGGTCGGAATCCGTGGGCGGCCTGGGACTGTGGGACGCCATTGCGGCCAAGCCCGGCGTCACGCTCATGAACCCCTACGAAAAGGGTCTGACTCCGGAGGAGGCGTTCGACATCCGCCGCCGCGGCTTCATGGCCGACGTGCTGGTGACCAGCACCAACGCGCTTACCCTGGACGGGCGGCTGGTGAATTTGGACGGCAGCGGCACCCGCGTGGCGCCGATGATCTTTGGGCCCAAGAAGGTTGTGCTGCTGGTGGGCATGAACAAGGTCGTGGGCGACCTGGAGTCCGCCTTCGCCCGCGTGCGCACTGTGGCCGCGCCGGCCAACAACATGCGCCTCGCCGGTCCCCTCGGGCTCAAGAATCCCTGCGTCGAGGACGGCCGCTGCCACAACTGCCGCAGCGAGACGAAAATCTGCAACGCCTGGACCATCATCGAGGGCTCCAGCGTCAAGGACCGCATCCATGTGCTGCTGGTGGGAGAGGACCTGGGCTACTAGCTTCCGCATCGCTCCGGGCAAGACAACGGGCGGGGCTGACCGCACTGCGGCGCCCCGTCCTTGCGCAAAAAAAAGCCATGGCCTTGCTTCAACTGCTGCTCTTCTGTATGATCCGCGAACCTGGGCGCTCTGCGCCCTGCATGTTCACCAGGAGCAGGAGCTTATGCCAGGCCGTGATGCTGCGTCAGAAATCAAAAGTTCCCCGCTCCTGCCGGCCGCGCCGATAGAGCGCGCCAGGTTTCTCTGCGCACTGCTCCTTGTGGCCATCGCCTTGCTCGGCCTGGTTGGCGGGCTCACGGGCACGCGGATTCTGGACAGCTCCGCACGGCTTTTGGTGCCCATGGCGCCCAGCACGGCCGTCCTGTTTCTGCTGCTTGCGCTGCCGATGCTGCCCGCCGCAGCGCATTCCCCCATGCATTCCTCGCCGGGCAGATTGATTCCGGCCGCCCTGGCCGGAGCCTTTGCGTTGCTGAACCTGGCGGGGTCCGGCTCCGGGAGCTCCGCGGGGCTGCTCGACTGGGGGTTCCGGCAGCTGACGCTCATGACCGGCGCGCCGCATGTGAACATGTCGCCCGCCACGGCCACCCTGTTTGTCCTCTCCAGCGCCTCGGCCATGGCCTCCGTCTGGCAAAGCGGCGGTACCCGCGCCAGCCGTGCGCCCCTGGCGGGGTTGCTCGGCCTGGCTGTGGCCGGGAGCGGCTGCGTCTTTCTCCTCAGCTATGCCTTTGGCACGCCGCTTCTTTACGGTTCCGGCGTGGTGCCCATGGCCAGGTCCACGGCCCTGGCGTTCATGCTGCTGGGCGCGGGTTTGGTCTGCGCATCTGGACCGGAGCAGCTTCCCCTGCGGCTCTTCACCGGGGCGACGACCAAGGCCAGCCTGTTGCGGGCCTTTGTGCCGCTCATGATCGCGCTTTCGCTGGGCAATTCGCTGATTCTGGAATGGAGCTGGCCGTATGTGGGCGAGGGCAGCGCCCTTGTCGTGGCGGGCATCGCCATGGGCAGCGCCGCGCTTGTGGGTTTGGTCGTGCTGGTGGTGGCGCGGCGGGTCGGCGGAGCCCTTGATGCGGCCGAACAACGCCGTGACGAGGCCGAACAGGTGGTGCGCGCGGCTCTGCATGAAAAGACCGTGATGCTCAAGGAGCTGCACCACCGGGTGAAGAACAACATCCAGATCGTCAGCAGCCTGCTGACGCTCCAGGCCGAGCATGTGGTCGACCCCAGGGACCGCGTGCTGTTCGAGGAGAGCCGCAAGCGGCTCAAGACCATGTCCATGGTGCACGAGCATCTGTACGCCTCGGCGGACCTTTCGTCCGTGGACATGCGCGGCTATGTCGAGCGGTTGGTGCTGACCCTGGTGGAGGGCGCACGGCCGCCGGTGCGCACGGAGCTCGCCCTTGAGGATGTCCGCCTGCCGATCATTCAGTGCGTGCCTTGCGGCCTGCTGCTGAACGAGCTGGTGATGAACGCCTTGAAGCACGCCTTTGCCCGGGCGGAGGATCCCTTGCTGCGCGTGGCGCTGCGCACGGAGGGCGACGACCTGGTGTTGGCCGTGGAGGACAATGGCCCGGGCCTGCCGGAAGGCTTTGACCTTGGCGGGCATGGGACCCTGGGCCTGCTGCTCATGGGCAGCCTGGCCCAGCAGCTGCACGGAAGCCTGACAGCCGAAAACGGGGAGCTGGGCGCGCGCTTTGTGCTGCGCTTTCCACGGGACGAAAAGTAGCGCCGAAGCGGAAAGCAAACAAAAAGCCCCGGCATGCCGGGGCTTTTTGTTTGCGCAAAAGGCGGGCGGGGCTATTCGGGAAAGTGCACCTGCACCTGTTCCTGATCCTCCACGCGGGTCTTGATCTCGCCGATGACGTAGCCCGGCACGTCCATGCCGGCGAGGCGGTTCATGATGTCCTCGGCAACGTCTTTTTTGGCGATGAGCACATAGCCAATGCCGGTGTTGAAGATCTGCAGCATTTCCGGCCAGGAGAGCTTGCCCTGGTTTTTAAGCCACAGGAACACCGGGGTGACCGGCCAGGAGCCGAAGCGCAGGTGCGCGGTGACTGCCTTGGGCAGCACGCGGGGCAGGTTGTCGTAAAAGCCGCCGCCGGTGATGTGCGCCATGCCCTTGATGGGCAGGTCGCGCAGCAGGTTGAGCACGGGCTGCACGTAAATGCGCGTGGGAGCCATGAGCGCCTCGGCCACGGTGACGGTGTCGCCGGGCAGAATGTCCGTGCCCTTGAGCCCGGAGGCGTCGTAAATTTTGCGGATGAGCGAGTAGCCATTGGCGTGGGGGCCGCTGGAGGCCAGGCCGATGATCACGTCGCCGTTGGCGATCTGCGAGCCGTCCACGATGCGCTCGTAGTCCACCATGCCCACGCAGAAGCCGGAGAGGTCGTATTCGCCCTCGGGGTAGAAGCCGGGCATTTCCGCCGTTTCGCCGCCGAGCAGCGAGCACTTGGCCTGCTGGCAGCCTTCCACGATGCCGGAGATGACGCGCACGGCCACATCGGAGTCGAGCTTGCCGGTGGCGAAGTAATCGAGGAAGAACAGGGGGCGCGCGCCCTGCACCAGCACGTCGTTCACGTTCATGCCCACCAGGTCGATGCCGATGGTGTCGTGTCCGCCGAAGGCGAAGGCGAGCTTGAGCTTGGTGCCCACGCCGTCAGTGCCGGAGACGAGGACAGGCGCGGTGATGTTGCCCAGGTCGGGCTTGTACAGCCCACCGAACCCGCCGATGCCGGAGAGCACGCCCTTGGTGTGGGTGCTGGCGGCAAGGGCTTTGATGCGCTCCACAAAGGCGTTGGCCTCGTCGATGTTGACCCCGGCAGCCTTGTAGGCATCGGCGCGATGGGACATGTTTTTTCCTCCTGCATGAAACGGCGTCGGTATTGGGCCGTTGCTTCTTTGTATCCGCACAGTGTATACTGAAGCCGGGCAAGATTCAAATCTTAATTCCGAAGCCCTCCGGCCAGGCCGGATGTCCGAGGAGGTCGCCATGTTCCCCATCCATTTTTGCCGCGGCAAAAAAACGCCTGTGTCCGCCCTGCGCGCGGTCGCGCTTGCCGCCGCGCTGGGCTTTGCGCTGGCGGGCGCGCCGGCCCTGGCGCAAAACGCCGTCAAGGGCCCGGCGGAGATTCCGCCTCCGCCCCAGAAGCCCATGCCCATGAAGATGGAGGAGGGCGCCGGAAGCCCCGGCGCGGAGAGCGCTCCCAAAAGCAAGTTCCCGAACATCGACACGGCCAAGAACCGCCGCGACTATGAAATGGGCACCGACGCGGGCGAGCACAGCATCAAGCTCGGGCGCGACGAGGAAAGCGGCGACACGGTGATGATCCACAAGCCGCCGAAGCAGGTGCAGCCGAAAACGTCCTTTGAGGAGCAGCCCATCCAGGTGCGGCCCATCGTGCCCATGGGACCTTACAGAAGGTAAGCCTTGGCGGGTGTTGGACCAAAAAAATGGCAGTTCCGCGGAACCGCCCGTCGTCTGCCTTGTCCTTTTTCGCGCTGCCTTCAGGAACCATATGCCGCCAGCCGTGTTTTTGACGCGCCGCGCTAGCCCATGCCCTTTTCGCGATAGAGGTCCAGGTTCCACTTGAACACGAACTTGCCCAGGCCCGAAACTTCGTCGAACTTCAGCGGCTTCCACACCATGCCCAGGTCCTCGTCGGTGAAGCCCTCGGCCACGAACTCGAAGCCCAAGGCGGTTTCGCTGATCTGCGGGTCGTAAAAGACATTGCGCAGCGCGGCCTGGACCCAGAAAATGGCGGCCGGTGAGCTCGGAGCGGCCACGGCCCGGAAGTTCATGGCGAAGCGCTCGCCCTTGAGCGGCTGGGGCATGGCCTCGCGCATCAGCCCGGCGTTGACCAAAAGCCGCACCCCGTTGGCGGAGAAGTTGTCCACCTTGTACAGCTTCTCCTTCATTTGCTCCGGCGAGAACAGCGGCTTGAGCTTGGCCATGTCCTGCTGCCCGGAGAAATCCGGCCAAACTGTGAGCTCCGGCACTTTGCGGACGTCCACTTTGACGCGGACGCTGCGCCGCAGCTGGGCGCTCTTGAGATTTTGCGGAAAAGCCAGGCTGAAGTGCACCACGCCGCTTGGCCGCAGGGTGACCTCGCGCACAAGCGTGTCGAAGGTGAGGTACTGCTCGCGTTCGCGCACCTCGCGGTCGCGCACCCGGAAAAAGCAGGAAAGGCTCGCCCCGTTGAAGGCCTGGGTGGCGCTCTTCAGGCTCGAAACCTCGACGGTCATGCCGCCGGCGTCATAGTCCAGCAGCGTGCCCGTCAAATCCTTGATGCTCGTGACGCCTTCGTCAAACTCCAGCTTGAGCTTGGAGCGCTGGTCGCGGATGTCCTCCAGCAGATCAAGGATCATCTGCTGCTTGCGCTTGGCGCCGTCGTTCTCCCGGGACCAGAGAGCGCACACGTTCTAGAACCTCGCTTGCCAGGGTTGGTCACACCAAGAAGCCGCCAAGAAAACCACGCCAGGGGGGCGATAAGGAGCGCTGCCCGGCCCTGGCGCTTTCTCATGCAAACCCTGGTCCAGGGACAACTTCTTCTAGTGCACGGCGTTGGTCGCCGGGCGGTTGGGGTCGCCGCCGCCGGCAATGAGCTTTTTCCGGTACTCCTTGACCTGGTCCAGGCTGTTCCAGCCGGCGTACATTTCGCGCCACTCGGCAAAGGGCATCTTGCGTTCGTCAAGGTAGGCCTCGTGGCCCTTGAGCCACACGCCGAAGACGTACAGCTCGATCTTGAAGGCCTTGGAATCCATAGCCTTGGCGATGACGTCCGGGCCGTACTTGGAGCCGTCGTACCGCGCGCCCACAAAGGCGCACACGGAGGTCTGGCACTTTTCGTAGCTGATCTCGGTGTTGTTCAGCATATCCAGCAGGGGGGCCAGGTGCTGCTCTTGCTCATAAATGGCCTTCACGTCGTCCTCGGGAATTGCGAGCAGGAGCTTGCCGTCCTTCTCCACGGCGTAATAATGCCTCAACCACTGCTCGAACATGAACACCTCGGCGATGTCGGCCACCGCCTGGGCGTGTGTGTTTTTGATCATTGCTGCGACTCCTCGGTCGATTTGATTATCGCGGGTATGAGCCCGCCCGGTGATAATGAGGCCTGGGGCGGCCCGCGTCAAGGGCGGGGCTTGACAGCCGCGGACGACGCTTTACATACAGGGCAATGTGCGCTAGGAAGCGCGCAGTCAAGGCGCGTAGCGCGCATTTTTCCCAGGAGGACCTATGGGCAAGCATAAGAAAGTTGAGAGAATGAAGGAAATCGGCCGTCGTCGCAAGCGTCGCGAGGAACGCCTCAAGGTACGCATTCGCGAGGCCAAGGCTGCGGCCAAGAGCAAATAGGAATCAGGTTGACGGGCGGTCTTCGGGCCGCCCCGTCCTTTCCGGGCCTTCAGGGCCCGTTTTGGTTTGGAGGAAATTCCATGCCTATCTACGAGTACAACTGCCAAGACTGCAAGCAGATCTTCGAGGAATGGCAGAAGGACTACGAAGAACGGGACATTCCCTGTCCCGTGTGCGGCGGCACCGCAAGCCGGATCATCTCCAGCACCTCATTCGTGCTCAAGGGGGGCGGCTGGTATGCCAGCGGCTACTCTGGTCCTGCGCACACCCCTGAGAGCGCGGCCCCGGCCACGCCCGCGGCAGACGCCGCAGCCAAGCCCGCCGAAACGCCAGCCGCGGCTCCAGCCGCGACAAGCACGGCGGCCAGCAGCTAGTCATACGGAACAAAAGGCAGCCACCGGCTGCCTTTTTCATGCGCTTTTCCCGGCGCGCGGCGGCCGCCGCTCCCTCATCCGGACCACGGCCGTCTGGACCAGCAAAGCACCTGACGGATACCACCCATGATCGATCGCTACTCCCGTCCTGAAATGGCAGCCTTGTGGACCATGGAGGCCCGCTTCGGGGCCTGGCTCGAAGTGGAGCTGGCCGTGTGCGAGGCCTGGACCCGCCTGGGCGTCATCCCGCAGGATGACATGCGGACCATCCGCGACAAGGCTTCCTTCGACGTGGAGCGCATCCTCGAAATCGAGGAGAAGACCCGCCACGACGTCATCGCCTTTCTCACGGCGGTGGAGGAGAAGGTCGGCCCGGCGGCCCGCTTCATCCACCTGGGCTGCACCAGCTCCGACATCGTGGACACGGCCAACGCCGTGCTGCTCGTGCGGGCGGGCAAGCTCATTCTGGCGGACATCGACAAGGTGCTTGGCGTCTTGAAGGACATGGCCGTGGCCCACAAGGACCAGCTGTGCATGGGCCGCACCCACGGCATCCACGCCGAGCCCACCAGCTTCGGTCTCAAGATGGCTGGCTTCTACGCCGAGTTCGCCCGGCACAAGGAACGCTTCATCGCCGCGGTGGAGAACATCCGCGTGGGCAAGATTTCCGGCGCGGTGGGCACCTATGCCCATCTTTCGCCCGAGCTGGAGGCCATCGCCTGCGAGGAGCTGGGCCTCGGCGTCGACCCCGTGAGCACGCAGATCATCCAGCGCGACCGCTACGCGCATTATTTCACCGCGCTGGCCCTGCTGGGCGGCGGGGTGGAGCGCCTGTGCACCGAACTGCGCCACCTGCAGCGCACCGAGGTTCTCGAGGTGGAGGAGGGCTTCGCCAAGGGGCAGAAGGGCTCCAGCGCCATGCCGCACAAGAAGAACCCCATCAGCGCGGAGAATCTCTGCGGCCTTTCCCGCCTGCTGCGCACCAACGCCATCGCCAGCATGGAGAACATGCCCCTCTGGCACGAGCGCGACATCAGCCACTCCAGCGTGGAGCGCGTCATCATGCCCGACTCCACCATCCTGGCCGACTACGTGCTGAACCGCCTGGCCGGGCTTCTCAAGAACCTGCGCATCATCCCCGAAAACATGAAGCGCAACCTGGAAGGCTCCTACGGCCTGTTCTATTCGCAAAGGGTGCTGGTCGAGCTTGTGGAGCTAGGGCTGCCCCGCCAGCGCGCCTACGAGATGGTCCAGGCCGCGGCCATGCGTTCGTGGGACACCCGCAAGCCCTTCCGCGACGAAGTGACCAATGATGCTGAAATTCGCAAACACTTAAGTCTAGAAACTCTTGAAAGATTGTTCGACCCCTGCTATTACCTGCGTTACGTGACGACGATACTAGAGCGCGTCTTCGGTCCCGGGGTGGTATAATGGTTCAGGAATCCAAAGAAAAACTCGCGCGCCTGCTCATGGCGCTTTCGTATGTCAAAGGCGAGGTCACCCTCACCTCCGGCCGCAAGAGCGACTATTATTTCGACTGCAAGCAAACCGCCCTGCACCCCGAGGGCGGTTATCTTATTGGCAAGCTGTTCCTCGGCATGCTCAAAGGCTCGGGAGCGCGCGCGGTTGCGGGCATGACTCTCGGCGCCGATCCGCTCGTGGCTTCCGTCTCCGTGCTTTCGCATCTTGAGGGCCACCCCCTGCCCGCCCTCATCATCCGCAAGCAGTCCAAGGGCCACGGCACTAACCAGTTCCTCGAAGGATTGAAGAACGTCGCCCCCGGCGACGAGATCGCCCTGCTGGAAGACGTTGTCACCACGGGCGGCACCCTCGTCACCTCGGCGGAGCGCGTGCGCGCCGCCGGCTTCAAGGTTGGCGCGGTGCTGTGCGTTCTTGACCGCGAGGAAGGCGGCAAAGAGAAGCTGGCCGAGGCCGGCCTTACGCTGACGTCGATTTTCACGCGCAACGAGCTTTTGGCTGCCGCCAAGGGCTGAGATATAACGGGCGTCCAGGTCGCCGTCGCGCAGGGACCGGATATGGCGCCGCAACCGACCGCGGAAGAGCCTTGAAAACCGTACGCACGCTTCTTTTTCTGGCAGGCCTCGCCTTGGCTCCGGCCTTGGCCTTCGCGGCCGGATCCGGCTGGGAAACTCACCTTTCCTCGCAGTCCACGGGTCCGGAACTTCTCCTTGGCATCGACAAGGAAACGCAAACTTTCTACATGTTCGGCAAGAAGAGTCCGCTCGAGGTGCTGCGCAAGTTCACCTGCACCACGGGCCAGGACCAAGGCGACAAGACCCGCGAGGGCGACAAGCGCACCCCCGAGGGCGTGTACTTCGTGGAAGAAAAAGTGCCGGGCAAGCTGGACTTCGAGCTTTACGGCAACTATGCCTTCAGCCTGAACTTCCCTAACCCCGTCGACCGCCTGAAGGGCAAAACCGGACACGGCATCTGGATCCACGGGCGCGGCAAGCAGGTGGTCTCGCGCGACACGCGCGGCTGCGTGGCGCTTTCCGCCAACGACATCAAGAGCCTTGACGGGCACCTCCCCTACGGCACTCCGGTCGTCATCGCCAAAAAGCTCACCTGGACCAAGGACGCGCAGAACGACGCCACCGCCCAGCAGTTGGCCGAGCGCGTGCGCCAGTGGGCCAACGACTGGCAGAACAAGCGCGAGCGCTTCTTCGAGTACTTCCAGCCCGAGAAGTTCGCCCAGACCGAGGGCGTGAGCTTCCCCTCCTTCAAGAGCCATAAGCAGGGCATCTTCGCCCACCAGCCGTGGATCCACGTCATGGTGGACAATGTGCGCGTCATCCAGGGCCCGGACTACTGGGTCACCACCTTCGACCAGTTCTACCGCACCCAGGACCTCATCTCCGCCGTGGGCAAGCGCTTCTACTGGCAGAAGGAGAAGGACGGCAGCTGGCGCATCGTCGGCGGCGAGTACACTGAGGCCGCGCCCGGCCCGCTGGAGACCCGCTACCTGACCTCCAAGCGCGCCGAAGTGGATAAGATGCTCAAGAGCTGGATGGAGTCTTGGCTCTCGGCCGACATCGACAAGTACATGGCCTTCTACGCCGAGGACGCCACCAACGGAAAGCAGTCCAACGCAAATGCCATCCGTGAATTCAAGAAAACCCTGTGGACCAGCAAGACCCCCGTGCGCATCGCCGCGGACAAGGTCGAGGTGGCCATGCACAAGAAGGGGCTCAAGGTCAGCTTCGTCCAGACCTATGAGGACAGCTCGGGCCATTCGGACAAGGGCCCGAAGACGCTCGTCATCGCCCCCCGCGGCGACGGCTGGGTCATCCTAAGCGAGAACTGGGGTAAGAGCTGATGCCGAACAGCAGCTACAGCGTGCTCTTCATGCGCGACGACGCGGACGTCAAAACTCTGCGCGTCAGCCCGAGGCGGCTCAAGCTGTTGCTGTGGTTCTCCCTCGGCGTCGGGGTGCTGGTCCTGCTGGGCCTCATCGTGGGGCTGCGGTCCTTTGTGGGCTACCGCAGCGTGCTGCAGGACCGCCGTGATCTGGAAGTCAAATTGGCCGAGGCCCAGGTGAACCTGGAGCGCCTGGGCAACCTGGAAAAGATTCAGAAGGGCGACGCCGCACCGGGCAAGCCCGCCAAGGGCCACGCGCCGGACGCATCGCCCCAGGCCGCGAACCGCGCCTTCCACAAAGTCAACGCGGGCACCATCACGGTCGAGAACTTCAAGGCTCAGGTGCAGGGCGCAAGCCTCACCGCCACCTTCGACCTGAACAACCGCGCCCAGGGCTCCGCCTCGGGCGGCATCACCCTGCTGCTGCTGCGCAACGATGGCTCGCTCACCGAACTTGACGCCGCCACCGCCTCTGATCTGACCTACCAGATAACCCGGTTCAAACGCATCTCCGCCAGCGCCCGCGTGCCGGAAGGACTGACCCGCAGGGAGGCCCTCGGCCTGCGGGTGGAGATCAAGAATTCCGACGGGGAAGTGATTCTTGGCGAAACATACTCTCTGGGCAATTAGCCTCGCTTTTCTGCTGCTTGCGGCCTTGGCCGCTCCTGCTGCCGCGTCTACGCGCACGGGTTTTGTCTTTTTTGAGGGCACGCAGTACCCCTTGCCCGTGGTGTTCATCCAGGGCGAGGCTCCCGGCCCCACGGTCATGGTGCAGGGCGGCATCCAGGGCGACGAGCCCACGGGCTTTCTCGCCGCGCAGTATATTGCCGAAAGCCGCGTGCTCAAGGGCAACCTCATTGTGGTGCCCCGGGCCAACGTGCCCTCCATCCACGTGCACCAGCGCGCGGTGAACGTGGACATGAACCGCCGCTTCGACCGCGACTACAACCAGTTCTATGAGGACCGCCTGGCGCGGGCCGTGCGCTTTCTCCTTTCGCAGTCCAGCGCGCTCATCCACCTGCACGAGGGCTCCGGCTTCTACGACCCCGTCTACGTCAGCGCCCTGCGCAACCCGTCGCGCTGGGGCCAGTCGGTCATCATCGACGCCAACGTGTACGAGCGCCTGAACCTGGCCCAGCTGGTGAACGCCGCCCTGAACGAAATCAACACCACAGTGAAGGAGCCGGACTACCAGTTCAAGCTCTTCAACACCCGCACCTTCGAGCCCGACAGCCGCTACGCCACGGAAATGCGCAAGTCGCTCACCTACTATGCGCTCTCGAATCTGAACATCCCGGCCATGGCCGTGGAGGTCAGCAAGAACATCGGCGCGCTGGGCTGGAAGGTGAAGCATCAGGTCTACGCCACCTCGGTGCTTTTGCGGCACTGCGGCGTGGAGATCGTTCCGCCGCACATCGACGAGAATGAGGTGCAGCGCCTGTATGAGCGCTCCTGCAACGTGAAGATAAACGGCAGGCAGCTCGACGGCCAGTCTGTGGCCGTGCAGCCCGGCGGCACCCTCAAGGTCGACAGCGGCTCCAAGGGCGATCCTCACGGCCAGGTGGTGGCGGTGTTCGCCTCCGACCGGCAGGGGCAGAACCTTGTGGATTCGCCGCGCATGGCCCTGGAATCATTCCGCGAGATTGAAACCCGCGTGGACGGCCGCAAGGTCTCGTCCACCAGCGTGCGCTTCTCTGGCGAGATGCCGCCGCCGCTTCCGGCCGGTCCGCCGGTGTTCGTGTGCTGGCTCAACGGCAAAAGCGTGCAGGTGAAGCACGGCGGCAGTCTGCGCGCCGTTGCGGGCGACCAGTTCATCATCGAGGGCGTGCTGGGCAGCAAGTGGCGGGAAGTGCTGAACTTCAAGGGCTACACAGCCCGGCCGCAAGCCAACGACGGCCAGGACATGGGCTGGGAGATCATCCTCGACCCCGACGCCTTCATCGACAAGTACCGCCTGCCCTCGCCCGTGACCGGGGCCGTGCGCTATCAGATCGCGCGCGAGACCAAGGGCGCAAGGCCCGCGTATTTCTACGTCGACATCGAACCGCGCAAGGTCCAGTCCATCAAGCTTGTGGACGCCAAGGGCCAGGCCGTCACCGTGCACTGGGCCAGCGGCGGGGAGATCAACCTCGCGCCGGGCGAGTACACCGTGGCCGAAACCGCGAGCAACGGTCTGTCCAGCCGCATCCTGCCCCTGGCCGGAAACCGGCCGCTCAAGCCTGGCGACAAGTTCCGCATCGACGCCGACCATCCTCTGCTGCTCTCGCTCAAGCAGGCCACGACCTTTGCCGGGCTGGGCGTCATGACCCTGGTGCCCAGGCCGACGGCGAAAACCGTGGCCAAGGCCGCGGACAAGAGCATGGATAAGCCCGCCGCAGCCGACAAGTCGGACGAAGCGGCAAAAAAGCGCCTTTCCGGCACGCCCGTGCCCCGCAAGAAAGTCTACTAGCCGCGCCTTCCGGCACGGTCTCCTGGCTTGCCGCGGCTTGGCCTCTCCGTGGCGCTTGCCGCCTGCGAAACCCAGCAGGACGGTTGGCGCGGCCAAGGCCAAGCTGCGCAGCATCCTCCTCGCGAGAACCGTCCCCGCTGCCTGTTCTGGCGCTGGTCCCCGTCATGTCCGCGCTGTCCGGCGCCAGGCTCCACACCGCATCGCCATTGGCCAGATCTGCGCAGGGCCGAAGCCATGTGCGAAGCCGCGCCGCCGAAAACACGGCTCCGTGGGTCACGGAAACGCTTCCGCTGCGCCGCGCGGGGCGCTGCCGGCCTCTCTCGCGCTAGCGGAACACGACCTTGACCTTGCGCACAAGGGACTTCATGACCCGGGCGGGCGCCTTGTACCACTCCTCCACCTTGTGCTCCTTGCGCCAGTCCGACGGGCGCGTGGGATTATCGTCGGCCCAAAGGCCGCGGCGCTCCTCGCGCGCCTTGTCCTGCAGCTCGCGCAGGCGCTGGCACAGCTCTCCCTGCTGGCAGTACTGGTCGTACACCCAGGCGCAGCCCTCGGTCACCAGCACCTCGTTGACGAGGGTGCCGTCATCCAGGCGCACCAAGGCCACCGTGCGTCCGTAGCGGTCGGTGTCGATGGGCTCGATGTGCAACTCCTGACGGGCGATGAGCTTGGACAGGCGCTTCTTGGCCTGCAAGCCGTAGGGCTGCTTGTATTCCGGCGCATCAATGCCGTAGAGGCGCACGTTGACCAGCGTGCCTTCCGATCCCGTGGCCGTGAAGGAGTCACCGTCGCGGAGGGTTTTGACCGTGGCCGTGTAGGCGGAGGCGGCCGTGGCGCAGCACAGGAGGAGCAGCAAGGATGCCATGTATTTTGTCATGCGTATAATGGTGCAAAATTTCAGAACTTAGGTCAAGGTTGGTCGATAGTCTATTAGAAAAGTCGGATTATGCGTACCACCGCTACTTGACTGCGTACGACCGGGTGCGTATCAAAGGCGCTGAAAACAGCAAGCTGCGAAAACGCAGCGCGCGCCCCCCAAAAAAAGGTAAGAAGACATGACCGAGAACACCGATTCCAAACGCTATCGCGTGCTGTTGGCCGAAGACCACGCCCTTTTGCGGCAAAGCCTCAAGGCCTATCTGGAGACCCAGGGACTCTGCCAGGTGATCGGCGAGGCGCAGGACGGCCGCGAGGCCATGCGTCTTTACGGCGAGCTCAAGCCCGACATCGTGCTTATGGACCTTTCCATGCCCGGCGTGGACGGCATGGTGGCCGTGAAGGCCATCAAGCGCGACTTTCCGGAGGCGCGCATCATCGCCCTCACCGCGCACCGCAGCGAGGACTACCTGCACGCGGCCCTGGATTCCGGCGTGGACGGATACGTAGTGAAGGCCGCCAGCGCCGAGGATTTGCTCACCGCCATACGCGCAGTGTGCCGGGGCGAGGCCTATGTCAGCCCCGAGGTTTCGGCCACGCTCATCAACGGCTACCTGCGCAGCAGCCGCCCGGAGCGCACCTCGCCCCTGGACGGCCTGACCGCCCGCGAGCGCCACATTCTGCAAATGGTGCTGCAGGGCTTCAAGAACAAGGAAATAGCCGAAAAGCTGTTCCTCTCCACCCGCACGGTGGAAAAGCACCGCGCCAACTTCATGAAGAAGCTCGATCTGCACAACCTGCACCAGGTGCGCACCTTTGTGAAGATGAGCGGCGTTGAGCTGGAAAGCGAAAGCTGATCCCCGCATTGCACACCAAACCGGACAGGGCCGCAGGCGCAAACGCTTGCGGCCCTGTCTGTCTTTGCGCCGCGGGCGAAGTTTTCGCCCCGCACCCCGTTGACATCCCTCCGCCCCTGCTTATCTTTCCATCGCCCAAGCCGGACCGCCCGACTCAACAGCGCGGCGCTTCTGCCGCCCGGTTCGGCGGGGAATCAACTACACACACCTTTGAGGAGGAGTCCCAATGAAACTTGCACCGTTGCACGATCGCGTCATCATCCAGCGCCTGCCCGAGGAAGAAGTCACCGCCGGCGGCATCATCATTCCCGATAGCGCCAAAGAGCGCCCCATGCGCGGCACCGTCGTGGCCGCCGGCCCCGGCTCCGACAAGGTCAAGATGCAGGTGAAGAAGGGCGACGTCGTGCTGTTCGCCAAATACGCCGGCACCGAGTTCAAGATGGACGGCGAGGAATGCGTCATCATGCGCCAGGAAGAAATTCTGGCCGTCATCGAAAAATAGCCTGTTGCAATAACCGGCGCCTTGCCGCCGAATCTTCATAAGGAGCTGCGAAAAATGGCTAAGACCATTCGTTTTGATGAGGCCGCCCGCGCCGGGCTTAAAATCGGCGTGGATACTCTTGCCGATGCCGTGAAAGTCACCCTGGGCCCCAAGGGCCGCAACGTCGCCATCCAGAAGTCCTGGGGCGCGCCCACCATCACCAAGGACGGCGTCACCGTCGCCAAGGAAATCGAACTTGAGGACAAGTTCGAGAACATGGGCGCCCAGATGGTCAAGGAAGTCGCTTCCAAGACCAACGACGTCGCGGGCGACGGCACCACCACCGCCACCGTGCTGGCCCAGATCATCTTCGGCGAGGGCATCAAGCTCATCGCCGCCGGCCGCAACCCCATGAGCGTGAAGCGCGGCATCGACAAGGCCGTGGAAGCCATCGTGGCGGAACTCGGCAAGCAGGCCAAGTTCACCAAGGACCGCAAGGAAATCGCCCAGATCGGCACCATCTCCGCCAACAACGACCAGACCATCGGCGACATTCTGGCCGAGGCCATGAACAAGGTCGGCAAAGAGGGCGTCATCACCGTCGAGGAAGCCAAGAGCATGGAGACCGTGCTCGACGTGGTCGAGGGCATGCAGTTCGACCGCGGCTACCTCTCCCCCTATTTCACCACCAATTCCGAGAAGATGACCACCGAGTTCGACGACGCCCTCATTCTGATCTCCGAGAAGAAGATCAGCAACATGAAGGAGCTGCTGCCCGTGCTCGAGCAGGTCGTCAAGATGAGCCGCCCGCTCATGATCATTGCCGAGGACGTGGACGGCGAAGCGCTGGCCACCCTGGTGGTGAACAAGCTGCGCGGCACCCTCAAGGTCTGCGCGGTCAAGGCCCCCGGCTTTGGCGACCGCCGCAAGGCCATGCTGCAGGACATCGCCGTGCTCACCGGCGGCCAGGTCGTGTCCGAGGACATGGGCCTGACCCTGGACAAGGTGCGCGCCGATTCCCTGGGCTCCGCCAAGCACATCGTGGTGGACAAGGAAAAGACCACCATCGTCGATGGCGCCGGCACCAAGGAGAGCATCAAGGCCCGCATCAATCAGCTTGAGGGCGAAATCTCCATCACCACCTCCAGCTACGACAAGGAAAAGCTTCAGGAGCGCCTGGCCAAGATCGTTGGCGGCGTCGCCGTCATCAAGGTTGGCGCGGCCACTGAAGTGGAAATGAAGGAAAAGAAAGCCCGCGTCGAAGACGCCCTCAACGCCACCCGCGCGGCCGTTGAGGAAGGCATCGTCCCCGGCGGCGGCACCGCGTTCGTGCGCGCCTCCTCCGTGCTCGACGGCCTGAAGACCATTGACGACGACGAGGCCGCCGGCGTGCTGGTCATCCGCCGCGCCGTCGAGGAGCCCCTGCGCATGATCGCCGCCAACGCGGGCTTTGAAGGCTCCGTGGTTGTGGAGAAAGTCCGCGAGGGCAAGGCCGCGTTCGGCTTCAACGCCGCCTCCGGCAAGTACGAGGACCTCTACGCCGCCGGCGTCATCGACCCCAAGAAGGTCACCCGCGTGGCCCTGCAGAACGCCGCCTCCGTCGCCAGCCTGCTGCTGACCACCGAGTGCGCCGTGGCCGACAAGGTCGAAGAGAAAGAAGAAAAGAAGTAGGCGTCATCCCGACACGATTCCGCCTGGCCGGGCCCGCAAGGGTCCGGCCATTTTTTTTGCGCCATGCCGCTCTCGGCACTAATGCACATGCGGCAAGGGGCCGATAAGTATAGCAACTGCCGCCATTCACATCGCGGCTGGGGCTTCGGTTTTCAGTTAAGGGAGGGGACCGGAGCCCACTTTTTTCTATGCTTGATCGGCGCCGCAAATATGGTACGTAGTGGTTGCGCAGCAATCCCTACCCCCCAAGGAGGCGTCCCCCATGGCCCGCATCGAATGGCAGCCATCCCTGGCCATTGGCATCCAGAGCATTGACGAGCAGCATAAGGATCTGCTGCAGACGTTCAACGCCCTCATCGACAAGCAAGAGCATTCCGGCCTGTCCTGCCCGGCCGAGGATCTGGTGGCGCGGCTCAAGACCTTCGCCGCCGAACACTTCCACATTGAGGAAGGCTACATGCAGGCCTTCAGCTATCCCGACCTGTCCGCGCACATGACTGAGCACGAGGCCTTTCTGACCACCGTTGCCACGTTTGAAAACGCCTGCGCCGCGGGCAGCGCCACGGCGGAAGCCATCCTGAAATTTCTGGAAGAGTGGATCAGCGGACACCTGGCCGGGGCGGACCGGCAGATGGGCCGCTATCTGGAAGACTACCTGCGCTAGAACCGCCCCACAGGCTCCGCGGCCGCGTCACGGCGGCAGCCCCTAAGCTGCGCTCAGCCTGGCTCAAGCGTGGGCCGAGCGCCAAACCCCAAAACTGAAGTCCGCCAGTCCGTCCATGCAAGCAAGAGAGGGGAGCCCATGCGGACTCCCCTCTCTTGTGCTCAAGCCAGGGCGATTCGTTTCGTTTGCGAGCCCTATGGAGAGGGAAGTTGCTTTCGCCGTAGGGATGCAGGGGCCCTGGATTCTCCAGGCGACGCCGACGGGGGGGATATGCCTCCGGCGGCCGGGGGCTGGCCGCCCCGGACCCGGCGAAAGGAGAGGGGGAGCGGGCCCTTGCCAGGGGGCAGGGACGCCACCCCCCCGCTTGCAGGCTAGATAGGCGGGGTAATGGTGACCAGCACGCGCAGGTCCGTCACCGCGCCCACGCCGTGCTTTGTGGCGATGGGGCAGATGAGCGTGTCGCCGGGATTGGCCGGGATCTTGCCGTCGGCGGAGAGGAACTCGCCCTGGCCTTCCAGAATGGTGAGCACCAGCTCGCCCTCGATGTTGTGCGAGTGCAGGGGCAGGCCTTGCCCGGCCTTGAAGTTGAAGTTCAGAACCTTGGCGAATTCGCTCTCGTGCACCACGGTGATGCTGGGGGCGTTGTCCTTGAAGGTGTTTTCGAAGAGATGCGCGATCTTCATGATGCTTCTCCTTGCTGTTGTTTCCTTCCCGTCGAGCCGTTGCCTGCGCTGGGCCGGGGTTACAGCCCCAAGGGCTTGAGGCCGCCGGGCGCCTCGGCCTGGATGCGGCCGTCGCGCGTGATGACGATGGTCTCCAGGGGCACGTTCTTGTCCGCGGCCGCCACGGCGCGCTGGGCTATGGCCGTCATGCCGTTGCAGCAGGGCACTTCCATCTGCACCACGGTGATGTCCTTGATGGCGTTGCTGGTCAAAATATCGGCCAGTTTCTGGACGTAGGCGGCCGCGTCGTCGAACTTGGGGCAGCCCAAAAGCAGCACCCGGCCGGCCAGGAAGCGCTCGTTGAAGTCCGGGAAGGAGGGCGGCACGCAGTCGGCCGTCAAGAGCAGGCTGGCGTTTTGCAAAAACGGAGCGGTGGGCGGCACGAGGCGCAGCTGGATGGGCCAGTGGGTGAGGTTCGACACCCCCGCGGACTGCTGCCGGGGCACGTTGGCCTGCTGGCAGGGGGAGGCGCCGGTCTGGGGCGCGTGCCGGTCCATGCTCATGACCCTGCTGCCGGGACAGCCGCCGTGGGGCTTCGGCGCGGAACCTCCCTGGCCGAGGCGCAGGCTGGCCGGGTCGGGCATGTGGCCGGGCACATCGCGTCCTTGGGCCTTCAGGTGTCGGGTCACGGCTTCGGGATCAAAGTCCTCCACCTCCACCTCTACCACCTTGAGCGCGCCGGTGGGGCATTCGCCCAGGCACGCGCCCAGGCCGTCGCAGAACACCTCGTTCACGAGCTTGGCCTTGCCGTCGATGATGGCGAGGGCGCCCTCGGCGCAGCCGGTGACGCAATTGCCGCAGCCGTTGCAAAGTTCCTCGTTGACGGTGATGAGCTTGCGGGTGGCCTTCATGGTCGGTTCCTTTTGGAAGTGGCGCGGGGGCGTTCGTAACCCCCGCGCCGGTGGAGTGTGGAAGCAAGGAGCAATGCTAAACTAGGAATTATTCTCGTTTTGGCAAGGCTAGCCGAGAATGGCCTTCAAATCCTCGTCCGGGGTAGTGATGGGCTTGATGTCAAAGGTCTTGACCAAGAAGTCCAACACGTTCGGGGTAATGAACGCGGGCAGGCTGGGTCCGAGGCGGATGTTCTTGATGCCGAGGCTGAGCAGGGTGAGCAGAATGGCCACGGCCTTCTGCTCGTACCAGGACAGGATCAGGGACAGGGGCAGCTCGTTGACGCCGCAGTTGAAGGCTCCGGCAAGCGCCAGCGCGATCTGGATGGCCGAGTAGGCGTCGTTGCACTGGCCCACGTCGAGCAGGCGGGGAATGCCGCCGATGTCGCCCAGGCTCTTGTCGAAGAAGCGGAACTTGCCGCAGGCGAGCGTCAGGATGATGGTGTCCTTGGGGGCCTTTTCCACGAACTCGGTGTAGTAGTTGCGGCCGGGCTTTGCGCCGTCGCAGCCGCCCACCAGGAAGAAGTGGCGGATCTTTCCAGCCTTCACGGCGTCGATGACCGTGCCGGCCACGCCCATGACCGTGTTGCGGGCAAAGCCCACGTTGACGCTCACGCCTTCCACGTCGTCGGTGAAGCCGGGCAGCTCAAGGGCGCGCTTGATGACCGCGCTGAAGTCCTCGTTACCCACGTGCACAGCGCCGGGCCAGCCCACAAGGCCGGTGGTGAAGATGTTCGGCAGATAGCTGGCCGCGGGCTTCTGGATGCAGTTGGTGGTCATGAGCACCGCGCCGGGGAAGGCTGCGAACTCCTTGATCTGGTTCTGCCAAGCCGTGCCGTAGTGGCCGAAGAAGTGCTTGTAGGCCTTCAGCTTGGGGTAGCCGTGGCAGGGCAGCATCTCGCCGTGGGTGTAGATGTCGATGCCCTTGCCCTCGGTCTGCTTGAGCAGGGTCTCCAGGTCCTTCAGGTCGTGGCCGGAGACGAGGATGCACTTGCCCTTGCGGTGGCCCAGGGGCACGGCGGTGGGCACGGGGTGGCCGTAGGCGCTGGTGTTGGCGGCGTCGAGCAGCTCCATGGCCTTGAGGTTGGCCTTGCCGCAGCGCATGGCCAGGTCAACCCAGGCGCCCAGGTCCAGATCGGTGCGCAGGGCGCTGGCCAGGCCTTCGTAGATGTACGCGGCAACGCTGCCGTCATACTGGCCCAGCAGCGCGGCGTGGTCGGCATAGGCGGCGACGCCCTTGATGCCGTAGAGCACGGTCTGCTTCAGGGACTGGATGTCGGCGTTGGGGTCCACGGCGTTGATGGCGTGAGCCTCGCCCTGGGCCACCAGTCCGGCGATGTCGGCGGCGGGGGTGAACTTCAAGCAGTCGCAGTCGGAGATGACGCCCAGGGAACCGACGCGGGCGGTCATGCACTTGCGCAGTTCAACGGCCTGGTTGATGAGCGGCACGAAGCGCGCGGCGTCGAAATTGACGTTGGTCAGGGTGCTGAACACGGCCTTGTAGATGAAGAGGTCGGTGTCCTTGTCCTGAATGCCTTTCTTGGCGGCTTCAAACGCCACCACGGAAAGCCCCTGGCAGGCGTAGATCAAGAGGTCCTGAAGGGCGGCGACGTCGGGCTGCTTGCCGCACACGCCGATCTGGGTGCATCCGGTTCCTTTGGCGGTCTGTTCACACTGGTTGCAAAACATTGGCTGCCTCCTGGTTGGAAGTGGATTGTTTTCGTCCATGCCCTCCGTGTCGGAGGGTGGAGCCCGGTTTGCCGTGCTCACAGCATAGGGAATAGGACAATCCTTGCAGCCTTTCTTTGACTTGTGTCAATGGGCCCTGCTTTTTTATGAAAAAAACCGTCCGAGGCTGGAGCCAGGGGCGGTCTTAATGATCGGAGACGAACAAAATCGAGTGGTAACTAGCGCGCCTTCGGCTCCTGCCGGGTCAGGCAATGCACCGTGCCCAGGCCCCACACCAGGTCCACGGCGTGGATGCCGACCACGGGCCTGTCGAAGCACTCGGCAAGGATGCCGAGCGCGATGCGGTCGTTCGCGTCATTGAAGGTGGGCACCAGCACGCAGGCGTTGGTGATGAGGAAATTGGCGTAGCTGGCGGGCAGGCGCAGGCCGTCGAAGAAGAGCGGTGCGGGCATGGGCAAGCGCACCGCCTGCGGCCGCGAGCCGTCCTCCAGCCGTGCCGACTCCAGGCGCTCGCGGTTCTCCTCAAGGATGGCGTGGTTCGGGTCGGCCGGGTTCTTCTCCTCACACAACACCAGGGTGCGCGCGTCGGTGAAGCGGCAAAAGTCGTCCACATGGCCGTGGGTGTCGTCGCCCACAATGCCATTGGCCAGCCAGATGGTGTTAGTGGCGCCCATGCTTTTGGCGAACACGGCCTCGTAGTCCGCGTGGGTGAAGCCGGGGTTGCGCACCTGCACTTCGGGGTCCAGGCAGCATTCCTCGGTGGTGACGAGGCTGCCGCGCCCGTTGATGTCGATGGCGCCGCCCTCGAAGGTGACGAGCCGGCCCCGATGCTCCACCGGCGCATAGGCCATGCCGAGCGCGCTGGCCACGGCCTGCGGCACACGCGCGTCGAGGTGGAATTCCGGGTACTTGCTCCAGGCGTCGAAGCCGAAGCCGGACACGGCGATGGCGCCGCCCGCCTCCACGAAACAGGGGCCGCAGTCGCGCATCCAGCCGCGGTCCGTGGGGATGCGGAAGAAGTCCACGCGGGCGAGGTCCACGGCGACCTTGGCCAGCTGGCCGCGGCCGCGTTTCTCCACCGTGGCGTCGGCCACCAGCACGCGGGCGCGCTCGCTCCCCGGCGCGTTGGCGATCTTGCGGATGATCTCGGCAAAGGCCCAGGGCATGGGCGCAAACTTGCCCGGCCAGTCGCGCGGGGCTTGGGGCCAGGTTATCCACGTGGCGGCGTGGGGCTCCCACTCCGCGGGCAGGCGCAAGCTTGGTGCGGCGCTCATGTCCCTCGCCCCGGCTACTTCTTGCCTTTTTTCTTCAGGCGGTCCTGCAGGCCCTTGATGAGAATGGGCCAGCACAGGGTGGCGTCGGCATGCACCTCGGCGAAGCGTCCGCCCTCGGCCGGGGGCACGAACTTGCCCCAGCTGATGCCCTCCTGGTAGGTGCAGCCGGAAAGGCCGCCCCAGTGCACGGGCTCCGGGCAGATGCGGATGGCGTAGGTGAAGCGGCGCTCGGGCAGGTCGCGCTCCAGGCGGTCGCTCATGACGTCGAAGAACGGGCCGATCTGCTGCGCCCAGTTGCGGGGCACGCCGCCGCCGATGGTGAAGATGGCCATCTTCTTGGCGCCGAACATCTTCTTGGAGTAGCTGA
>Ga0209373_10001010_pt1 | contig 37212 bp, 31 predicted proteins | sample Higcelweek5metaG_FD_187173 | JGI IMG/M metagenome (GOLD analysis project Ga0209373, IMG submission 187173) | Freshwater pond sediment microbial communities from the University of Edinburgh, under environmental carbon perturbations - High... | ecosystem: Environmental > Aquatic > Freshwater >... | reverse complement strand
TCCCGTGCCACGTATCCCTCTCTGTGAAGGTGAGGCAGATAGAGGTAATCAAATGCCGCTATAGAGCCGCCCGATCTGTCAAGAAGATGTCCGCTTCGCTTTGATCGTTCGATTGCATTGGGAAGTGTCTGCGCTTTTTCGAAAATATCCCATGTCAGGATTGTATCCTGTAAATTGTACTGCGCAAGGCTTCGCTTGTCATGAGCGAACTGCCTGTTTATCTCCTCTATTTTGTCTCTATCTGTCAATTCAATAGTTTTGGTTTTTCCAAGCATCTCTGATGCTACAAAGTTCAGGGAGTACTCTTCAAAAGTATGAAAATACGACCGAAGCATGAGCGGCACATCCATTACGACACGTCCGGGAATTCTTGCGATCATGCTGCTATTGTTTCGCGACTGGACAATACGCGATCCCCTGTCACGACCCAGTGTAAATGGAACGGAATTGGCGGTACACCTGTCCTGAATAACCCTGAGGTCATAATCAATAATACTCCATCCGGTGATGATATCAGGATCAATTTCTGAAAGATATTTAAAAAATGCAATCAGGAGCTCTTTCTCATTACGGCAGAAGAAAATTGTTTCATCTGAGGTTTCATCGCCAATAATAAATACTTTCCGGGTTTTATTATAAAGAGCAATACTGTAAATCTGCTCGGTATCAGCATTTGTCTCAATGTCAAGCGATACTACGTCAAGTGCTGGCGTATACTCTGTACCGCGGATAAGCGGGTTTCGCATTTCGTAACGGTTGTTTATAAGCTGTGCGGCTCCGCTTGCAGTAAATCCTCCGCATACAAAACGCTCCATAAGAAACCGGTCGACTGGGTGAATATCTGATTCGTAAACCGGAACAAGGTTTTCACGCAGCTGCCTTGCACACTCGAGAAATGATGAATAAGTGCCAAAATACAGGCAGTCCACATCTGTGCCGTCCATTCCCTTAAGCGGCAGTGCCTTGCGCTCTGCTGCCGAAATTGTCTTCTGATACGGTACATTTCGCGGAACAAAAAAAAGCGGCCTGAAAGAATCTATAACTATTTTCACCTGAGTATGGTTATCTGTAACAGCATAAAGAGTAATCTCAAAATTGCCTCTGAGATCCTGGCTTGTGTAATTAAGGAGAAAACACTTTAGAATTATATTATTCATAGTGTGATCAAAATAGTAAAAGAGTTGGTGAGACCCAAGGATTACAATTGTTTCAACAGTAATTTCTGTCTGTAATGGAATCTGCATGCAAATGCAATTGTCATGTACGTATAGTATTGCCTGATAGAATATTAGCAGTTTGCGCGAAGCAGACGTATTGGTTTATCTAAAGTGTATGTATGAAAAAACAAACAGTCAGAGTGAAGAGCCCCCGGATAATGGTTCACAGGGGCTTATAAAACAGGAATGAACCCTGTTATTTTTTCCTGATGATAAACACACCCATTGATGACTTTTTTGTCAATAATGAATTTTTCAGCTGGTTGCCGCTTAATATTCTTCCTGTCAGATCATAGGTAATACCATCCGGTAAATTATTGGAACCTGTTGCTGCGTATGAGCAGGGACTGCGGCTTTCATTCACAACTTTAATCTGATTTGAATTTTTGCTTATCCCGACTGCTTCAGGAACAAATCTGAACCAGTTGAGGCGAAACGGCTCGCCGGTGCCTTTGTAAACAAAATAGACATTCTTGACACCAGTGCAGCCTGTTGCAGTGGCCGAAAATGTATTCCACTTTGTCCAGCTGCCAGTTGTTGTGATTTCGCAGCTGGCCGCAAGTGTGCCACTTTCACTCTCAAGGTGTACTTCAACGGTTCCGCCGCTGTTTGCGCTTGATGCCCGGACTTCGAATGATTTTGCACCTTCGCCGAAATCAACTCCCTTAAGACTGGTGTACTCGCCTGCTGCAATGTTTGTAACCATCACGCCGCCTTCATCACAGAATTCAGTTTCTATTCCCTTCTGCTTCCAGATTGTTTCGGCCTGGATTGTGTCGTAGGGGTAAAGTTTTTTTATTTGTGCCGGTCCGTCTTTTGTGACAATCACTTTTTGAAGAGTGCCGTCAGTATTATATTTAAGGATATCACAGCTTGCATTTCTTTTGTAAACATCATTTGAGATCCGCCGGTCATGATAAAACATGTACCACTGGCCTTTATATTCAATCATTGACTCGTGGCTGTTGTTGCCAAGGTTTATGTTAGTTCCATCAAGTGAAGGATTGGGAAGAACAGTTCCGACGTATTTCCATTCTGTCATTGGATCATCAGTCGTGACATAATCAATATTTGAAGCGCCCGATGTAGGATAGGAGAGGTAATATCTGTTATTGTATTTATGCAGAAAAGGTCCTTCAAAAGAATTCTGGGCTTTAAGTGTCAGGGGCGTTCCGGAAATGGATTTCATATCATCATTTAACTTTACAATACGAAAATTTGAACCGTATGGTGTGCCACCGCCAAAGACAACATAGGCCTGTGTTCCTGTTGCTGTACTGTCAACAAAAAGGCATGGGTCAAATAACCATTGCATACCTGATTCACCGCAGTTCGGTGTATTTCTGTCGATAAGCGGTTTCCCTAAGAGATCTTTATACGGTCCTTCAGGTCTGTCGGCAACACACATTCCAAGGCTTGATGCTCCATTTGGAAAACAGAGATAAACCTTCCCGTTACGGGTGATAGCTGTCGGAGCATACGCCTGACCTGCCCAGGTGGTGTTACTCTTTACCTTAAAAACCAGATTATGATCAGTCCAGTTGGCCATATCATCAGTTGAGATAAGTGTGTAGTTCATAAGGTCATAACTGTTTGTCTGGTCTTCATCACTTGAGCAGATAACATAAAGGCGGTCATTAAAAATAAACGCATTGGGATCCGCAGTGTATCTTTGGGTTATAATGGGATTTTCTGCAAAAACAGCAGTGCAAATGGATGTAAATGTAAAGAGAAAAATCAGATTCCTTAAAGAATGATTATTGATTCGCATACTGCCCGGTCCTTTTAAAATGATATATTATTCTTTTTTACTGATTAAAAAGCAATTGCAATAAATCCAGAACAGATGTGAGTTTATACTCTGTCAAATAAAGCCGGATCTCACGTAATAGTTATTTTTCTGAATTTATAGATTATTTATAAATATAAACTATATATGCTGAAAAAAAGCATATACTTTATGTGGAGAATTATTTTCTGTATCCTCTCTGGATACATTTCATACATGTAACATAAATCATTTTATTGCTTTTCAATCGATTATAGTATTAAGAATTTATATTAAAATTTATTAGATTTATTGGAGCAAAATCGAAAATTCACTAAATTGCATGATAAAACGTATTTTTGAATATAGACATGGACTTCCTGAAAATTCATTACTTCAGAGTATTACTTGTATTGTTTTTCCGCTTATATGATATTAGAAGTATTATCAATAATTTACAGATGTCTAATAATTTGCTGTCATGATCATAAATTATCTACAGTAAAAACAGATGAAAAATAAAGAAAATATTCCGCGTCTGATTATTACCTGCCTGCAGCTCATGCTTACTGCTGTTTTTTTCCAGAATGCATACTCTGATAAGTTCGTTTCAGGCAATGTCATCTGCATACAGAATGATATGCCGCTTGATTCGGTCAGAGTTGCGTCTATAAATTGCAGGATATTGACACATACAGATAAGAACGGGCTTTTTGTCCTTGAAAGTCCGTTCAATTCTAATTTCAGGGTAAAAGCAGCAGCAGATTCTGCAGGAAAATATTCTGTGGTGATAAATATCAACGGTCAGAAAAAGCTGTTGTTGACAGATGGTGCAAAGCCTCCATCTATAATGATTTTTGATTTACACGGAAGGTGTCTCAAACAGAGAATTGCAACTCAGGAAAATGTAAATTTTACTCAACAGGAATTATCACCAGGTATTTACCTGCTGAAAATAAATGGACTGCCCTCAATAGAGCTTCTTATTTACGATCACAACAGCTGCAGTTTCAATGAGGGAAAATATGAAACAGCATTATTCAATAAATTATATCCCTGGCCTCTCGGAGATACGCTGGTTTTTTATAAGACCGGATATGCACCTGTAAAGATAAGCGGCGGTGATATTTTAAAAAACAGTCTGGTACGTATCAATAAGAAAAAGTGGATCGCATCTGACAATCATAATCATACAGTTCTAACTGACGGCGGATATATTCAGGATTCTGTTCTTAAACATGCGTTCAATGAGGGTGGATTAGGTGTATTTGTCAATTCAGAGCATGGCGGCATGCATTCCCGCGATACTTCTGGTTTACAGATGGCAGATGATCCATATCAAAAGAATGCAGCACCATTCGGGAGCGGCAGCAGTAATGTTCCGCGATGGTATACGCTTGTCAATTATTCGTGGCCAAAAATTTCAGGACAGCGTAAAATTTATCCTGATAAAATTCTGCTTCAGGGACTTGAGTGGAACTGCCCGGGTCATGAGCATGCAAGTGTAGGATTTATAAGTGATGATGATCAGCCTGATGCAATATCACGGTTTGAATATCAATTCGATGCAGATGACTCTGATACAAGTATAAAGAAACTTAAAAAAATTAATGCATACAAACACGAAAATGCAGTTAAGGCAGTAAAATGGCTTCAGAAAAATTACAGGTTTTCAAGTTATTTTTTTATTAATCATCCGTCAAGAGAGTTTGTCGGTCCATACTACATAGAACATTTTCGCGACTTCCATAACGCCGGCCCGGATGTTTTCCTTGGCTTTGAGGGAATGCCCGGACATCATAAAAACCCTATGCGCGGCAGTTATAGTCACGGTGCAGATCCCCGGAACCGCACCTGGGGCGGGGCAGATCACATTCTTGCGAAAGTGGGAGGTCTGTGGGATGCGCTTCTTGGGGAGGGTCGTCACATAAGGATTATAGTCAATTCGGATTATCATTCGAATGAATACGAGTTCTGGCCGGGTGTTTATGAGAAGACATGGACAATGTTTACAGATAATAATGCCCGCGGATGGCTTGACGGTATAAGATCAGGTGAGGTTTTTATCGAGCATGGAGACCTGATTTCAAGACTTGATTTTACGATTGACGACGGGATAGACTGCGTTTCGATGGGACACGATCTGTACACTGAAACAAATAACCTCCTGATTACGATACGTTTTAAAAGCCCTGCAGTAAACAATCATGGTGACAGTGTGAAGCTGGACCATATTGATCTGATCAGCGGTTCGATTAAAGGTATTGTTGACCCGGCTGATCCTTTATATAATGATCCTGTAAATCTGACAACAAAGGTTATACGCCGGTTTTCTGCTGACAACTGGACTGATGAAAATGGTTATCACATTATCCGCACGAAAATATCATGCAGACAATCGGCTTATTTCAGACTTCGCGGGACAAACCTTGCGGTCGGAACTCCAGGTGAAGTTGACAAACAGGGCAATCCGGCTGTTGATGCTGATGACGCAAATACGGAAGAGATCGCATGGCATGATCTCTGGTTCTACTCAAACCCGGTTTTTGTATATCGCCGCTGAATTCCATTCGTAACGTTAGTAAACCCGTCTGCGCCTGGAACGGACTGGATAGCGGGCAAAAAACTGTGGGCAGACGGGGAGTGGAATTAATTGTCAGGTTGACAATAGTTAAGTGTCAATGAACAATATACATTCCGTCTGAAGCAGCATCTTTGGCGGTGCTGCGATTGATATTTATTATTCTGCGATCACTGCTTATGTTTTTATATCCGTTTTGAATGTCACGGCCGAGAAGATCGTATACGTGAAGTCCGCTCTGGCTCGCAACATTTGCATAAATTGTCTTTTTAAAGGAGTTCTCCATTTTTTGTGTAACCGCAACTGGTGTAAAGACGTCAAGTTTCCATTCATCATACCACTTAAGCTGCATTTCCCCTTTGTCTGTTATAACAATAGGGAGAAAAACATTCTGGGAATTGGTGCTGCCGCCGCCGTTCCATCTGTCGCCTATGTAAATGAATCCGTTCGTGTAGCCTGGCACTTTGAATATGGAGCTTGGCTGTGAATCGAAGGTGGTCTTTTTTGTGTCATTTATGCAGGGGTTTCCCTTCTTAGTGTAGGTACCCACCACTTTTGAACAGGTATAATAAGTTGCCGGATTGGGTGTCCATCCTTTACATTCACTTGTCAGTAAATAGTAAGTGTTATTCCATTTCAGGATTGCCGGGCCTTCACAATGTGCTGTCGTTATAGCATCATTTGTCGTTACGCTGAGATAATCATCACTCAATTCAACCAGACGGACCTCTGCATTGATACTTGTGCCATTATTTGCAGCATAGCCTATGTAGACCTTGCCATCAGCATCGGGAAACATTCCTATATCTCTGGACTGATTTCCATTGGGCATAAAATGTGACAGAAATTTATATGGCCCCGGAGCGCTGTCGCATACTGCAACTCCCTGATGAGCAAGCCCATAGTTGCTGTTATCATAATGAAACCACATGACGTATTTCTTTGTTTTTTCACTATAGGCTACTTTGGGCCGCTCTATAATGCCGCTTTTAAGTTCGGCAGTGGTTGTTTTATTTAATGCGACGCCCCTGTTTTTCCAATTGTAAAGATCCTGTGACGAATAGCAGGAAACGCCCGATGGACTTCCACGGTGCTCTCCGAACCAGAAAAATGTTTTTGTTGCCTCTTCGTAAATGATATTACCGGCATGGCAGTCGATTTTTTTACCATCAGTATCCATCCAGTCTTTACCCGGCTTGAATGAGTTAAGCGTTGCAGCATAGAGATTTGTTGTGATCAGCAGCATTCCAAAAAATATAAATTTACAAAATGAATTGAATACTTTACGATTGTTTTTCATATAATACCCCTTTTTGAGGATAAGTGATCTATTATTTGTCAGTCGTCAGCAGTTCCTGAAAAAGAATTGGGAATACTTGACTTATTGGTAAAAATGAGTGTGATATTTATTTACACGTCAATTTGTTAAATAATATAGCTTTAAACTATGAAATTGGATAATATTTCTGGAGGATGGAGCAATATTCCGTACACAGAGTGATATTTGGAGATTTATAAAAGCAGCCATCCATTATCAGGCTGCTTCATTCTGAAATTTTACTGAATCTGCATTTATCAGTCTTAAGCAACCTTGAGGCGACATCTTGCCTCGTAAAGGTCGAAAGCACTCTGCAGATTCATCCAGAACTCCGGTGAATTGCCGAACTCTTTGGCGAGCAGCAGTGCAGTTTCTGCAGTACAGGCCCGTTTTCCATTGATCATGGTATTGATCCGCTGAAGAGGTATACCGAGTTTTTTTGCAAGATCCACCTGAGTGAGGCCATTGGGCTTTAGGAATTCCTCAAGCAGTATCTCTCCAGGGTGTGTCGGCGGTCGTTTTGCAGGTATCATAAATCACCCTTTCAGTGATAATCAACTATTTGTATGTTGAATGCATTTGACTGACTGAATTTAAAAATAATTCTAAACTGGTCGTTAATTCTGACGCTGTAGTAACCAGTTAGATCTCCCTTCAAAGACTCAAGTCGATTGCCCGGAGGAATCTGGAGATCTTCAATGTCAACGGCTGCATTAATCATATCAAGCTTCCGTATTGCTATGGCATGAATACTTTGAGGAATCTTTCTCGATTCCTTCGAGTGTATGCCATTGAAAATATCTTCGGCTGCTTTGTCTTTGAAATTAAAAATCATATTATAAATATAACGCTCACACGGTATACGTGCAAGCAGTTAATAATATTTAAGAAAAATTACACGAATACGACTTTTCTGGCTTTACTACCTTAATATTGTGCAAAAACCACTTGAAAATTCTGCATTCTTTACAAATTTAACCGTTTTCAACCTTGACTGGTGTGAAAATGGGATTTAGTTTATAATAAAACAATAATAATTATTGAATAAAATGTCATATCAGCTAACAGCAAAAAAACATAAATGCAATTAACTGACTATCACGCAAAATATTTTGCCTACGAAATAACCAGAAGATTTTCTTCAGATAATGATGAAAAACTTGCCGGGGTGCTTGTTGACGCTCAGGTAGACCTCAATCCTCATCAGGTTGAAGCAGCACTTTTTGCGTTCAAATCACCACTGGGCCGGGGAGCTCTGCTTGCCGATGAACCGGCGGAAACGGTGGAGGAGCTGATTTCCAATGATTACGAGGCGCTTGCGGAAACAAGTGAGGAGTGGCTGGAGGATCTGAAGGTGATGGGGAGATCAAGGACATTGACCGACAGATAAAAGAAGCAAAACGTGCATCAACTGCGTCAGTGAGTCTTGAGGAAAAATTGACAATGCAGAAACAGGTCAGGGCTCTTGAATCGACACGAAACGGAAAAAGAAGAGCACTTTTTGAAGCACAGGATGAAGTTGACAGAATGTGAGACGAGCTGATCGGGATGATTGAGAGCAAGCTCAAGGCCAAAACAACGTCGACAGAGATTTTCAGAATAGGCTGGTGTCTTGCATGAAAATCCTTCGAAAAAAACGTTAAAACAAAAATGGTACTTTGCAAATTATTGTTATAAACACTAATTAATCGTTTAATTTTTTTGTTGAAGCCAACAAATTACTTAATTTATTAAATAAAGGCTGTTTTATTGGAAAAACAATTAGTTACAAGACTTACAGCTTCTTTCGAACAAAAGTCACAGCTGTGAAATCGATTAAGTATTTTGTAGAAAGTACCAGATTTCTTAATTTCAGACAGTGCATCAAAGCCATATATGGTTTGCTTTGAAAGTGATGAAAAAAAATTGGAGGTTACATGCATATAGAAGCTATCAGACTGAAAAATTTCAGGGCTTTTCAGGATGTTGAGATGCGTTCGATTCCCGGAATGGCGATTATCGTCGGTGCAAATGGAACTGGAAAATCAACACTTTTTAATGTCTTTGGTTTTCTTAAGGATGCACTGACTGAAAACGTTCGTGTTGCGCTGACAAAACTTGGCGGCAACAGGGGGTTTAAAGAGGTGCGCAGCCGCAATGCTTCCGGACCGATTGAGATAGAACTGAAATTCAGGGAGTATAGTTCCGGTCCAAAAATTACATACCTGCTTGCGATTAACGAAATTAATGGGCAGATCGTTGTTGAACGGGAAGTGCTCAAGTACCGCAGAGGAAGCAAGGGACAACCCTGGATGTTTCTTGATTTTTCAAATGGTGAAGGTTTCGCGGTTGTTAATGAGCCTGACGCAGTTAAAGCAGAAAGTGACCTTGAAAGGGAAAAACACTCCCTCAAATCACCCGACACACTTGCAATAAAAGGGCTTGCACAATTTAAAAAATTTCCTGCAGCAGTTGCACTTGGTGAACTGATCTCCAATTGGCACATCTCTGATTTTCATATCCAGCGTGCACGACCTGAACAGGAAGCAGGGTATGCGGAACATCTTTCCAAAGAGGGAGAAAATTTATCGCTGGTGACACAGTATCTTTACACTCAACATCGCGCGACCTTCGATAAAGTTATCGAAAAAATGAAAAAACGGGTTCCGGGTGTTACAAGCGTTGATGCCAAGGAAACAGAGGAGGGACGGGTATTACTCAGGTTTCAGGATGGTGCATTCGAAGATCCGTTTTTAGCGAGAAATGTTTCTGATGGTACGATCAAGATGTTTGCATATCTTGTGCTGCTTCATGATCCCAAACCACATCCGCTGCTTTGCATTGAAGAACCGGAGAATCAGCTTTATCCAAAACTTCTGTATGAACTGACAGAAGAGTTCCGGGATTATGCCCGCCGCGGTGGTCAGGTATTTATTTCGACGCATTCTCCAGATCTGCTTAACGCTGCGGAACTTGAAGAGGTGTTCTGGCTGGCAAAAGAGAACGGTTATACAAAAATTCTGCCTGCAGCTGATGATGAACAGATACGGGCGTATATGCAGGATGGTGACAAAATGGGATATCTCTGGAAACAGGGCTTCTTTAAAGGAGCCGATCCTGTATGAGTGAACTGGTATTTTTTCTTGAAGAACCATCTGCGGAGGCAATGCTGAAAGGCTTTTTGCCAAACATTGTTCCGTCAGAATTTACGATACGCTACATTGTGTTTGATGGAAAACAGGATCTTGAAAAGCAGCTTGTCCGGAAACTGCGGGGATATCGTGCTCCCGATGCCCGGTTTATTGTAATGCGAGATAAGGATGCCGGCGACTGCCGTGTTATTAAAAGTCAATTAGTAGGCAAATGCAATGATGCTGGAAAGCCGCAAACGGTTGTACGCATTGCATGTCACGAACTGGAAAGCTGGTATCTGGCAGATCTTGCGGCTGTTGAACAGGGGCTTAGTGTTAAAAATCTGCAAAAATTACAGAATAAGAAACAGTATGCATCGCCGGATGCATATCCATCTCCTTCAAAAACACTAAAGGAACTTGTACCAACCTATGAAAAGATTGGCGGTTCCCGTGCAATCGGCCCATTTCTTGATATTTCCAATATGCGATCGGATAGTTTCAGGGTATTTGTTGAAGGGATTCGAAAGGTGTGCAACTGATGGCAAATAATAAACAAAAACTCGAACTCACCTGGATCGGCAAAGAAAACCGGCCAAAACTTGAACCCCGGATTCTTATTGAAGATCCTGAAAAAAGTTACCATGCGAAATACAGGGTGACAAAAGACGACTCATTTGACAACAAGCTAATATTCGGCGATAATCTGCTCGCCTTGAAAGCGCTGGAACAGGATTATGCGGGGAAGGTGAAGTGCGTTTTTATTGATCCGCCTTACAATACGGGAAGTGCTTTTGAACATTATGATGATGGAGTAGAACATTCTATTTGGCTTTCATTAATTCGTTCTCGAATTGAATTGCTTTAGCGCTTACTAAAGGAAGATGGTTGCATATGGATTACATAGACGATTTGGACAAAAGGGAGATAGTATGCCAGTTATAAAGCGCTATCTCTCAGAGGTCCAGCAAGGAGTGGTACCAAGAACTTAGTGGCCAGCAGTGGAGACTGGATCGAATCAAGATGCCAACGAGATCATCTTAGAAAGTTATTGCCGGAAATTGAACCATTTGCAACTCCAAAACCAGAACAGCTACTTGAACGAATCCTAACAATAGCCACCAACCCCGGTGACCTCATCCTCGACTCCTTCGCCGGTTCCGGCACCACCGGTGCCGTCGCGCACAAAATGGGACGCCGCTGGATAATGGTTGAGCTTGGCGAGCACTGCCACACGCATATTATTCCCCGTTTGCAAAAAGTAATTGACGGCGAGGACAAGGGCGGTATTACCGAATCTGTCAACTGGAAGGGCGGCGGCGGGTTTCGCTACTACCGCCTTGCACCATCACTGCTCGAAAAGGACAAATGGGGAAATTTTGTTATAAATAAAGAGTTCAACGCTGCAATGCTTGCAGAAGCACTCTGTAAACTTGCTGGCTTTACCTATGCACCATCGGATACTATATACTGGCAGCATGGTCATTCAACAGAACGTGATTACATTTACGTAACGACACAGACACTCACTCCAGAACAATTGCAGCAGTTAAGCGACGAAGTCGGCGACTCGTGTTCCCTGCTTGTACTCTGCCTTGCGTTTCGCGGTAACGCAGAGCGGTTTCCCAATTTAACAATAAAGAAAATACCGAAACAGGTATTGACACGCTGCGAATGGGGACACGACGACTACAGTTTGAAAATAGAGAATCTTCCCAAAGCACCTAAGAAGGAAAAGGTACAGACAAGCCTCTTTGATGAGGAGGATGAGTGAAAAAAGATTCAACACCAATCAATACTCCAAAATCCAATGTACTCCAGCTTAAATTGCTCTTCGACATTCGTACTATTTGGGAAACTGAACGATCCTACGCTGTCCGGTCGGTTGATACCGCTCATGTTAGAGCCAATTGGCTGATTGGACAACAGATCGTTGTAGCACAACAAAGTGGGAAGAAACGCGCAGAACAACCGGACGGAGATCTAAATGAATAAAAATGTTAATTCCATAGCAGGACGGCTGAGTCTGCGCGCACCGCAGAGGCGTTCGCTTGAAATACTTGATCGTATCACTGAAATCGCCTCTCCACATACAACCGCAGACAGAGAAGCTGTATTGCAGACGATCAGGTCAGAATTTCCAACCGTTGCCGATTTTGAACGCGATTTTCCATCTGTATGTTTTGCACTTGCAACCGGTGTTGGAAAAACGCGTCTCATGGGTGCGTTTATCAGTTATTTATACCTTGCTCATGACATCAGGAATTTTTTTGTTCTTGCGCCAAATTTGACAATATACAATAAACTTATCACCGATTTTACTCCAAACACCTCTAAATATGTGTTTACCGGTATCGCGGAATTTACAACAGAACCGCCGACTATTATTACAGGTGATAATTATGATCAGGCACATACAGCATCAAGCCTGTTTCCGGTCAGGATAAATATTTTCAATATTTCAAAAATCAATTCAGAGGTTCGTGGTGGTAAAGCACCACGTATAAAGCGTCTCTCCGAATATATCGGCCAGAGCTACTACGATTATCTGGCAGAGCTCAAAGATCTTGTACTAATCATGGATGAATCGCACCGGTATCGTGCGTCTGCGGGAGTTCGGGCAATCAATGAACTGTATCCGTTATTGGGGCTGGAACTGACGGCAACACCTATTGTTGAAACCAGTAAAGGTCCAGTTCCATTTAAAAATGTAATTTTAGATTATCCTCTTGGTAAAGCAATGGTCGATGGTTTTGTTAAAGAACCCGCAGTTGTTACGCGAAAAAACTTTTCACCTGCCGGTATGTCAATCGAGGAAATAGAGCGGTCAAAACTTGAGGATGGTATTCATCTTCACGAAAGTGTTAAAGTTGAACTCGAAACCTATGCACGCGAAACTGGTAACCTTATTGTAAAGCCATTTGTTCTTGTCATTGCACGTGATACCACTCACGCGGGGCAGCTTTTGCAGCTCATTCAATCAGATACTTTTTTTGAAGGCAGATACAAAGATAAAGTAATTCAGGTTGACTCAAGCAAAACCGGTGCGGAGGAAGACGAAATGATCGTCCGGCTTCTTGCTGTGGAAAGCACAGAAGAACCAACGGAAATTGTCATTCACGTAAATATGCTTAAAGAGGGATGGGATGTAACGAATCTTTACACAATCATACCTTTACGTGCTGCGAACGCGCGAACCCTGATAGAACAATCAATAGGTCGCGGATTGCGCCTACCGTATGGTAAACGTACTGATGTTGTTGCTGTTGACAGATTAAATATTATAGCTCATGATAAATTTCAGGAGATTGTTGACGAAGCAAACCGTCCGGATTCAACGATACATTTGCAGCAGCTAATTCTTACTGATGATCAATTGAATAAACAGTTTGAATCGGTAGTTTCAAAATCTTCATTGTGCGCGCAATTGGGAATCGGAAGTACTCAACCTGTACAGTCACAGGGTACTGGAGCAGCAACAAGTGAATCTGCCATGCTATTCACTAGTCACGAAGATCAGAAAATCGCACAGATAACCTATCAGGCAATTCAAAACATGGCACGAAGGACTGACATCCTGCCATCTTCTTCATATTTGGCTAAACCGGATATTCAACAGGCGCTCGTTAAAGAAATTGCACGTATTGCAATGCCTTTACAGACTGAGCTTGAAGGAATTACTGTACAACCTGATATTGCTGCAATTGTCGCAAAAACAGCGCAGGCAGTGATAACGCAAACAATTGACATACCAAGAATACTTGTTGTACCCAAAAAAGAGGTTCAGTGCGGTTTTAGAGCGTTCAGACTTGACTTGACAACACTCAACTACCCGGCTCCTTCTGAAGAGTTATGGGTTCAGCACCTGAGAACAAATCAGCTTGAAATAATCGGGGTTGGTGTTGGAGGAATAGAAGAAAAAAGGCTTGAAGACTATGTTGTGAGTGGTCTTATTGATTTTGATGACATCTGCTATGATAGTCAGGCAGATTTACTGTATGATTTTGCAGAACAGACGGTACTGCATTTTAGAACGTACCTATCAGAGGATGATACAAGAAAAGTACTGCGACTTCACCAGCGCGAAATAGCCAGGTTTATCCATGTTCAAATGCAGAATCACTACTGGGAGGAACCTGTTCAGTATGATGTTGTAATTAAAAAGGGGTTTACTGAACTTAAAGAGAGTGCCTACAGCATGATAAGAAACGAAACGCCATTGCATTTCAGGAGTGTGCCTGCGGATAAAAGTAATATGGCCCGCTACCTTTTCAGTGGTTTTTCACGATGTTTATATCAAATCCAGAAATTCCATTCAGATACGGAGAGAAAGCTTGCAATTATTCTTGATAGGGAATCAAATAAGTGGTTTCGACCAGCAAAAGGGCAGTTTCAGATATTTTACCGCTCTGGTGCGGAGCATTCCGAATATCAACCTGATTTTGAGGCAGAAACTGATAGTTCTATTTACATGCTTGAACCAAAGGCAAAAAACGAAATGGATTCACCAGAGGTTACTTTGAAAAAAGATGCTGCGGTAAAATGGTGTGGAAATGCAACTCAACATGCAGGAACCTACGGCGGGAAACCCTGGAAATATATTCTTATACCACATGACTGCATTACAGAAAATATGACGCTTGACATTTTAGTAAAACAATTCAGTTGCGGTTAAATGAGTACAGGATTCTTGACGGAACGGATTCAATTTCATATAAGTCTGCAGAACAGAAAGCATTTGCGGAATATAATGAGTTTAACAAATATCAGAAGATTGAATCCGATTTTGATAAAGCAATCAAAAGACTGATAAGCAAAAACGGTGGTGATAAATAAAGCTGATTACACCAACTACCATTTCAACCGCAGTTCCTTCTCTATTGACAATGCTTTTTTATTGTCAACGCCAGCATCTCTGGCGAAGTTCCTGAAGCCTGAAACAACAGCAGTAATTTCATCAATAATAAGTGATGGATTCGGGATTTTTATCAACCTGCCGACTTCGACAAGTTCTTCTTTTGTAAAATTATCACGTTTACCGCCAACCGTCATCTGATGCGCACTTGTCCATTCACCATCAGGGTTGTGGCTGTAGGTCACATCAAACGCAGGAGATAATCGCCAGGTCCCGTTTTTATCTAAAACAAATGCAATGTTTTTCGTATGATCATCCTGATTGCGTGCAATAATATTAAATAACATCCGGCGGTATTGTTCAATAGCATCACTATGGGGCAGTCGTATTGTACGCATTACGTCAAATAGCTGTTCATAAGAATAATACCCTGCCAATTTGTAATCGAAGTGGGCCATGCCACAGAGACTTAAAAAATGAATTTTATCGCCATTAGAGTTACGATCAAATCGTTTTGTCATAAAATGGCTCCGGCCATTTTCATGAAACAGTTTACTTTCCATCATGGTAATACCGCAGGCTTTTGACATCAGATAATATGCGTACTCAATTATTCCAAATCCCTGAGGATCAGCCCTCACTTCAGCTGAGACTCCCGGTCGAACACCATCAAATTTAAGGAGCCAGTGCTCATATCCTTTTGGAGCGCTTATCTGACCGGATAAAATTCTTTTTGTAACTGGGTGAATTGCAAGTACAGCCTTTGGTCGCTGCCCTCCAGCAGATGTTCCTACACTCATTATTGACGAAAGTGCAGTTTTTTTTTCGGAATCTCCAGGCCCGAGTACAGTAGAAAAAGCATTGCGATCACTAAGTACAACGGATGCAAGTTCAACTAACTCCTGTATTTCAATTTGAGTGTTACGTGTTATGTAACGGGGAAGTGCAGGATGAAATTCCAGTGCACCCATTCCGCGAGTACCGGTATAACATAATCGTTGAACCGGACTGAATTGTGTAAGCGATCGTCCTGTACGTGCAAGCCATGCATCAATTACAGCGTTTCCAAAAGCGTCTGGAAGTGTATCTGCAAGAAATCCGGGGAGTCCTTTATATGTATCTCTATTAAGTGCCGGATAACTGATAACTCCAGGATCGGGCTCCGGAATCAGAAATGGAGATAAGCGGATCTTCTTTTTTAGAAAAGCAGGCTCAAATTCAAATATTCCAATCTCACGTTCCCTGTTCCATACAATTGCGCCGACATTTTCTTCCCGTATCTTGACTGTTGCGACATCTTCTCTGGCTACCATGAATATTCATCCTCTGACTGGCTCTGCTTCGATTTTCGTGCGCGAAGTCTTGTGTTTCCTTTTTGTTTGGCGATCATCAGGGGACTAATCACCTCATTGACTAAAAGCGACTTAATTGTGTCAAGCATATCAAGAACACTTAAAATGGCAATGAAATTCTCAAGTGAAATTGATTCACCCCTCTCAATTGCCTGAACTGTTCTGCGGCTCAATCCGGCTTTCAGAGCTAAATCTGACTGTGTAAGGTTTTTAATTATACGTTTTTTTCGTATCTGTTCACCCAAATCATGTAAGAGCATTTCGATCATTACTTTTTCCATTTTTCATAATCATCATATAGTTACAATGCATTGAAAAAAAATCAATAAAGTAAATATTTAAACTAAAGTGCTATATATGTTACTTTATATATAATATACTTAAGTCGATTAACTTTTTCAACACATATATGATCTATATTTAAATCATTAGCTAATAAATTGACTATAATGATTCTTATTTAACTCATAATGTTAGTTACTTTTAACAAATACCAATAATTTTAAAAACAATTAATAACAGACTTGTTTTGTACGAACTTATTTATGCTCAGTGTTCAATAAGAAAATGATTAACAGAATATAAATTAACGTTATAGAAAAATTTATAGCAGCAGGTTAAACTAAATAATTGTATTTTAATTCTGTTATGACTGTTAATTTAAAATTTCTGAATAAATTCAGAAATATAAGAGGAATAAAGATAATGAAACTGACTATAAAAAAGTATTTTCCCTGTTTAATGTTTATTGTTTTTTTTATATCAAATTCTCTGGCCGGTCCGCAGATTAAAATTGAGCCTGAAGTTTACAAGTGCGGGGAAGTGGATGAAGGGAAAACAAAGATTGTCAGGGCTGTATATATTGTCCGTAATACTGGTGACAAGGAGCTCAGGCTTCACAGTGTAAAGCCCGGATGCGGATGTACAGTTGTAAAGTATGATTCAATTGTCGCTCCAAAAGACAGCTGTAGAATCAGTGCTGAACTGGATATAACCGGCTATAGCGGGCATGTATATAAAGGTATCACGGTAAATTCCAACGATGAGAACTCGCCGGTTATCAGAGTGTCAATTGATGTAGTGATTAATTCTCCGCTCAGTGTCACTCCGCGGTATATTTCGGGTACATCGGCAACTGTTATTGAACTCGCAGTCAGTTCAAGAAGAAAGGATCTTCACATACTTGACGTACAATTCATAAAGGCGGATGAGAGCGAGGATGACGTGCCGGTATTGGAAGATGAAACAGATAAATCACTCAGGTTTGAACTGATCAGAGATGAAAAATTAAAAAAAAGTAAAATGTCTGATTACAGGCTAAAACTGTTCCTGCCGAAAGTGACTACTTTGACATATGGCAAGTTTGTCTTATATACTGATCATCCTGATCGTAAAACAGTTGAAATTATTGGTTCGATAAGTTTATAGAAGAAAGTTTGGATTATTATGAATATAGATTCAGAACTCATGAATTCATCTGCACATCATAATGAAATAATTGAGAGCTGCTGTAAGTTTGTCAAGAAGAATGATGTTTTAATAGTAAGGCATTTAATTTTTAAACATTTTTAAAGGAAGTTCATATGAACAGATTTATCGGTGTCACAATTGTAACAATATCGCTTTTATTTGGATCGGCATCTGCTGTCTGCAGTGCAGGAGGGCAGGGGAGCGGCTGCGCAAAATTAAGTACTGCAAGCTGTAAAGCAACAGATACTGCTGCATGCAGAATGTCAGGTACTGCAAGTTGTAAAAAATCAGACACCACATGCTGCAAAATGTCAGATACTGCTTCATGCAAAACATCAGGTGCTGCATGTTGTAAAACGACAGGTGCTGCATCCTGCAAAGCATCTGGCGCGGCATGCTGTAAGGTTTCAGGTACTGCATGTCCAGGTAAAGGAGCCCCTGCAGTTCCTTCTGAAGTACCGGGTAAAGTAAATTAACAAAAGTGATTTGCTGCAGAAAATGCTGCAGCAGTCATCATGTTGACAAAATAAATATCAGCTGATAATATATGCCGTTTCACCATGCTCTTTAACGTATTTGTCAAACAGATAAAAACCAAGAGGAACCTGCATGCAGCAGCATTCGATCTCTGCGGCAACTCTTGTGACAAGTTCTATTGAAATCTGCTCGTTTTCATCTGCATTTCCGGCTGACCGCTTATGAAATCCCCTGAATTGCGCATCGCTTACTTTTACTATGCACCCGAAGTAATAGATCCCCTCATCGCTGCCACCAACTGAGCTGTAAAGCATTTTATCGTGCAGAGGAAAAAGAATGTCGCTTGACAATTGAAGTGTGGTTTCTTCGGATAATTCCTTTGCGGCAATCAGTGCCGGGAACTCACTGTGTTCGTCAAGCATTCCTGCAGGAAACTCAAGACTGTAACTTCCGCTGCCGATGCGGCGCTGTCGGACCATAAGAAAAAGCTGTTCACCTGTCGCTGCATTTTCTATACGCGGTACGATTACGCTAGCATGTCCGCGAATGAATACAATATTTGGAAGCATTGTCCCTTCCGGAGATTCCACTTTTGCATCAATGAGGGCAAAAAGCAGGCTTCCATCTTTTTTGCGGATCTCATTTAGTAAGTCAATTGACTTTATAATACATCCGGCCTGCTTTACAGCATAGGACCACTCATCTATCTTTTTTTCCATAGTTATGCCTTGAATAGAATTGTTTCAAAAAAAGATAAAATAATTAATTTTTCAATTAACAGTGCGGTTTATATCGAGTATGTCTTGTATGCTGCAAGGAATAGTTATTCTGAATGTTGTACCTTTTCCAATTTCTGATGTTATGATGATCTGTCCGTTAAGTATCTCTTTAATTGTGTAATTTACAACATCCATACCTATTCCACGGCCGGAAATATCATTTGTCTCTTTTGATGTAGAAAAGCCGGGGCGGTAAATCATTGCAATAGTATCATTATAGCTGAGATGGGCTGCGGCTTCCTCTGTTATTAAACCTGTATCAACAGCAGTCTGTTTTATAAGATCAGGATCAATTCCCCTTCCGTCATCGCCTAATTCTATACATATTGTATCGTTATCCGGTTTTGTTATTGAAATAAAGAGTCTGCCCTGTGAAGGTTTGCCTTTAATAGTGCGTTCCTGTTCTGAATCTTCTATTCCATGATCAAGACAATTGCGGATAAGATGAATCAGAGGGTTGTTTAAATATCGGGCAACTTCACAATCGATAAGTGTCTCTTCACCATTAACAGCAAAAGAAACATTTTTATGAATCCGTTTAATAGTGCTGTGTGCTGTTTTCAATGTTTTCGCAAGTCCCCGCCGTGTTGAAACCTGTCTCAGTCTTGTAAAGTGAGCCTGAATCAGGGAACGCAAGGTAAGAAACTGCTCGTCATCAATGCTTGATTTATCGAGCAGATGACTGAATATGGAAAATTCTCTTTTTATTCTTTCAAGCGGTATTCTGAGATGAATATCGAGGTTCTGATTGAAATCACTGCCGAAAAGTTCACGTATGATCTGCACGACTTTATGTACTTCATTTTTTAATATTGACAGATTAAACTGAATGTAGCTTATTATATTACTGTCAATACCTGTCCGTGTCCGCAGGTGTGCGAGTGAATCCTCAAGCTCAGAGGCAATGCTGACAATCGAATCAAGTCCGAATGGTCCGGCAGAACCTTTTATTGTATGTATATCACGAAAAACACTGTTGACCATTTCCTGGGAAAGATAACCTTCAGCTCTGTTGATTGTTGAAAGTGAATTGTCAAGTAACCTGTGTAATTCCGAGAGCAGCTCACTGAACAGGTCAGGATCTTCTGCAATCAATTTAAGCTGCAGATTTTCTTTTTCAGAAAGAGTGACACGCTGAGCAAGTACTTTCCTATCAGTCATATCCTCTATACTGATAAGAATATGGCATGGAAGATTACTGCCTCTGTGAATACGGCAGAACCGCAGAGCAAGCCAGCGCTCGCAGTTATTGGAACTATACTTGAACTCTTCACATGGATTCAGTGCCGCGACATCTGATTCAGAAAAGTTGTTATCCTTCATCAGATCTAAATAGTCAACTGCACTTTCATAGAGTTCTTTATTTGTATTGTCAATTCTGAATACTTTAAAAAAACTCTCCCCTGCAATGTTGTCCTGCTGCAATATCTGAATAATTGAGCTTGAATACTCTGCATTTATATTATAATTTTCATCAATGGAAAGCAGCCCGACAGGAATCGTGTTCATGAGCAGGCGCATTTCATCGTTTCTTTTACGCAGCTGGTGATCTTTTATTTCAAGTGCTCCAAGCATGCTGTTGACAGATGATGCAAAGTGTGAAAGCTCATCATTTCCTTTAAGGGAAACACGTGCGGAATTGTCTGATGATTTTTCAATGGCCGTTACATCAGCGTTAAGTTTACTTATTCTTCTTATTACAAATCTGTCAATACAGAATATAAGCAGTATCAGCAGAATTATACCTGCAATTATAATTGAATTGGAAAGATAATAATCTGTACGTAATCCCTGATTGTAAACGTCACGGGGAAGATTGATTTTCAGTACAATAACGGGTTTATTGTGAATATCGGTAATTCTGATATAGCCGGATACGGTGTCTTTACTTACTGGCATTATGATTACTGATGAATCCTCTCTGAAATATGAATCCGCGGTTAAGAGATTCTGCCAGAGCGTATTGTCGAATTTTGTCATTTCAATTGAAATATGTGTCAGCTGCTGAAGCCGCACAAGTTGATCTTTACTGAAAAAAGATCCAAATACTATTGTTCCGTGAGGGACGCCTTTTCCACTGCTGTTATGAATGGGTTGCGATGTAATCAGTGCAGGCATGGAATCAAGCATCAGAATTCCTGTACGTATATCGTTTGAATCTTTGCGGATAAACAGATCCGGACTTTCCATGATCGCATTTTTAAGAGACGGTTCAAGTGCGGTTGCAAGATCCATATCGTAGTGATATTGCATTGAGTAAATAATATTTTTAGCAGTATCTGTAATTATGAGAAAATTCAGTTTCAGTGAAGTAAGTGTTATTTCAGTCAGATTGGAGTATTCAAATTCCGGATTTGGATTTACAGCATAGTTATAAAGGTCATTCCATATTGACCAGTCAAGGGCTTTCACTTCAATGTTATTTGTTATCTCATTTAAAGCATCTCTTACCCTGGCTGCGTTCTGAAGTGTATTTTCATTCTCTACTTTTACAAAACCATCTAAAAGCACTGTTTCTGTCACAATCCAGAGGGACAGAATTACAATGATCATTGATGCAATAACAATAAGTATTGACTTGAGACGCAGTGACATCATATCTGCCTTATTGAAAAATCACTCTGGAGAAAAGGTTCTCTTTTTAAGATGTGAATCTAAACTTGAACATTATGCACATCGTATAAGTATTGTACAAAGCATGCAATGGTGTGGTCAAGAATACTCAAGAATACTTATGTATGATAAATTTATAAAAAATTGCATCTTTTATATAAGAATCGCAAAGCTTATTGAAATAATAGTATGATTTGGTATATTTTACGATTGAATTGAAATTTCTGATAATAACGAAAGTCTATTGTATGAATTTAAAAAATGTGTTGATTTCTGTAATTGTCTGCTTAATGATAATATCATGCAGAAAAGATTCGCCAAAAGAACCTCAGATAACAAAATCTCAAAGCCTTGAGCTGAGAATGGCAGGTACGGGATCAGCAGTCGGGGCCGGTAAGCTTCTATTGTCAAGTGAGTTTAAGAAGATTTCCTCTCAGAAAGGGGTGATTGCAGGTGATTCATCAATTGATTCATCCAATGATTTCAGGTTGATAGACAGCACTGCAACTGCTTTATCATCAAGACTTTTCATGGAATCTGATCCACAGATTATTATTTCAAGACTCAATGAGTGTTTTTTCGGGCAGATGAAAATAAATGTAGACAATAGTAAAGAAAGCCTGTCCGACATACTCCCTGATAAAGTGTATCAGTCAAAGCAGGGTAATGTAATCGGTGCTGCAATGCTTATGCTTCTGCTTGGGGAGAAAGCTGATATTCCTATTTTTTGTGTAAAAGTCAGGAGTCACTATTTTTTAAGATTTGATAATGGAAAAGTTCAGCAGAATATAGAACTTCTGAAACAGGGTGCGGCAAATACAGATTCATGGTATACAACAAATTATGAATTGAGCGGGATTGGAAGTGATACAATTAAAAAATTGACAAGCGCAGAAGCAGCAGGCGTTCTGCGATATGCTGTCGGAAATGCAGCCGCCATATCAGGAAACAAGGAAATGGCGGTTGAAAATTTTGCATACGGACTCGCGAATTATAAAGATTTTCGTGAGTGTCAAGCTCAGATGGACCTGATAATAGACAATGCGCCTGATGTTGAAAAAATGCTCAGCATCCTGATGCAGCTGCGCATCAGCTGTCAGGATCTTTATTCACTTGACAGATGTCTTGCAGTTCTTTATTTGCGTCAGAAGAATTTCAAATCTGCAGCTGATAATTTCCTGCGTGCTCTTGAACGTTCTCCTGATGATTTTGTACTCACAAGAGGTGCAGGCATTGCATATCTCAATCTTCATAATTTTGATTCTGCAAAGGTTTATTTATCAAAGGCCGGAACCGCCAGGCCATCAGACAGTCTTGTCAATGCGCTGATAAAGGAATGTCCGTGATTGACACAAAGGCAAAGTTGTAAATGCGTCATCAGCCGCTGTTTGGGTGTTGCAACACGGCTTGCGTTGATACTGTTTACTAATTTTACGTCAGAAATGAGAAATTTGTGATATATTATAAGTAATAAAAGTTCGGGTTATATATCATTAAATAAACGTAGAGTAGATTCATTTATGAAAAAGACTATTTTCTTCTCGCAACTGATTGCACTGCTTTTTTTCAACTCGTTGTCTGCACAGGATGCAAAATATCCTTTTCCGCAGAATGTTAAATATCCATATGGTACTATGACCACTGTTGTAACTAATGAATTTGTCAAAAGCTGGTATGATGCATGGAAAAAGAAATATCTTCAAACCTGCAACAGCAATATAAGGCCTGGAGTGGATCCTCTGGACAAATCACTGGTTGAGGCACAGGGCTTTGCAATGGTAGCTGTGGCGTATATGGGCGATAAGGAAACATTTGATGCAATGTATGCTTTTTATAAATCAAAATGTACTTCAACAGGCTGCGGCCTGATGGGCTGGAAAAACACATGCGCCGGATTCGTGGATCAGGGCAGTGCAACTGACGGTGATATTGATGTTGCCTGTGCTCTGGTAGTTGCCAGCTGGCAATGGCCTGACGGCGGGTATACTGAAAAAGCAAAAAGTGTAATTACAACTCTGAAAAAAATGATTCTTAACTGCAGCGGTAAACTGGCCGTCTATCCGGGATGCAACGGCAGTCCATGGGGTGGATGTAATGAAACTGACATTTCATATTATGCCCCTGCTTTTTTCAGGTATTTTGCCAAAATATCAGGTGATAAGGACTGGGCGCAACTTGCTGATGATACTCATACTATACGCGATGCAGCAGCTAATGCAACAACTGGACTTGTACCTGACTGGCAATCCGTAAGCGGTACAGCAGGTTCTGGCAGCAGAAAAGGGTATTACAGTTTCGATGCGATTCGTGCCCCCTATAAACAGGCTCTTGATTACTTATGGAACGGAAATGAAAAGGCCAATGTCTGGAGTAATAAAATCACCTCCTGGGCATTCAAACAGGGAGTTGCCACCCTTAAAGACGGATACCAGTTAAACGGAACAGTTCAGGGCAGCAGTCATAATATGGCTGTGGTTGGATCTCTTGGTGTGGCTGCAATGGCAAACACACAGGAGGTTGTTGATGCATTTGCGCAGGAAATGATCAAGTTAAAGGACGATTACTGGTACAGCGGATACCTGGGTAATTTATATCTGCTTGCAATATCAGGGAATATGTGGAACCCAGATATTATTAAACCTCTCAGTACTTCGGGCAGGGCTGGCGGGATTATCAATTCAGATACTCATATACAGGCTAAGAACATAAAACAGCAGGAACTTCTTCTTACAGGGCTGACGCAAAACTGCACTGCCGTACTCTCTACACTCTCAGGTCAGCGGATTGTTTCCGAAATTGCTTCAGACGACCGTCTATCCATTGACATTTCAAGACTGAATTCAGGATGTTATATACTCAGCCTTTACAATCAGCAGGGGAAGAAATTTGATGGGCGGATTGTTTCGCTCCATTGACAGGTAAAAATGGGGCAGGGAATTGCTGATTTGCAGGATTCCCTGCTGATCCAGCAGCACAAGAGATTGTCTGTCTGCAGTTTTTCAGGTTCATGCCGGAAAAAGATTATCACCTTTAATATTTCAGGGTTTGTGATCAAGGGGATAATTACAATACAATACTTTAATCAATCATCTGGAGGCAATCGTAAATGTTTCGTACTTTTTCTATTCTTGTTTTTGCAGTTTCTCTTGCTGCAGCTCAGATTGTGGAAGAGCAAGCGGCTATTGACAGTGCAAAAGTAATTGAGGCCGCACCAATAGCTTCACCTGCAGAAATAGATTCGGCTGATATAGTACAGCAACCTGTTATCAATAATCAGGACGTCATTATAGTTGAGACATCACCAGATCGAACTGCGAAGCAGGCACCGGAACAAACTGTGATGGTCAACAAATCTTTGTTTGATGCCGGGGTCAGTAAGAAAAATGCAGGTGCAGCACTGACTTCTGTCGGCGCGGTATTTATGGCCTTTACTGTTACATATACGATTCTATTTTTTACTGATAACCAGCAATTTGGTATTCCTCTTGGCAGCTCATCAGACGGGTATTATTATAAGCAATATTATCTAAACCCGGGTATTTTTGGTCTTCCTATTGCAATACCATGTCTGATCAGTGGAATTATCAGCCGGATCAGGGGAAAAAATATGATTGAAGATGCAATGAAAGGAACAATGGATGTATCTGTCAATGTACAGCCATATATGATTTATTGTCTGCGCAACGGGCAGATGAATGCCGGAGTGTCGGTCAGTTTTTAAATGTAAATCACTACCTGTTTGTAACTTGAAAAAGGCATTGATCATGGAACGACGTTCTTTTAGCAAACTTATGGCCGCAGCCACTTTGGCGGCAATGTTCCGCAATGGATGGGCGGGCACGTTTCTGAAGCAGGAGGCAATTCAATTGCCCGACGTAATAATGAATGGCAATTCTGTGGAGATATGCACAAACTCCAGATACTCGTTTCATGCAGGATATACTCCTGTAGTTGACAATCAGGTTATTGCAAACACACTCTGGGCTGCGGCCTGTGCACCGCTTATGGCAACGGAAAGAATTATATATCTGTCAATGCAGGATAATCTTTACACCTACAAATTCATAGATGGAAAACATGTTCTGGAAGTGCATGCCGCCGGCGATAAGCGAAGCGAAAAAACTGCCGCATTCGAAATCGGTGTTGCCACAGATCCTGCAGGTGCTGCAGAAGATGCCGGCGCTGCGCTGCATTGGGCGCAACTTGCATCAGTTGCTTTCTGGAAGACAAAAGTCAATCAGGCGGCCTGTTGTCCGAAAGATTCCGGAAGGTCAAGGGCAAACAGCACCTGGAATCCGGTCTCTGAAATACACTGTGTCAATTGTTACGGTCAGAGCAGTTCTGTTTCGGGTCTGGTAAAGACACTTGCCGCAGTATCATCTGACAAAACTCTTCCTGATCCGAAAACCGATGGAACGGTCAGTCTGGAAGCTGCAATGAAAAGTCCACTCTTTGGCAAAGACTTTTCATCTGATGACTTGACAAGTGAACAGATATCGCAGATCCTCTGGGCGTCGTATGGATGCACTGCACATAAAGTCAGCGGCACAAGTAATATTGCTCTTTCAGTAGCATCTTTCATGGGTGATTTTTACATGACCGGCCGGATTTACATTCTCACAACCGCCGGCGTTTTGCGCTATCACATGCGTAAAGGCACTGATGCTAAAACCGCAGACCACCGTCTTGAATCTGTGTCGACTTCAGATTTCCGGCCTCAGCTGCGCACAGCTCTTTCCCGTCTGCCGCAAAACGCTCCTGTATACATTGTCTACTGCGGGCAGGCAATCGAGTATCAGCAGCTTCTCGAAGCAGGATACTGTGGAGCCGGAGCACTTCTTCAGTCAACTGCGCTGGGACTTCAGGGACACTACGCAGCTCAGTTCACCGACACCGAGCGTTCAGCCATTCAGACTGCATGCGGTATTCCTGTATCACATAAACCTATGCTTGTTTTCTCCGCCGGTAAAGCGCTCGGCACTCATACTGAAATCTCAGACAGCCGCGGAATGCATGGACAGATAAATATCAAAGCAGCACCGGATCCATTCATTGATAATATTGCATTTACTATTGACAATACAGGAGCACATTCTGCTGAAATTATGATTTATACGATTTCCGGCAGATGTATAAAAACGTTGCATAAGTCAACAGGTAATCAAAGGATCGTTCACTGGGATGGCACTGACAGTTATGGAAAAACAGTACAGCCGGGAATTTACACCTGCAAGGCTGTTGTTCAGGGAAAAGAGGCATCTGTTGTTGTGCGGAAAATGTAGCAAAATAGCAATGTGATCCGGGCTGTGGAAAAAACAGCAATATTATTCCATGTCAAGTATTTCGGCTGCAGCAGATGAAAATGCTGTTTTTCATTATAAAATGAGAACAAAAAGTGGACAAATTATTGGTTTTCAGTATTCGCTCAGAATACAGTTTTTCTTTTTTTAACATAAATTCAAAGATTTTTTCAGCATTGATTTATAGATTGTGATATATTGTTATATTTAGAATAGGTGTTTACACGGAGAAACAGGGTTTAATTATTTTTAAATTAAGAGATCTTTCACAAGTTGATGATAGTGGGGGTTCGGATTGAATTTTCAGTCCGGATGGGGATTTTCATAAATTATTCGGGTACAAGGCAATGGTTCAGGGGTAGAATCATGCCTTAAATCCAAGATCTACTTAACCTGGATAACTTTTAAAGAGGGAAAATTATGAAAAAACAGGTCGGATTTTGCTTAATTGCATTAATGCTGGTTGTTTCACTTCCATTATCTTTGTCTGCCAAAGAAGTGTGCGAGATGATCCTGAATGGCTGTCCTGAATCCTATAATGGGGATACCATTGTAGTACCGGAGCATGTTATTGCACTCAGCTCATCAATGCTTGCCTGCAGTACATCAATATCAGCTACAGTTTCAACCACAAGTCCCCCGCCGTCAATAATGTTTGTAATCGATCATTCGTCAAGTATGGCAAGTGGAACTGGAGGAAATGATCCTGATGGCTCCAGATTTTCAGTTACCACTGAGTTTATAGATTCAATATATACAAAGCAGCCAAAAGCGGAAGTGGGTCTGGTTGTGTTTGCCGGCCATCTGTTTTTTAATACAGCTTCAGGCGAATATTATACAAAATATTTCAAAGAAGTGCCTGAAATCATAGATTCAGCTTCTCCAAATCAGGCTTATGTTAAAATGCTTACTCTTGACAGTACATACGATGGGAAAAAGGGTATCGATATTTTAAAGGATATTCTGACTACAAGAGATTCAATTGTCAACACAATCAGAGATTCAGTCATTATAAGTTCGAGAACTTTTAAAGAACTGGTATATACACCAAATTTTCGAAGAACTGGTACTGATATAAATCTGGCTTTTTATGCAGCTAAAGCAGCTATGAGTAACGCGGCGAATCCGCCTGACCGACAGTTTGTAATATTCTTTTCAGATGGAGAAGCCAGTGGAACGGTAATTCCTGCTGTAAAGGATACTGATTTTGAGTCAGGTAAAAATGTACCTACTACTTTTTCAGTTTATTTTACTGCAAACGCCACTGCTCCTAAAAGTATTCAGACTATGACTGATAATATCAAGCTTAACGGTTATTCTGAGTCAAATGAGAACAGCGACCTCTGGGCCATTCAGGCAAATCATGATGCACTTCTCAAGCTGCTCATGTCAGAAGCTATGAAATCGATTCTGATTCCTGGTACTCCAAGTCACATGGTTATTAATGGTATTACTTCACTGTCAGCTTCTGATAAATCATTTGAATTTCAGGACAAATTCGCTCTTGCAGCAGTAAATACCGATTTTGAGGCTCAGATTATTTATGAGTATACTGACCCGGATAATAAAAAAAGAGATTCAATTATAAAATTGAATTTTGTTATCAGACGTGAAGCAAATGCCGAACTGCCTGCAGACATAAGTACAAACTGCTGGGAGCAGCCGTCGCTTCAGTTTTATTATAACAATAATACTATAAGTGAAGTCACCGAGGATATGGAACAACTACAGATCAGGCTTAATCCCAATGGTGAAAAAATTGATTCCGCAAAGGTGGAATTGATGACAAGTCTTGAATCCATGCCTGTTACTCTTTCGAAGAGTGGTTCGTACTGGAACAAATCTTTCAAGCGGGCTACCACAGGCCAGGCTGAGAATGATGATATTCTGCAGCATGTCACAGGAGACAGTATTATTGCAATATATAGAAATCCGGGTCTTCCTCTGGATACTGTCCGAATTTCCATTCCTGTAAGAATACCGGCTCCTATTCCGTCTACTATATCTGTAACTGCTATTTTGCGTGACATATCAGGTAACGGCTTAATTGACAGAATAGATTTGGTCTGGGCCTCAGATACATTTGACATCCTTGATAACCTTCCATCTGTATCTGAATTCATACTGAATTCACAGATTACTACTTTTGATAATATTGTTACAAAACTGGTTCCATCAGCAGTTAAAAAAGGAAGTGGTGATACTCTTTGCATTTCAATCAATGAAAATACCGGCAAAGCGCTTGAAACCGGATGGAATAACGCAGTTGTATTGCTTTCAGATGTTGCAGTTACAGTACAGGGAAATGCATTTCGTGTTGATAAAGTCATTGATGGCACAGGGCCTGTGATTCAGAGGGTGCTTTATTATCCCGGAGCCGATGTTTCAAGACCGTATGATACACTTAAAATTACTTTAAGTGAACCTCTCAACTGTGATCTTCTTGACAAGGGGTCACCATCAACAGCATTCAAATATTTTGATGCAGGCGATCTTGATCAGGGAATATTTACTGGTGCATCATTTGTTAAGAGCTGTGAATCAGGGTTTGTCAGTGAGCTCAGGATAATATTGAATTCTAATGGCGAGGTAGAACCTGAAGTAGACAGTATGAGCATTTTCGGAAGCAGTGCTGATGCAGCAGATAAATTTGATAACAGGTCAGGAATGAACAACAGGCGTGTAGCGGTTGAATGGGGTATAGAAAATTACATTTCTTCAGCTGTTTCAAATAATCCTTTTGTTCCCGGAAAAACACAGATAAGCCCTGCTGTCAGAAATTATTACGGGGTCAAGGATGAACAATCAGGTGGAACTATAGTTGGTATAACATCCATAAAATCATTACTTAAACTAAACGATGGCTCCTACGGCTCAGCAATTATCTACGATGCCCTTGGGAATATTGTACGAAAAAATCTGCCGGTTCAGAAGACAAAAGCAGGAAGCAGTTATTATGCTTTCTGGAATGGAAGAAATGAGAATAGCCGGGCAGTCGGTGATGGTACCTACCTGCTGATCATGAATTGTTCCATTGATGGAAGACCGTATATTGACAAAAAGAAAATAGGCGTATCCTGGTAGTTTTATGAGTTAATTGACAATATTAATTACCCTGCCGGACTGTAAACTGATATTCGTCCGGCAGGGTAATTTTTTTATGAACTTCCTATATCTGCTATCTGCGTTATCTATCAGAAACTGATCAAAACATCCCGGACGGAATGATAAAGAAGAAATATATTTTTCTCAACTGCCGTATGTTCGAAGAAATTCTTTAAAATTTCCAATCTGTAGATTTCCTGAATTGCCGGATCAATTTCCTGATTGACTGCGTGTATCTATTAATGCACAATAATTATTATTTTTATATACAGCGTAATAATTTAAGCATAATGTTGATTTTTCGAAAAAGAAGCCATGAACAAAACTATATTTCAATTGATTTATAAATTAACAGGCCCATCATATTATTCAGGAGGAATAATGCTTAGATTTTTTTTAACAGTTATTATTTCAGCAGTTTCACTCTTTGCAGCATTGCCGGAAGGTCTGACATTTACTCCTTATGGTATGACTCAGTATCGTCTAAGATATGAGTTCACCAACAAGAGTACTGATGATGTTTCCACTTCCGTTGGTAATTATTTCAATACTATCGGTTACAAGGTAGGATTAAAGGCAAATCTTAATGAACAGGTTTCTGCTCAGTTTGAAATTGGAAATGACTGGGGTTCCACTGATAAAGTTGATGCAAGTCTTTATAATTATCCGGGCACACGAAAGGCACTTAACCCAATCTTTACTTTAGCATACGCCAAATGGAACCCCGGATATCTGCATGTCGAAATTGGTATTATTCCGGTAATGGGAACTTCTGTACTTGATATACTTGGAATATCTCTTGTAAGCGGCAGTTACAAAAAAGCGGCGCATGTCAACTGGGTTTCAAATACCAACAACAGCATGCAGGGCTTGAGAATCGGTGCTCCGATTACAAAAGGGAATTTCAAGATGGGAATTGACCTGATGACTTCAATTATCAAACAGCGTACTGAATCAACCCATGATGAATTTCAGAGCAATAATAATGCTGTTATGATTATGGCTGAATTACCTATGTCAGTGGGCGGATTTTCTCTTGCACCGCAATTCATTACAATTCCTTATAAAAATTATGATAAAGTGAGCGGTGAGGCTGATAATGAATTTATGGGTGGTCTTGAAGGAAATCTGAAGGTTAATGATATTGTATCATTCAGAGCTGGTTTTGGATTTGCAATTTTCAGACAGAATATTGTAAATGATGCTGCAAGTGCAGATTTTATTATTAAAAAAGAGGTCGGTACAAATGGCGGTGTCGGAACTGCGATAAAGATTGGTCCGGGTAAACTTGATTTCGAATTCAGAATCGGCGGTTACAATGACAGAGTGATAGATGACAATCTGACAGTCTATCCATTTTTTGATCTTAAGTATGGCTGGGCTGCAAACAAATATTTTACAATCATGCCCAGAATACGTATGTTTATAACAAATGAATCAAATGATAATGTGACAATTGCCACCAGACCGGAACTTATATTTACCGGCTCATTTTAATACATAGAATTTTAATAATTTTCAAACCCGGGTGTGAATCTTATATCCTTTCAGGTAATAAGATTCACGCCCGGGTTTGAGGATAGTTATTAAGAGAACAGACATGTTTTAGATGGATTCAGGAATATTGCGTTTACAACTTCATCTGAATAACAATTTTAACTTCTACTCCCGTAAAACAGACTCAGCTACTTCGCATGGTTAAAAAATTACCGCTGAAACTCAATCAAAAACATTCTGTGTTTTCCGATTATTTGTGATCTGAATTTTGATTTACTGTTTGTACGTCTATTTATATCTTGTATCTGTTTTTTTAATCAATACTGTTTTTTGGGTAATTTTAAGGTATATTAAATTGACAGGCTGTTTTATTTAAAACGAAGACAAAATTCAAGGGACTAAAATAATGATAGGCATTTCCAAGTTATACTGCGGGACAATTGAACCATCTGATGTTTTAAGATACGGACGCAAATCCGGTGATCTTCCATCCCACATGCTGCAATTTTCATCTGATAAGAAACCTGTTGTTGTCTGGAATACTACCCGAAGGTGTAATCTGAAGTGCCGGCACTGTTATTCTGAGTCGCAGAATAAGATGTATGATGGTGAGATGAGTACAGTAGAGGCTGTTTCGTTTATCGACGGTCTGGCAGATTTCGGTGTGCCTGTGCTTCTTTTTTCAGGCGGTGAACCGATCATGCGGCCAGATCTTTTTGAACTGGTTGCTCATGCACGCAGCCGTCAGATTCGTGCTGTCATCTCAACAAACGGCACGCTGATAAATGATAGTGTTGCACTGAAACTGCATGATGCCGGGTTATCCTATGTTGGGGTGAGTCTTGATGGCCTTTCCGCAAGGCACGATGAATTTCGCGGAGTGCAGGGTGCATTTGACCGCGCATTGCAAAGTATCCGCGCATGCAGGGACGCAGGTGTGAAGGTTGGACTCAGATTTACTATAACGCGGGAAAATGCTGATCAGATTCCAGGGATTTTTGAGCTTATTGAACAGGAAAAAATTCCCAGAATCTGCTTTTATCACCTTGTTTATACCGGGCGCGGTGCGGAGTTGAAAAATCTGGATCTGTCTCACTCCCAAGCCAGAGAAATGATGGACTTTATCATCGATTCAACCGCTGCTCTTCATGAGCGCGGACATAAGGCTGAAGTACTTACTGTAGATAATCATGCTGACGGCGTGTATTTATATTTACGGATGCTAAAGGAAAAGTCAGACCGTGCAGCCAAGGTGCTGGAACTTCTCAAGATGAATGGCGGCAATAATTCGGGAATCGGTATAGGATGTGTGTCGTGGGACGGCACAGTGTATCCTGATCAGTTCTGGCGTCACCATCCCCTTGGAAATGTGAAACAAAAGACTTTTGGTGAGATATGGACAGATCAGAATGAGCAGCTCCTGACTCAGCTTCATAACCGCAAAGACCTGCTCAAGGGCCGGTGCGGCCGATGTAAATGGAAGAGTATCTGCAATGGCAACTTCCGTGTTCGTGCAGAAGCAATACATGGTGATGTATGGGCAGAGGATCCGGCATGCTATCTGACAGACGAAGAGATTAAAGCGTGATTTTATGGAAATAGAATTGACAATTTTTTCAAGATATAATAAATGTAAATTAAATAATCACCTGCATAGTGTACTCAGCGGTGTGCGTTTTACGCAATTTTGGTCGCAATTTTTCTGAAAGAGAATATTTGATGAGTGTTGAAAGTACTATAAATACTCCCCAATTGCGCCTTGTTGCATGGGAACTGACAAGATCCTGTGTTTTAAGCTGTCGTCACTGCAGGGCATCGGCTATGCAGAAATCATACGCCGATGAATTTTCTACAAGTGAATGTTTTTCTGTCATTGATTCTCTGGTAAAGATGGGTTCATGCATTGTAATTCTGACTGGTGGAGAACCTCTGCTGCGTGATGATATCTACAAAATTGCCTCCTATGGCAATAGTCTTGGGCTGCGCATGGTTCTGGCAACTTGCGGAACACTGCTTGATAATCAAAAATGTACTTCACTGAAAGACGCAGGAATTGCACGTATAAGCCTCAGTATTGACGGTGCAACAGCAGAAACACATGATGCGTTTCGCGGCGTGGAAGGGGCTTTTAGCGGGCTTTTAAGGGGAATAGATGCTGCCAGGGCCGCAGGTCTTGAATTTCAGATAAATACAACTGTCACTAAAACCAATCTTCACGAATTGCCAGATATTTATTCACTGGCACTCAGGCTTGGAGCTGCATCGTTTCACCCGTTTCTTCTTGTTCCTGTCGGACGTGGCGGCGAACTGATGGATGAAATGATCTCGCCAGAAGAGTATGAAAAGACACTCAACTGGATTTACGACTGCCAATTAGCATCTGAAATATCTGTTAAACCGACCTGTGCACCTCACTATTACAGGATTTTCCGGGAGCGTGAAAAAGAGCTTGGGCGCATAGTGAAAAGGGAAACTCACGGTTTGAATGCTATCACAAAAGGGTGTCTGGGAGGTCAGGGCTTTGCATTTATTTCACACACCGGAGCCGTACAGATTTGCGGATTTTTAGAAGAAAAGGCGGGAGATTTACGGACCTCAGAATACGAGTTCGGAACTATCTGGAAATCATCCCCGCTTTTCAGACAGGTTAGGGCAGTTGATGAATATAACGGAAAATGCGGCTATTGCGAATATCGAAACGTGTGTGGCGGATGCAGAGCAAGGGCATTTGCTGTTAACGGTGATTATCTGGGAGAAGAGCCGCAGTGCAGGTATCAGCCAAAGTCCGGGAACAGTTTGAGAAATATAAAGGATCAACAATAATGATGCATGTCGGTGCGTTGTCTGCTGATTTCCGTGCGACATCAATGGGTATGCGTGATAAGCTGTATTTTGAAAAAGATCGTATGGCGGCATTCCTCAATTCACTGCCGCAGGATGCACCTCTTCATGAACTGGTGACACTGTGCACATGTAATAGAATTGAAATATTCTATGTTTGTGAAAATCATAAAATTGCAACAGAATGGCTCAGTAAATACCTGGCGGACTACCATAAGATTCCCTTAAATCATTTAAAAAGTACTTTTGTCAATTATTGCTGTGAAGATGCTGTGCGGCACATATTTCGTGTCTCATCCGGTGTTGAATCAATGGTGTTTGGCGAGCATGAAATACTTGGACAGATTCGTGATGCATACTTTTTTTGTACAAAAAACAGAACAACCGCTTCATATCTCAACCGTCTTTTCCAGCAGGCTATTGCCACGGGCAAACAGGTACGCAGTCAGACTGCCGCTGGACGTGGTGCGTTATCTATTGCATCTGTAGCAGTAGAACGGATGAAACTTTTAGCCGGTGATTTGAAAGATAAAAGGATTCTTGTTGTCGGTGCAGGGACCATGGGCTTCCGGGCACTGAAACGAATTTTTGCCATGAAACCCCAAAAAATTGGCATAAGCAATAGAACTGATGAACGGGCAGTGAATCTGAGTAAATTTTTCAATGCAGTGCATGTACCTTTTGATCACATTGCAGATGAATTGAATGAGTATGATATTGTCCTTCTTGCAACTTCATCATCAGAGCATATTCTCAAAGCTCAGGAAGTTGCGGATAAATGCAATCTAAATGAGAAAAACCTGCTGGTTATTGATCTTGGGGCACCGCGAAATGCTGACCCGGAAATAGGGTCACTTGATAACATAACACTGGTTTGCGTTGATGATCTTCGTCAGACAGCTGAAATTCATCTTGATGAGCGTAAAAATGAACTTTCTGAAATTGAGCGATTAATAGAACTGCAGGTACAGGAATTTACACGATGGTACAAATTCAAATTCGGCTGTGAATGCAGAACAGACTGAAAAGCTTTACACATGTATTTTACCGGCAAGTAGCCGGGTTCACATGGCAGGCAGCATATTAATGAAGTTTTTATTGATCTGCATAATAGGTTTTGTCAGAAAAGAAAACATCTGTGCTTCGGCAGGGAGAAAAAATGACTGAACTTGAGCGTTCACTCTTAAATATCATACAAAACGATTTTCCACTTGTATCCCGTCCGTTTCGTACTATTGGAGAAAAATTGAAAATCACTGAGGATGCTTGTCTTAATGCACTTAAACAGTTGGCAGGCACAGGAATTCTCAGAACGATCAGGGCTGTGATATCATGGAATAAAATCGGGATTTCAACTGTACTTGTCGGAATGAAAGTCGAACAGCAGTATCTTGATTCAGTTGCCGCAGAGGTAAGCTCTTTTGAAGAGGTGACTCACAATTATGCCCGTGCGGGCCAGTTGAATCTCTGGTTTACATTGATATATGATACTCAGGAAAAAAAGACTGCGTTGCTTGACAGATTGCGCCAGATGCAGGGCGTCTGCGACATTAAAGAGTTTCATGCGGAAAAAATTTATAAAATAGGACTTATACTTGATGTGTGATAATTTTAAAGACAGGCAGATTCTATCTGTTCTGCAGGAACCGCTGCAGCTTGAACCGGAGCCTTTCGGGCATTATGCAAAGCGGCTCGGCATGAGTGTCGAGCAGGTAATAAATACATTTCAGGATTATATCCGTTTAGGAATAATCCGCCGTTTTGCAGGAATTGTAAAGCATGACCGCGCAGGTTATACAAGCAATGCAATGTGTGCGTTTGAAGTCGGTGATGACGGCTGCGATACTGCAGGAGAAATATTATCCGGGTTCTCTTTTATTACACATTGCTATCGAAGAACATCTTATCCTGACTGGCCGTATAATATTTACGCAATGGTGCATGCCCGTAATGAATATGTGCTCCGTGAGCACTTGGGTAAAATTGAAAATGCGATTAAATACAGGTCTATGGCAGTACTGCCGAGTGTTAAAGAATATAAGAAAACGCAATACCATCTGTCTGCAGAATAGATTGATAAAAAAAGAAAAAGATAGGTTTTAAAAAAGCATGAAAACCGTTAAGTGTACATTTAATGTGTACGTTTATTTTTTAAAAATATTGTTTATGTCCTATTTTTCATGCTTATTTTGTTCAATATGTTTATTATAGGTGTTATGGATTCGGTTTATTAATATTTCAGCCGAAATCACTTATTATTTACACGCATTATCCCCGGAAGGGAGGATCTATGTGCAAACCAGGCAACCGTGTTAAAGTAGAAAGTTTTGTTATAAGGCCCAATTCCTGGCTTTTAATCATTGCAGGAATATTGATCTTGTGTCAGATCTTTAGTCCTTGGCAGACAGTGCAGGCTGCAGAGATTGATGAAACTATGCCGGCAAGTATTCCAACAGAGATTGCTGCTGACTGGGAAGCACAGGATGGAATTTCGGGGAGCAGTTATGGTGCAGCCACCACTGCAACTGTTGCCAAGCTCAATACTGAATTCGCAGCACTTTACAGTACTGCAAAGGCAGGTGTCTCGGGCGATAAGAATCTTTACTACCTTGCACACCATTATCTACGTGTTCAGAAGATGAAGAAACATGCAGCAAGCATCGGCAGTATCCTTTTTATGAAACACCACAATTTCGGTGGATTTCTGGTTGGATATCATGATAATGCTGAAGCAATGTATTCTGATGATAACTGGCAGGCAAAAAGTGCCGTTTGTGTTTTGAATATGAAAAATTATTACTCAAAACAAGAATATCTTTTAAAGAAAGATAATGCGGTTGTGAGAGATCCGGTTATCTCTTTTGATGGCAAGAAAGTTTTATTTGCAATGTCAGGTGCATCAAAAGGAACCGGCTACAAAATTTACGAG
>Ga0209373_10001009_pt1 | contig 37254 bp, 37 predicted proteins | sample Higcelweek5metaG_FD_187173 | JGI IMG/M metagenome (GOLD analysis project Ga0209373, IMG submission 187173) | Freshwater pond sediment microbial communities from the University of Edinburgh, under environmental carbon perturbations - High... | ecosystem: Environmental > Aquatic > Freshwater >... | reverse complement strand
ACGCAGGGCCGCTGCAAAGGTGAAGCCTATCTTGGGATGAACCTGTACCTGACGCAGCCCCCGCTGGGTAATTTCAACCGGGTCTTCGGCAGTCCATATCTTGGTTTCCGGTGTGTTAATGACCGAGATGGCCGAGTGAAGGGTAGTGGTCTTGCCGGAACCGGTAGGGCCGACCACCAGCACCAGCCCGTACGGCTGGTTGATACACTCCAGTAACACTTTGCTGTTCCGCTCTGTCAGACCAAGCTTGTCGTAGGGCAGGGCAGCTTCTCCCGAGGCCAGCACCCGCATAACAACATCTTCAAGCTGGCCTGCCGTGGGGACGGTGGCAACCCGCAGTTCTACATCAAGGGGACCGAATTTTTTGAAGTCAATCTTGCCGTCCTGCGGCTTGCGGCGCTCGGAAATATCCAGTCCGCACATGATCTTTATCCGGGACGGGATAGCGTATTTGTATTTGTACGGTATCCGCTGATATACCTTGCAGCGTCCGTCAATCCGGGTCCGCACAATTACATCCTCTTTGCCGGGGTATGGCTCAATATGGATATCCGATACCTTGCCCTGCACCGCATCAATAATGATTTTATTGACCAGCTGGACAATCACGCTGTCCTGCTCGGATACTTTAGATGATTCCTGCTCGATTTCCGGCTCGTCGGTTGAATCCAGTTTGTTAATCAGTTCATCAATGCTGCCACCGCCCCCTAGATTGGCTCCTTTATTATAGAACAGGCCGATGAAGTTCTGGATATCATCCCGAAAGGCGCCGACATAGCTGATCCGCTTATATTCAGGATAGATGAACTTGATCATATCCTGGCGTCCCAGGTCGGTAGGATCATCCATGATGATGTATAATACCCCGTTTTCCACCTTGTACGGGACCCACCACTCCTTTACCAGTCGATCAGGTTTGATCCGTTTCAGCAGTGTTTCATCCATGGGTGGGGTGGCTGGTTCATAATGAATAAATTCCGTTCCGAAAAACAGTGATAATGCCTTTGCCATCTCTTCCCGGGGCACTTTGAACTCCCTGATCAGAACAGCATCAAGCCCGAATTTGGCAACATCGGGATGTGTTGAGGCCTTTTCAATGGTTTTTTCATCCAGCAGGTTATGGTCCAGCAGGTAATTATACCGGCTGCGCTGGCGGATGATCTTGGTGGTTACCTGCAAACGGTAGATATTGTGTATGGCAATCGAAAGAGAGGTGCCAAGCTCCAGGGCGTAGGTAATATCAGTATCATCAAAGGGGGTGTTGTTCTGTTTGTTGATAATCTGTATTACACCGATCAGGGTGCGTTGGAACTTCATCGGCACGCAAAGAACCTGTCTGGTGGTAAAGCCGGTTTTCTGATCCCATGATTTGTCAAACTTGAGATTGGAACTGATCATCTTCAGTTCATGATCGTTGTAGGCATCCCTGACATTCAGTACCGAGCCGGAGAGGGCGCAGTAACCAGACAGGCTGGCGTCCGAGATAGGCACGACAATCTGTTTGACTTCAGTTCCGGAGAGTACTTTTGAGATCAGAAGATTCCGTTTGGCATCGGCCAGATAGATGGTTATCCGCTGTGCAGTGAACAATGCGGCAATGCTGTCCTTGATATGCAACAAAATGGTATTGAGGTTGTCGGCGGAATGAATCTCGTTGATCTTGTCCATCAACCGTTTACGATATTCAAGCTGTTGTCTGAGCAGATTCGTATCCTGGGTTGGAGATGGATTCATGGCTGTTCTCCATTAAAATGTTGATGCAGGTAAAATGGTGTCTGAATAGGGCAAGGATACCAGATACCGGCTGATACTCAAGCGATAGATACGGAAGGTGGGGATATTTTCTTTTTGATCGTTTGACTCACGCTGAAATACTGTTACACTTCGTCAAAAGAGCTGTTTTGTATGGAGGTATGCCATGAAAAGGCTGTTAACTGTTTTACTGCTGCTGTTTCTGTTGCCAGCGTTTGCCTTTGCAGCCCCCGTGGGTACGGTTACCGGTTTGACCGGCGAAGCATATACCCGGATCAAGGCAGGTGTTCCTTACAAGCCGCTGGTCAAGGGGGCGGTTGTTGCTACAGGAACCTGGATTAAAACAGGGGCCAAGGGATGGGTTGAATTGACTCTGCATGATAAAAGTAAATTTACCCTTGCCAATAACACCGAATTTGAAGTGAGTAACTTTCTGTTAACCAACAATAAGCGCGAGGGCAGCTTTAATCTGACCCAAGGGAAATTACGCGCTACAGTGGTAAAATTTGGCGGCAGACAAAGTGGCATGACCGTGCGAAGCGGAACCGCCGTAGCCGGTATTAAAGGTACAGAATTTATGATGTTGTCTCAAGGTCAGGCTAATCTGTTTTTTGGCAATGAAGGGACAGTCTCAGTTTCTGGCGATGGTGTGGCTGCTCAACAACCGCTCACTGAATCCACCTACATCCAGAATACCCGTGGTTTGCCACCGGTTGAACCGGTGAAGATTGATCAGGGGACTCCACTGGCAGAGGCAAAAGGGATATTTAACGACATCACTGCTGCAGTTCCTCCACAGGAATGGACAGATTCAGGGAAAATAGTTGATATTTGCGCCCGCTGGAACGTTAATCATGGCCACTATCTGGCAGATAGCGGAAAATATCAGGATGCATTACATGTGCTCCAGATTGCCCTGGATCTGACAAAAGTTGAAGCTATACGGGCTAATGCCCATCTTGAACGGGGATCTGTCTACGCCCGCAATCTTTTTAATCCTGAACTTGCCCTGTCAGAATATTTGCTGGTACTTGAAGAATATCCTGCATTACCCCAGGCAGAATTTGCCCTGTTTAATGCTGCTCAAGTGCTGAGCGAGATGGGGTTTGTCGATCAAGCCAGGCTACGTTTCAAGCAGTATCTTGAGCAGTATCCACAAGGAAAACATCAGAGTAGTGCTGAAACTCTGCTCCAAACTCTTGGCAACTAGATGAAAAAGCGTCTGATATACATTTTGTTCGGTCTGGTTGCCAGCCTGATGGCCTCTGCCTTGTATTATCTGGCCCCACAACCTTTGCAGCAACTTGATTACCGGATGAAGGACAACAGGTTTCGTATCCGCGGACCACTTCAACCGGACAAGGATCTGGTGGTGGTGGCCATTGATCACGCCAGCATCAAGGAGATCGGACGTTGGCCCTGGTCCCGTGAGATAACCGGACAACTGATTGAAAATCTGGCACAGTACGGTACCAAGGTAACGGCGCTTGATATTGTATTTGCAGAACCTCAAAAGTTCTGTAGTGGTGGATCACCGGATAGTGCCCTTGCTGATTCGATAGGCAGGGCAGGCAATGTCGTGATGGGGTATTTTTTTAGAGATGAACAACAGGTTGTTGATCCGAATGCACTCGCCCAGATGGATCGGGCCACCGTCAAGCTGATCAAGACGGCAGAGGGAGTGCAGTCGATACCGCTGATCGAATACACAAACCTTGATGTAAACTTGTCAGAATTGGGAGCTAACGCACTGGATTTTGGTTTCTTTAATGCCAAGCCGGATGACGATGGACTTTACCGGCGTGCTCTGCTGCTGTTGTTGTATAACGGGGATATCTATCCATCTTTAGCCTTGAAGGCGTTACGCCATTATCTGGGCAGCGATATCATGCTGGAGGTAAAACCGTGGGGAATTGACAGTCTTCAGATCGGTTCCCTACGGATACCAAGCCGTGAAGATGGCACTTTGGTACTGAATTATTATGGTCCTTCCCGATCATTCAGAACCGTTTCTGCGGCAGACGTCATTAAAAAACGTCTGAAACCAGATGCGTTGAAAGGGGCAATCGCCTTTGTAGGCGCCACAGAAATCGGGATATTTGATATCCGGGCCACACCGTTTGATCCAACCATGCCGGGGGTGGAACTGCATGCTACCGTAGCTGCCAATGCACTTGAGCGTCGCTTTCTCCTCTATGATGGCGTGACCCAGATGCAGGAGGTGCTCTGTATTTTACTGTTTCCTGTGGTGCTTGGCATTCTGCTTGCCTTTATGCCGGGCAGCTTCGCCGGTCTTGGGGCCTTTATCGGCACTACCGGTTTTTTCTATTTCATTAACTATCAATCCTTTACACGAGGGTTGCGGGATATGACCGTAATCTACCCGTTGCTGGGGTTAGGGGTGACCTATCTGGCGTGCGAGGTCTGGCGAAATCTGGTGGTTGAAAAAAAAGGACGTCAGCTGAAAAAGGCATTTTCCAATTATGTCTCGCCTGATCTGGTGCGGGAAATTGAGAAAAATCCTGACAAATTGGTGTTGGGAGGCGAACAGCGTGAAATCTCGATCCTTTTCTCTGATATTCGCAGCTTTACTACTGTTTCAGAAAGTTTGACGCCTCCTGAGCTGGTAACCCTTCTGAATGAATACCTGTCGCCCATGACCAGGATTGTGCTGGATGAAAAAGGTACCCTGGATAAGTTTATCGGAGATGCAGTAATGGCGATCTTCAACGCCCCCCTTGACCTGCCGGGTCATGCAACCCATGCCTGTACAGCAGCGGTAAAGATGATGGAAGAACTGAAAAAACTGAATACTGATTTTGCACGGCGCGGAATGCATACCCTTGATATCGGGGTGGGGATCAATACCGGTCCTGCTGTTGTCGGTAATATGGGGGCTGATATCCGTTTCGACTACACAGCCATCGGTGATTCGGTGAACCTGGCTTCGCGGCTTGAAGGTTTGAACAAGTATTACGGTTCCCATATTCTGGTAAGTGAAGACACCCGTAATCAGGTAGCGGATGGTCTCTTTACCTTCCGTGAGATAGACCGGGTGCGGGTGCAGGGTAAACAGCTACCGATAGTGATGTATGAGTTGATGATTGCCAATCTGGATATTCTTCCGCAATTTATGGATGGTCTGCAGAAGTACCGGAACAGGCAGTTCAAACAGGCGCAACAGCTGTTTGACCAGCTTGTTGAAGAGTACTCGGACGGACCTTCCAGGCTGTACAGCGACCGCTGTACCGAGTACCTTGCAACACCTCCTTCCACTGACTGGGACGGGGTTTATACGGCCAAGGGTAAATAAATGCCTGAACTGCCCGAAGTTGAAAGTGTTCTGCAGTGTTTGAGTAGCAGCAGTCCTGCCCTGATCGGCAGACAGGTGCAAAAGGTGCTGGTTTTGCGTGATTCTGTGGTTGATGGTGACCTGGATACGTTGGTAACAGCACTTACCGGCTCCATTTGTAGTACAATTTTTCGCCATGGCAAGTATCTGTTCTTTGGATTTTTGTCTTCCCATGGTACACAAAGCAGATGGATGGCGTTACACCTGCGCATGACCGGACGTCTTTTTCTTGTACCGGAACATAAATCCAGAGAACGTCATACCCGGTTTACTCTTATACTTGATCAAGGGTTGGCACTACGTTTTGATGATCCCCGTGCCTTTGGACGAGTTTGGCTGGTAGATGATCCATCTGAAGTAACCGTATCATTGGGGCCTGATGCACTGCTGGTTACACGGGACTGTTTTTTAGATCGACTTGCTGGTTTGAAGAGACAACTGAAACCTTTGTTGCTGGATCAATCATTCGTTGCAGGTATCGGTAATATTTATACTGACGAGATTCTGTTTCGGGCACGGTTACATCCTTTACGGATTTCCGACAGCCTGACCTCTGAAGAAACAACACTCCTGTATGAATCAATGCATACCGTGCTGGAGCAGGCAGTGACAGCAAAAGGTGCCAATATTGATGGTGTGTTTGAAGCAGGCTCTTTTCATGTACAGGTATATGGTCGTGGCGGAAAACCTTGTTGTCTCTGCGGTACTGAGATAATGAAAGAGCGGTTTGGACAACGGGGTACCCATTTTTGCCCTGTGTGTCAGCCGTGTGTCTGATTTTGGGGGACTCGTGAAAGATACGTTCCAGATTGTAAGTATTAAAGATGGTAAGCAGGATATGGAGGCTATCCTGCAGGTGTTGCGCGAGATGCAATCAGGCAGGTTAAAAAGTGATCTCAAGCTGCTTAATTACTATCATGAGGTACCGATCAGCTTCCCGGTAAAAATCGACAGTATTGTGGATGACAGTCTTGAATGCTCTGCCCATCAGGCTCAATCGGTTGTACTAGGATTGCAGAAGCAGACGTTACTAACCAGTTCAGCCTTTCCCCAGGGGTTGGGAGCGCATTGTTTTGTTGAATATGTCAATGTGAAGAACTGTTTTGTCGTGCTGGGAAGGTTTGCCTATGCGGCGATCAGGGCTGATCGTCGTGGTGCTGTAAGGGTAAAGGTCGATATTGTAATACCAGCAAGTTACCATGCAGAAGAACAGTCTGTTTCTGGAAATGCCTTTGATATCTCCGTTACCGGCATTGCACTAAGTACTGATCAGGCAATTCCTGCAGGTCTGCCTGAAAGTGGACAGATGCAATTTACTCTGCAAGGTACTGTCCTGAAGACGCCTGCCCGTTACGTAAAATCTGTGGAGCAAGAGGGTGAGTTTGTGCATACCTTCCAGATCGATCCTGATCAACATACTGACAAGGCTATTTCCCAGTATATTTACAGCAGACAGGTTGATATTATTAGGGAATTGAAGGAACAAATTCTGTGATTGAGCGGCAGTATGCAGGCGGGGAGGGGGAAAAATGAAGCTTCGTATCCTGGGAAGCGCTGGAGCAGAATTGCCTGATTTCCGGCCTCCTGCTTTTCTGATAGATGAATCACTGTTGCTTGATGCTGGCACCATCGGGTCTGTGCTTACCGAAGAAGAACAGTGGAACATCAGAAACATCTTTATTACCCACGCACATCTTGATCATATCCGTAGCATTCCTGCGTTAGCAGATAATATTATTGTAAAAAATTTACGCCATCAGGTTGATGTCTATGCTCCGGTTTCGGTGATTGATGCCCTGCGCAACCACTTGTTCAACGGACTTATCTGGCCTGATTTTACTGCTCTTCCGACGCCGGAAGAGCCGGTATTGCGTTTTAATCTTGTTGAACCTTTCAAACCGGTTTTTCTGGGGGAAGGGGGGCAGGAACGTCGCTGCGACGATGGCTATATCCTGACAGCGATCCCTGTACACCATACTGTGCCCGCAGTGGGATACTGTGTAGAGAACAATGGAAAACGTCTGGTTTACACCGGTGACACTGGGCCAACACAGGAGATCTGGCGTTATGCATCCGGTGCTGATGCACTGATTGTTGAGGTCTCATTTCCGAATAGTCAGGAACCTTTGGCCTTGTTGACGCAACACCTCTGTTGTTCCCTGCTTGAAAAAGAACTTGCAAAAATGGATGTATTGCCCCGACGTATTTTAATTACCCATCCCAAACCCCAGTATTACCAATTAATTAAGGAAGAAATTCAACAAATGAATATTAAGCAGTTGGAATTATTGAGGGATGGAAACATCTACGAGATTTGAAACAGCACCCCGGCTGCACGTTCGTTCGATACTATCTGACTTAGACTGGATTTCATTTGTATATTGCGAGCCAAGCTACCTTTAGTATAACCAAGCTATCTCCTGATTCACCTTGAAATCAGTTATGTCCTGTATTATGTATAAAAATACCCCACCACATTAACCAGTTCAGGAGGAATCTATTCATGGGTAAGGAAGCTGGCACAACCAAATTTCAGATTGATTTCAGACGTCATCTGCGTGATCAGTACATTAGCGATAATCTCGTGCATCTATTGTGTGAAATAGCCGAGGCAAGCAAATATGTCATCAACGCAGTGCGTACTGGTGATTTGGGTGTCGCCGGAACCTCCAATCTGTACGGTGAAGAACAGTTGGCTCTGGATGTCCTCTCAGACCGCATTCTACGCAAGCGTTTGAGCCATTCAGGTGTTGTCTGCAATATCGCTTCAGAAGAGATGGATGAGATTTATCAGGTTACCAGCAATCCTCAAGGGATGTTTTCCGTTGCCTATGATCCGCTGGACGGTTCTTCTCTTGTTGATGTGAATCTGGCTGTCGGCACCATTGTCGGCATCTATCAGGGACACAACCTTTTGCAACCTGGACGTAAGATGGTGGGTGCCGTGTACATTCTGTATGGGCCACGGGTTTCCATGGTCTATTCGGTAGGGAAAGGAGTCTATGAATTTACCATGAACAACCTTATGGAATTCACTCTGACCCGTGACAATATTAGAATGCAACCATCTGGTGATATGTACTCACCAGGCGGGCTTCGCAAAAAATACTCGCCTGAAAATGAAGCTTTCGTTCGTTATCTTGAAGAAAAAGGTTCAAAGTTACGTTATTCAGGCGGATTTGTGCCGGATATCAACCAGATTCTGATGAAAGGAAAGGGGATATTTATGTACCCTGCCCTGACTGATACACCGAATGGTAAATTACGTCTTTTGTTTGAGCTGAACCCGATGGCGTTTTTGATTGAACAGGCCGGTGGAGCTGCGACCAATGGTTGCGTTCCGATCCTTGATCTGGAACCGGAAGGTCTGGATCAGCGGGCTCCTGTTTACATCGGTTGTAAGAATGACGTAGCCAAGGCAACGGAGTTCCTGAACGGGGTCTGTGCATGAGCCGCAAGGAAGAACCATTACAACCAGAGGGGGAACCGGCCGCAGAACTGCCACGTCGCCTCTGCAATGAGATTCAGTTGTTTGACCTCTGTGAACTTGAACGGTGCAGGTTCAAAAATGACCGTTTCTGCACAGATCCTGAAATGATTTCCCGTTTTGAAGCGCTTGCTGAACCAGAAGATCGTCCAGTGCAGAATTTTGATGATGATGATGAAGAGCTTTACTCGGATGATGATGACTACGATACTTTTGATGATGAGGATCAGTCGGAAGAGGATGATGAATGGTAGCAGTTTATTTTTAAGATGAAATTGCCCCCCAGAGCTTCTTGTTCTGCTCACCGCAGCGAGAAGCTCTTTTTTTAGGAGTTTTTTGTAATGTCTGAACTTCGTATCAGCCCTGATAATACACTGCTGATTCCTGCAGAACAGCTGCTTGAGCTTGGTATAAAGCCTGGTGACATGGTGCGCGTTGTTGTGTCTGATGCGACTCTTGTACTCAGTAAACAGACCGTTCAGCCACCAGAGTTATCGTTGCAGCAGTCAATTGCTCGCAAAAACCTGCAGACCGGTATTCAGTTTATCAAGGGAGTAGGGCCGAAACTGTCTGAACTGCTGGCCAAGCGGGATATTCACTCGGTTGAAGATGCGCTGTTCTGTTTGCCAATCCGCTATGAAGATCGTCGGCAGCTGATACCGATCAGTCAGTTGAAACCGGGAAGCAGTCAGGTATTTCAGGGGAGTGTGGTTTCTGCTGATAACACCACAACCAAAGGGGGACGCAAGGTCTTTGAAGCGATAGTGCAGGATGATTCCGGTAGTATCGTCCTGAAGTGGTTTCATGCCAATGGTGTCTGGATGAAACGGATCTGGCAGGTTGGGCGCAGCGGAGTATTTACCGGAGAAGTCAGCAGTTTCGGCTATCAGCGCGAGGTACATCACCCTGATGTGGAGTGGCTGGAAAAAGGTGTCGATTCTCTATCGCTGATGGTGGCTGATCCGGTAAACTTTGGTTGTATTGTTCCGGTTTATCCGTTAACCGAAGGGCTTCATCAAAAAGGAATGCGACGGGTGATGCGTCAGGTGGTTGATACGTTTTTACCGAATGTGGAGGACGTATTACCTGCATCGCTGCTGTCTCAAACCGGTTTTATGCCATTGCAGGAGTCTTTGGGGCAGGTGCATCTGCCACCACCCGATGCCCGGTTATCTGATCTGAACGAAGGTCGTACCCAAGCACATCGTTCGCTTGCATTTGATGAGTTTTTCTTTTGGGAACTGGGGCTTGCCCTGAAAAAACAAGGCATATCCCTTGAAGAAGGCATTCCGTTTCAGGTTACTCACCGCTATACCAAAGAGTTGGCAAAGTTGCTACCGTTTCAGCTCACCACTGCCCAGCGTCGTGTATTGTCTGAGATAAAAAACGATATGATGGCTCCCCATCCCATGCATCGTCTGGTGCAGGGGGATGTTGGCAGCGGAAAGACGATTGTTGCCCTGATGGCGGCTCTTGTAGCTGTGGAAAACGGGTATCAGGTGGCCATTATGGCCCCGACAGAGATTCTTGCAGAGCAACACTGGCACAATATACATCATTGGTGTGAACAGTTGGGGATTTGCGTCGTTCTGCTTACCTCCGGCATGAGAGGCAAGGTTAAAAAGGACGTAATGGAGCAGGTGGCTGATGGGCGTGCAGCCATTGTGATCGGCACACACGCAGTAATACAGGATAAGGTCGATTTCAGCCGACTGGGCTTGGGAGTTGTTGATGAACAGCATCGTTTTGGCGTACTTCAGCGTGGTGTCCTGAAAAAGAAGGGGACAAACCCGGATATTCTGGTCATGACCGCCACACCAATCCCTCGAACCTTGGCCATGACGCTCTTTGGTGACCTGTCTCTGTCGGTTATTGATGAACTTCCGCCAGGTAGAACCCCCATAGAAACAAGGATATATTACGAGTCACGCCGTAAACAGGTTTACGATCTGATCAGAGAAGAGACTGTCCAGGGGCGACAGGTCTACGTGATCTATCCTTTGGTGGAAGAATCCGAGAAATCCGATCTGAAGGCAGCGACCCAGATGTCTGAGCATCTTCAAACTGAGATTTTCCCGGATTTGCAGGTAGGTCTTTTGCATGGCCGAATGAAACCGGATGAAAAAGAAGAGGTCATGTATTCCTTTAAGGACCGAAAACTTGATATTCTGGTGGCAACCACGGTTATTGAAGTGGGGATTGATGTGCCAAACGCCACTCTGATGGTGATAGAGCATGCCGAGCGGTTTGGGCTTTCTCAGCTGCACCAGTTACGTGGCAGGGTAGGGCGGGGCAACCATCGTTCCCGTTGTATTCTCTTGACATCAGGCAAGCTTTCTGAAGATGGCGAAAAAAGGCTAAGGGTTATGGAGGCGACAACTGACGGCTTTAAAATTGCAGAAGCTGATCTGGAAATTCGTGGGCCTGGTGATTTTCTTGGTACCCGCCAGTCTGGTATGCCAGATTTCAGGGTAGCCAATATTCTACGGGATGGTGCTATACTTGAACAGGCAAGAACAGCAGCCTTTACTCTGCTGGAACAGGATCACCAGTTGCAGACAGCCGATGGCCAACGAATCAAGCTCGAGTTGTTGAGGCGTTGGGAAACCAGGCTTGAACTTGCCGGTATTGCCTGACTCTGCTATAAAGCAAAGTCAGGCTTTCATGACGTACCGCTGTTTTTCGCTCTTAACAACCGGCTGTTTTTCTGAAAAGCTTGCTAATTGCATCACTGGAATCGTATTTAACGCGTACTTCATCGCCGTTAGTAATCCGTTTATCCTGAAGTTTATCAAGGGTAAGCTGATCGGTTACAACAATGGTAACGTTTTTGCCACTGGCATTATCCTTAATGACCACAGTTGCTTTACCGGTTTCAGCCTGGACCTTGACAATGGAACCGGTGATTTTCACCTCTTCTGCAAATGATCTGGATGCCAGGGTAATGACTGATACCGTAAGTGCCAAAATGAACCGTTTCATGGTAGCCCTCCTCGTGTGATTTGTGTTATCAGATCACTAGCATCAGGCGTGCCATGTTTTGTAATATGTTATGATGACTAAGTTATTTTCTTGTACCTGTTTTGTCGCTTATTCATTTTTGCTGTTTCAGGGTGATCACCACCCTTTTTAAGACATATTCCACTAACCAAGGAGCAGATGCATGTCAGATTTTTCAGGTGTAACCGTAGTTCGTGAGGCCAATATCTATTTTAACGGTGCTGTTGCAAGCCATACCGTGCTTTTTCCAGACGGAAGTAAAAAAACTCTGGGGATAATGCAACCGGGTGAATATACCTTCAACACCGGCGCTGCCGAGTTGATGGAAATTCTAACGGGAGAACTTGATCTGCAGCTGGCGGATGAAGCCGGGTGGCGGCGTATTGGAGGCGGTCAGTCGTTTGAAGTGGCGGCCAATTCTTCGTTTACCATGAAGGTTCATAAAGTCTCGGATTACTGTTGCTCATTTCTTTCCTGATTTTCTTTGTTGAAAAACTGGTAATTGTATTTCTTCTTTGATATATTCAATAATATGAATATACGCAAAGGAGTATCGCCATGAAGATTACGGATGCGGCTAAAGCAGCGTTGGAGCCGATTCTGGCCCAGAATCCCGGTAAAATGTTGCGGGTAGTATTTGAAGGTTTTGGCTGAGGTGGTCCCCGTTTGGGGCTGGCTCTGGATGAGCCGGGTGAAAATGATAATAAAATCAACCTGAATGGCATTGAGCTGCTTGTGGAGAAAGCCATCAACTCATTTATGGAGGATCAGGTGATTGATTTTGTCAACTCAGGTATGCGAGAAGGCTTTGTCATTTCGGCAGAATATGGTTCTTCCTGTTCATAAGCAACTGTTTCGATAACATCTGGTATTACAGCGGGGAGGCCAATTGAGGCCTCCCCGTTTTTGCTATAGTTATGGTTCTTTAGTTGTGTCAATTCTTGGGAACAAGGCCTCTGCCTTGGCTATGGCAGTCCCAGGGGGCAGTAAACCCCAGATCAGAGTTTCTTCAGCGGGTTCTTGCTGCCATCCCAGACAGGTAAACGTTTTGCGTGCTGTTTCCGGCATGAAAGGGGCAACCAGTGTGTGAACAATCCGCTGTGACTCAAGCAGGCAGTACATTACCGTAGCAAGGCGATCACGCTGCGTCGGATCTTTTGCCAGTGTCCATGGGGCAGTTTCGTCAATATATTTGTTTCCAGCCGAGATGACTTCCCAAATTGTCTGCAATGCCTTGCTAAAAGCCAGTTCATCCATACAGGTGTCAACTGCCGTTATCATTGCTTCAGTTTTGGCAATCAGTGAACGGTCTAGTTCTGAAAGCGGACCTGGCTCTTGCAGTATTCCATCAAAATATTTGACCAGCATGGCCGTTGAACGGGAAAGCAAGTTGCCAAGATCATTGGCAAGATCAGAATTTATCCGGTTTATGAGTGACGCATGTGAAAAATCACCATCCAGGCCAAACGGCACTTCACGCATCAGAAAATAACGCACCACATCCACGCCATATTTATCGATCAGCATGTTGGGTTCAACAACATTTTGGAGCGATTTTGACATCTTTTGGCCTTCAACGGTCCACCAGCCATGGGCAAATACTTTTTTGGGCAAAGGTAACCCGGCTGCCATCAGGAAAGTTGGCCAGTACACAGTATGGAAGCGGGTGATATCCTTACCGACCAAATGTGCATCGGCAGGCCAGTAGCGGCCATAGTTCCCCTCAGTATCTGGATATCCCAACGCGCTGATGTAGTTGGTCAAGGCATCAAACCAGACATAGATTACATGTCGTTCATTACCTGGCACCGGAATTCCCCACGAAAATGAGGTTCTTGATACAGACAGGTCTCTGAGACCTTCTTTAACAAAGGAAACAATTTCATTTCGTCTTGATTTTGGCTGAATGAAGTCTGGATGTGCTTCAATATATTCCAGCAGTTTTTCTCCATAGGCACTCATTTTAAAGAAGTATGATTCTTCTTTCAGTTTTTCCACGGAACGGTTACAGTCCGGGCATTTTCCTTCAGTCACCTGTGTTTCGGTCCAGAAGGTTTCACAGGGGGTACAGTACCAGTCCTCATACTCACCCAGGTAAATATCTCCCTGTTCAATCAACTGACTAAAAATATGTGACACCCCGATTTTATGGCGTTCCTGAGTGGTACGGATAAAGTCGTTATGGGAGATCCCAAGTTTTTCCCAAAGCGCCTGAAACCGCTTCACAACCCGATCAGCAAGCTCTAACGGGGTTTCACCATTGGTCTGGGCTGCTTTTTCAACCTTTTGACCATGTTCGTCACTGCCGGTCAGGAAAAAAACATCAAACCCCTTCATCCGTTTGTATCTGGCAAGCACATCGGCTGCTACTGTAGTGTATGCATGGCCGATATGGGGTACATCATTAACGTAATAAATTGGTGTAGTGACGTAGAACGTTGGTTTCATAACGGTTACTCCTGAGTTGGTTTGTCCGTTTTCTGATCGGTATTTTTTCGATGGCCGTGACGACGGCTTCGTTTTTTACGTTTTGCTTTTTCTTCGGTTGTAGCTGGTGATATTTGTTCTTTAACCGCTTCTATCACCGGCTGTTTGGTAACAGCAGTAACATAAGGTTGGTTTTCTGCCGGAATCTGCATGACCGGTTGTACCGGGCGTTGGCGCTTTTGCTGAATCGGGGACTCACGATATTTTCGGGGCGTCGGTTGAGGTTGCTGAAGTAGTTCAGTTTCAGTTTGAGGTTCTTGCTGGGGAACAATCGGGCTGTTTTCATCAACCAGTTCTTTCAACTTAACACTAATTTGCTTTCCATCTCCCAGCCGCAAAATCAGTTCACCAGTCAGCAGGTTCATTTTTTCAACGGTGCCGTCGCAGGTTGCCGTCCGTACCCGCTTGCCACATTTTGGGAAGTTTTTACGTAGATTACAATAGGTTTCGTATTCATAGTCCAAACAACAGAGCAGTCTTCCACACTGCCCTGAAATTTTGGAGGGATTCAAGGCCAGGTTCTGTTCCTTTGCCATTTTCACTGACACCGGTTGAAAATCCCGCAAGAATGATGCGCAACAGAGTTCTCGACCGCAGATACCCAGGCCACCGACCATCTTTGCTTCATCCCGCACACCGATTTGTCGCATCTCGATTCTGGTATGAAAGGTATGGGCCAGATCCTTGACCAATTCACGGAAATCAACCCTGCCGTCAGCAGTAAAGTAAAATATAGCCTTACTACCATCAAATAGATGTTCCACCCGGACCAGTTTCATATCCATACCCCGCTCTTTAATGCGGCGCAGGCAAAAATCGTATGCTTCTTTTTCTCTACGGCTATGATGTGCCAAGGTCTTTTCATCATCCGGTTCAAGCAGGCGTTGCACCAATGACAGGGGATGAACGCAGAGGGATGCATCTTTTTCAATCACCCCGGTAACCACAATACCAAGGCTTATGCCGCGCTCTGTTTCAACCAGCACCCTGTCTCCAGGTTTCAAGTCAAGGGTGCCAGCATTAAAGTCGTACATCTTGCCGGCCGGGGTAAACTGTATGGAAACCACACGTATCACTGATCAGACTCCTTTTCTTAAACGATCATAGCCAAGCAAAAAGCGTTCAAATGCCAGCTTGGGGTTGGCGTTTCCCTGAACCGCACGTCTGGTTTCCACGGCATGTTCAAGGGCCTTGATAGCGCCTTCCGGCGAAAAACGGGCAGCTTCGGCAGCCAGTTCAGAAAGTAAAAAACGATTGGTAATTCCTGTCTGTCCGGCAGAGGTGATGAACAGCAGGTCGCGCAACAGAGATATCAATAGATTAAATAACTCAATAGTTTCATCGCGTCCCCCGGCCAGGTTTTCCGCACTATCAAAGATGGTGGCTATCTGCCGTGAAGAAGCCTGAGAAAGAACGTTTAAAAGCTGTTGACGGCGCTCTCCGTCAGATTCTGCTTCCAAGGCAGCTGCCCTTTCCATACTCCCCTCTGCCAGAGGAGCCAAGAGCGCGGCTTTGGTTGCGTCTAATCCCTTTTTCAGCAACAGCTCAACCACCGTATCGTCGTCAAGGGGACTAAAGCGGATCTGCTGACAACGAGAGCGGATGGTAGAAAGCAACAGGTCTGCATGCCTGGTAAGTAAGATGATAATTGCATGTCCGGGCGGTTCTTCCAGGGTTTTTAATAGTGCATTGGCTGATTTTTCGTTCATCCGCTCAGCCGGTTCAATCAGACAAGCCTTACGATTAGCTTCAAAAGGACGCAGGGAAAGAACCTGCTGCAGTTCGCGAATCTGTTCAATACTGATATCCCGTTTATCCGGTAATGGGGTAAGCAGATGTAAATCAGGGTGGTTGCCGGAAGCCAGCTTGCGACAATGGCCACAGGTAGTACAGGCTTCGCCATCAACCGGTTCCTTGCAAAAGAGTGCTTGAATCAGTGCCAAAGCAGTGGTGCGTCTGCCACAACCATCCTGACCTTCAAACAGATAGGCGTGAGCCACACGATTTGCAGTAATAGAGCGTTTCAGAGCTTCAATTACCCGGTCTTGTCCCTTAACCTCACCAAGTTTCATTAGAAAGCAGCTCCAAGCCGTGGTACGATGGCAGCAATAATGGTTTCTGAAACATGTTCCGGTGTGTCAGCAGCATCTATGATGATAAACCGTTTTGGCTCTTCGATGGCAAGCTGCAGGTAACCTTCTCGAACTTTTTGGTGAAATACACGTGATTCAAGTTCAAAACGCTCTTCCCGCGGGCCACTGGTGGTTTCTATTCTTTGTCTGGCACGCGCCAATCCGATCTCAACCGGACAATCAAGCAACAGGGTCAGGTGGGGGGAAAGACCATCACAAGCAAGATCATTCAGGGTTTCCATGGTTTGACGAGGTATATCACGCCCAAACGCCTGATATGCACGGGTGGCGTCACTGAACCGGTCACACAAGACAATAGCACCATCAACTAACGCAGGACGTATCACCTCGGCCAAGTGCTGAGTACGGGCTGCGGCATACAACATTAATTCCGTCATAGGTGTCATGGTGCTATTGGAAGCATCAAGAAGAATACTGCGAATCTGATCTGCAATTGAGCAACCACCCGGTTCACGAGTTACAACCACCCGCTGCCCGGTCTGTTGCAGATGTTTTGCCAACAGGGCGATCTGCGTGCTTTTGCCGCAGCCTTCTATGCCTTCAAAGGTAATAAACATGATTGCTCCATAAAAGTGGAACATTATAGGCATCTCACTGCTGCTTGGCAACGCAAATCAACCTTTAAAGCTACTTGCAGCTAACGTTTGCATCCCGTATACTCTGCCGCATGACAATTCCAGAAGAAATTTTAGGATATACCTTTCAAAACCGCTTATTGTTGCGCCAAGCGCTTACCCATCCATCATATCTGAATGAGGCACGCGAGACCGGTTACGAGGATTACCAGCGCCTCGAATTTTTGGGGGATGCTGTACTTGGGCTACTGCTTGCCGATCTGCTTTTGCAGCATTTCCCCGGTGTCGCTGAGGGCGATCTTTCTCGTATGCGTTCTTCTCTGGTTGACCAGAGTCGCTTGGCAGCGCTTGCCGTTGCCATGGGAATTGCCCCAATTATCCTGATGGGACGTGGAGCTGAACAGGAGGGAGGGCGTACCAATCCTTCAATCTTGGCTGATGTTTTTGAGGCGTTGATCGGAGCCGTATACTATGATGCCGGATTTATTACAGTACGCCAGATGGTGAAGGGGATCTATACACCGCTCTTGTCAGATCTTGCTGCTAACCAAACAGCATGTAACGATGCGAAAAGTCATTTACAGGAATGGCTTGCATCCCAAAAACGTTCAAATCCTGTTTATCTGATTATTGGTGAAGAGGGGCCTGATCATGACCGTCATTTCAGGGTGGCAGTTACCGTTGAAGGTGTTGTGATAGGGGAAGGAGACGGTCGCAGCAAAAAATCGGCTCAACAGGCAGCGGCTCGTGCAGCATTACTTCAATTGCAGGTATAAACTTCTACACTATGCGTCCTCTTGTTATTCCTTTTTTTATACCCCATGCCGGTTGCCCCAATACCTGTACATTTTGTGATCAACGACTGTTAAGCGGAAGTAGGCCACCATTACCTGAACCTGAACAGATTCAGCATACAGTGGAGCAATGGTTGCATCGTTCTCCTGGTCGTCCTGCTGAAGTGGCATTTTTTGGGGGAAGCTTCAGCTTGTTACCAGTTGAAACCCAGCGTATCCTGTTAGGCTCTGTTCGTAGATTCATTGATGATGGGCAACTAAGCGGTGTGCGTATCTCAACCCGTCCCGATGCCCTTGAAGATGAAATCCTGAATTTTTTACGAGAACATGGGGTCAGAACAATAGAGGTTGGCGTGCAGTCTCTGGATGATCAGGTCTTGCAGCGATGTAACCGGGGACATTCTGCCAGTGATGCAGTTCAAGGCATTGCCCGGGTTGCAGATGCCGGATTTCAGGTTGGAGCGCAACTGTTGCCGGGACTGCCAGGAGATACACTGCAAACAGCGGTACAAACAGTTCATACTGTCATTGATGCTGGAGCACAGTTCCTGCGTATTTATCCTGCGGTTGTCCTGTCTGGAACCCAACTGGCACAACTGTTTCAAGCTGGGGAATATACCCCTCCCGACCTTGCCCAGGGAGTACAGATCTGTGCCCGGATGTTGCATATCTGTCTTCAGAAAGGTATACCGGTTATACGAATTGGCCTGCAGGCTGATGAATCACTACAACATGAAAATACCATTCTTGCAGGCTGTTGGCATCCGGCACTGGGGCAGCTGGTGCGTAGCGAGTTGTATTATGATCTGATCTGCAAGCTGACGACAGAGTCCGTTACGAACGAACCATTTACACTGATCTGTCATCCACGCAGTTTGTCAGAGGTCGTAGGAAACCGTCGTCATAATCTGAAGCGTCTGCAGCAGCAGGGAATAATAATTAATCATATCAGTTCGGACAGTTCACTTGAAGCGGCAACGATTGTCCTTAAACAGTTTACGTACCACCGTATAGGAAGCATCATAACAGACTTATATTACAAGGAGTGCTAGATGCGTAAAGATTCTCTTGCCTTTCTCGAAAAACTACTGATTGCTCCCAGCCCGTCAGGTTATGAACAACCTGCACAGCGGTTATTCCGCGAGTATGTTGCGCCTTATTGTCAGGTATCCAGCGATGTAATGGGTAACGTGTACGGCTTTATCCCTGGGCAGGGTAAGGATCGCCCCAGAGTAATGCTGGTGGGGCACTCGGATGAAATAGGTCTGCAAATAAAATATATTGATGACAAAGGCTTTCTTTACTTTGCGGCCATTGGTGGAGTTGATGCCCACCTGACACCAGGCAAGGTGGTTCATATTCATACTGCAGAAGGAGCATTGCCTGGCGTGATTGGCAAACGGCCGATTCACCTGATGGACGCCAAGGATCGTGAAACCGTAGTCAAGCTGGAGGCCCAGTACATTGATATTGGTGCAAGAGATAAAAAAGAGGCTCAAAAACTGGTGCGGGTCGGAGATTGCGTTACCTTTGACAGCAGTTTTATCCGTTTACAGGGAGACCTGGTCGCTTCCCGTGGCTTCGACGATAAGGCAGGCACGTTTGTTGTGGCCGAGGTACTACGATTAGTATCGCAGGAAAAGAAAAAGATGCCGCTCGATCTGTATGGTGTTTCTTCGGTACAGGAAGAAATTGGGCTACGCGGGGGGACTACCAGCAGTTATACGGTTAATCCTGATATCGGTATCTGTGTGGAGGTCGATTTTGCAACTGACCAACCAGATGTGGAACGCAAACATAATGGTGAAGTTGCTTTGGGGAAGGGGCCTATCCTTACTCGCGGAGCCAATATAAATCACGGCTTGTTTGAATTGCTCTATACCACTGCGCAAGAGGATAAAATTGCAGTACAATTGACTGCCAACCCGAGAGCTACCGGCACAGATGCCAACGTGATGCAGATCTCACGAGGCGGTGTTGCTACGGCCCTTGTAAAGTTGCCGCTACGTTACATGCATACACCGGTAGAGGTGGTATCGTTAAGTGATCTTGAGCAAGCAGCCAAACTGATTGTCGCAGCGCTTAAACGGATGGGGGATAAAAATGAATTTATTCCGCAGTAAAAGTGGCTGATTGTGCTTGACAAACTACTGTCTTTCACTATATTACCTCATTTCTTAACCCTTAGCCTGAAAGAGACAGCTCATGAAGGTCAGAACCTAACATACCAAGGAAACCGTTCGGGAATACTCCTTTAATGAATCAGCAGATTCGTTTCCTGTGCTTGCTGAAATGGTTGCTGCGGGCGAGTGTCGTTTTACCGGGCCGGTTACCGTTGAAATAAATGCCGGGCGTGAAATGAATCATTATCGAATTGATGGTGTGGTTCGTGTACCGGTTCAATTGGAATGTTCGCGCTGTCTTGGTTCTTTTGCAAAATCAGTTGTATCCCGATTTACTATTCTGTTCAGTGAAAATTCTGGTTCAAATCAGGATGAAGATGAGGTTGAGCTCGAAGAGAAGGACCTTATCACTGCCAGCTTTGAGGGAGACGAAATTGATTTGGCGCCTGAAATTGCTGAACAGGTTGCTTTGGAAATACCGATTAAACCTCTTTGCTCTGAATCTTGTAAAGGTCTTTGCCCTGTGTGTGGAACTGACAGGAATAGTGGGGCATGCAGCTGTACTGCAGATCCGAAAACATCAAAATTTGCTGTTTTAAAGGACTTTAAAGTCCGTTCATAAACAGTGGTTAGACAACCACCAACAAAGGAGTATCAGCCATGGCAGTACCCAAGAAGAAAACATCGAAATCACGTAAAAATATGCGCAGGGCTCATGATTTTTTAACTGCCCCCAGCCTGTCGGTCTGTCCCCAGTGTAAATCACCCAAGATGCCTCACCGTGTCTGCCCTTCTTGCGGCACCTATAAAGGTAAGGAAGTTGCAGGGGCTGTGAAGCAGGCCTGATAAGGGCTTGTTCTTTTTAACTATGAGAGTAGCTGTCGATGCCATGGGAGGCGATAATGCCCCAGCCATTGAGGTCGAAGGAGCAGTTAATGCTTCCCGTCAATTTGGCATCCCGGTTGTTCTGGTAGGAGACGAGATCCGACTCCGTCAGGAACTTGATCAGCATTCCGTATCCGGGCTTGATATAACCATTCATCATGCAAGTGAAGTGGTTGGCATGCATGATTCAGCCTCTGATGCGGTCCGTAAAAAACGGAATTCGTCAGTTCGTCTTGCCTTTGAACTGGTAAAAGAGGGACAGGCCTGTGCCGCTGTCAGTGCTGGAAATTCCGGTGCAACCATGGCTGCCGGCATGTTTGTCCTTAAGCGGATCAGTGGCATAGAACGTCCTGCAATAGCCCAGGTTTTCCCGACTCTTGAAGGTAAAACCCTTGTGCTTGATGTAGGTGGTAACGTAGACTGTAAGGCTTCCCATCTTGTGCAGTTTGCCATAATGGGACAAGTATACGCCAAACATGCCATGGGCATTCCCAATCCGCGTATCGGTTTACTTTCCAATGGGGAAGAAGATTCCAAAGGAAATGAATTGACTCGAGAAACCAATGCAATTTTACGTCAGACCTCACTAAACTATGCTGGTTATGTTGAAGGCCGGGATATCTTTAAGGGGACTGTTGAAGTTGTGGTATGTGACGGTTTTGTAGGCAATGTTGTACTGAAGTTGTCTGAAGGGCTTGCTGAAGCGGCAGGCACTATGTTGAAACGTGAGATCATTGGCGATATGGTTGCAAAAATGGGCTATCTTTTTGTCCGAGGAGCCTTTAATCGTTTTAAAAAAACCGTTGATTATTCAGAATATGGTGGAGCGCCGCTAATTGGTATTAATGGTGTTGGCATGATCTGTCATGGCGGTTCAAATGCCAAGGCTATCAAAAATGCCATACGTTTTGCCCATGATTATGCCACAAGTGGCGTAACCCAGCGTATTGCTGAAAAACTTTCTGAAAATTACGGGGCATTGGTGCCGCGTAACATTAATCAGGCGTAACCAGCCTGTTGATATTCCGGCTTTTCCTTCCTTTTGCAATATTTAACTACCGGAACCTGATGTTCCTCAGTTCCGGCTGGGGGTCACATGTTGCGCGCCCGCATCATCGGAACGGGTTCAGCCGTTCCCGATAGAATTCTTACCAATCAAGACCTTGAAAGACTGGTTGAGACCAACGATGAGTGGATCACTACTCGAACAGGAATCAAGGAACGTCGTATAGCTGCAACAGACGAATACACCTCCACCTTTGCTACACTGGCAGCTCGCCGGGCTCTTGAAATGGCTGGTATTTCTGCTGAAGAGCTTGATCTGATAATTCTTGGAACTGTCACACCTGATTTTCCCTTTCCGGCTACAGCCTGTATTATTCAACATGAACTTGGGGCTCACCGTGCTGCTGCATTTGATATATCAGCAGCCTGCTCAGGCTTTATTTACGGTATGAATATTGCCGAGGCATATATAAAAGGTGGTATGGCAAAGAAGGTTCTGATTATGGGAGCTGAAGTATTAACCCGTATTGTAGACTTCAGTGACCGTAATACCTGTATTTTATTTGGAGATGGTGCCGGTGCAGTTGTTATTGAAGCAGACAGGGGAGATCAAGGGATACTCTCCAGCCATATCTTTACGAACGGTACCCATTGGGGACTGCTGTATCAGCCCGGTATTGGGAGTCGAAATCCTGCAACTAGCCCGAAAACCCAAGCTGAAAAGCTCTATTACCTGAGAATGGAAGGTAATGATGTCTTTAAACATGCGGTACGTGCCATGGAAGATGCTGCAGTTACCGCTTTGGAATACAATAATGTAACAGCCGATGACGTGACACTGTTGATCCCCCATCAGGCAAATCGACGTATTATTGAGGCCACTGGAAAACGGGTCGGCATACCTGAAGAGCGTATTTTCGTAAATTTGCATAAATACGGCAACACCTCTTCCGCCTCAATTCCCTTGGCTCTTGACGAGGCAAACCGGGAGGGACGGCTTAAGGCAGGTGATATGGTGTTACTGGATGCCTTTGGTGGTGGCTTCACCTACGGATCTGCATTATTAAAGTGGTGACAGCACAACATAACTATAAAGGATTGATATGTATGAATAAGACTGCTTTTTTGTTTCCTGGACAAGGTTCTCAATATACTGGTATGGGCAGGGATCTGGCCTCAAACTTCAAGGTTGCCAGCCAGACATTTGAAGAAGCTGATGATGCTTTGGGATTCAAGCTTTCAAAGTTATGCTTTGATGGTCCTGAAGATGATCTCAGGCTGACTTTCAATACGCAACCTGCAATTCTAACTACCAGTATTGCTGCCTTGCGGGTAGTCCAGCAGGAAACCGGGTTGAGCGCTGATTGTGTAGCTGGTCACTCTTTGGGAGAATATTCAGCGCTGGTCTGTAGTGGCGCATTCTCTCTGTCTAATGCTGTCTGTACTGTACGTTCACGTGGTACTTTTATGCAGGAGGCAGTGCCAGTTGGTGTTGGTGCCATGGCTGCCATGCTCTCCATTGAAGCCGATCAACTGGCTGCCATTTGTGAAGAAGCAGCACAAGGTGAAATAGTCTCTCCTGCGAACTTTAATTCTCCAGGTCAGATAGTAATTGCTGGCCATGCCTCTGCAGTAAACCGCGTCATTGAACTGGCCAAGGCAAAGGGGTTTCGTAAATCAATGTTGCTTCCTGTCTCAGCACCGTTCCACTGTGCTCTGATGCAGACGGCTGCTGATCGCCTGAAAGAAGTATTATCACTTGAGACAGTTAATCCATTAACCATACCGGTGATATCGAATGTTGAGGCAACTGCAAATCAGAACGCCGCACGTGTGCAAGAACTGCTTGTTACCCAGGTTTGCGCGCCGGTACGTTGGGAACAGTCGGTTAATACCATGATTGCCAGTGGAATTACTCGTTTTGTTGAAATCGGACCGGGTAAGGTGCTGACCGGATTGGTGAAACGGATTAATAAAGAGATGTCATTGGCTAACGTAGAAGATAGTGCCGGGATTAAGGCTGTTGCCTGATCTTTAAACTTCAGGGGGGTACACAGATGCTTGATATAAACCAGATCATGAAGATTTTGCCGCATCGCCACCCTTTTTTAATGGTGGACCGTATTCTTGAAATTGAGGTAGGCAAACGGATTGTTGGCCTAAAGAATGTCACTATTAATGAACCTTTCTTTCCAGGCCATTTTCCTGGTCATCCGGTTATGCCTGGGGTACTGGTCATTGAGGCCATGGCTCAAGTGGCTGGTATTCTCGCCTATCAGTCTGATGAAAGTGTGCGTGACAAGGTAACCTATTTTGTTGGAATTGATAACGCCAAGTTTCGCAAACCAGTTATGCCTGGTGACCAACTACGTTTTGAAATTGAGGCTACCGGCTGTAAACGAGGCATCTGGGTTTTCAGCGCCAAGGCTTTGGTTGACGGCAAGGTTGTGACTGAGGCTGTGTTAAAAGCCACCTTTGCAGATAAGCAGTCCTGACATCCAGTCGAAAGGAGTTTGGCTCATGCCAAAAGGAAAAGTTGCTGTAATCACAGGTGCATCAAGAGGTATTGGAAGAAGTATTGCCTTTGCGTTGGCAGCGCAAGGAGCCACGATTGTAGCAATGGATATGGATCAATCTGCCACTGATACTGTTGTTTCAGAATTGCAGGCAACTGGTGCAAAGGCACTGGCTGTGGTTGGTAATGTCACCGTTACTGCAGATGTTGAGCGGATGATAGATGCAACTATGGAGGCGTTTGGCAGAGTGGATATTCTGGTCAATAACGCTGGCATTACCCGGGATGGCTTGATTATGCGCATGAAGGATGAAGATTGGGATGCCGTACTGAGTGTAAACCTGAAGGGTGCCTTTGTCTGTACCCGTACTGCTTTCAAGGTAATGAGCAAGCAGCGCTATGGCAGAATCATTAATATTGCCTCAATTGTCGGCCAGATGGGCAACGCTGGCCAAGCCAACTATTGTGCGAGCAAAGCCGGCTTGATCGGTTTGACAAAATCAAATGCACGTGAGATGGCAAAGAGAAATGTTACCGTGAACGCGGTGGCTCCCGGTTTTATCGCCACAGCCATGACCGATGCATTATCAGATAAAGTTCGGGAAGAACTGGCAGCCCAGATTCCGCTAGAGCGGTTAGGTTCTGCTGATGATATTGCAAATGCGGTGGTATTTCTGGCCTCCGAGGCATCTGCCTATATTACCGGACATGTTTTGGCTGTAAATGGTGGCATGTATATGTAGTTTCATTTCAGCGGGTTGCATGTTGCCCCAAGCTTCTGAAAAATTGCTTTGACATTTGTTGTTTCTGTTTGCTAAGAAGCAGAAACGTTTTGCAAAAATAAAACCTGAAACGGTTTATTTCACACGGAGGTGAAAGATGTCTGATGTTGCGAAAAGAGTAAAAGAGATTATTGCCGAGCAGCTTGGAGTTGATGAGGCTCAAGCTGTTTCCGAAGCATCTTTCATGGATGATCTAGGGGCAGATTCCCTTGACACTGTTGAGTTGGTAATGGCGCTTGAAGAGGAGTTTGATATTGAAATTCCTGATGAGGATGCCGAAAAAATCCAGACCGTTCAAGATGCTGTAGACTACATTACTGAGCATACCTAGGATTTTGATCAGAATCGCAGGATTGAAAAGGGGGGACTGGTCCCCTCTTTTCCTTTTTTATCAGACCTTCAAGTATGGGAGTTAACTACATGAGAAGAGTCGTCGTTACCGGTGTAGGTGCTGTTTCTCCCTTGGGAACAGGCAATCAAAAAAACTGGGATGGCTTGATAAATGGTCGCTCTGGAATTGACCTTATCACCCGATTTGATGCCAGTGCAATGCCGGTTAGAATTGCTGGAGAGGTCAAGGATTTCGAGGCTGAGCAGTTTATTGACAAAAAAGAGATCAAGAAGATGGATCTCTTTATTCAGTACGCCATGGCAGCCGCACAATTTGCCATGGAAGATTCAGGACTGCAGATAACCGATGAAAACGCCGAGCGTGTTGGAGTGCTGGTGGGAGCAGGTTTGGGCGGTTTGCCTACCATTGAAAAATACCATTCAGCCTTGATCGAAGGCGGCTATAAAAAGATATCACCTTTCTTCATCCCGATGTTGATCATCAATCTTGCACCTGGTCATATCTCGATCAAATACGGAGCAAAAGGCCCCAACCTCTCTTCTGTTTCTGCCTGTGCCACAGGTACTCATTCAATCGGTGATGCCTATCATATGATTGCTCGTGGCGATGCTGATGCCATGATTGCAGGCGGTACCGAGGCTACGGTAACTCCATTAGGTATCGGAGGTTTTGCCGTAATGAAGGCTCTTTCAGACAGAAACGATGAACCTCAAAAAGCGTCCCGTCCTTTTGATAAAGGGCGTAATGGTTTTATCATGGGAGAAGGTGCAGGTATTGTTATTCTGGAAGAGTATGAAGCCGCTAAAAAACGTGGCGCAAAAATATATGCCGAGGTGGCTGGATATGGTCTGACCGGTGATGCCTATCATATGACCGCACCTGCTGAAGGTGGCGAAGGTGCTGCCCGCTGTATGAAAATGGCGCTCAAAAACGCAGGCGTCAATCCGGAACAAGTAGGCTACATTAATGCCCACGGCACATCAACTCCATTTAACGATCTAAACGAGACACTGGCAATTAAATCTGTTTTTGGTGACCATGCCTACAAATTACTGGTTTCCTCCACGAAGTCCATGACCGGGCATCTACTGGGCGCTGCTGGAGGACTTGAAGCAGCAATCTGTTGTATGGTGTTGGATAAGTCTGTTATCCCTCCTACCATTAACTATGAGGAACCTGATCCTGCCTGCGACCTGGATTATGTGCCCAATACCGCCCGTGAAGCGAAGGTTGATTATGTCATGAGTAACTCACTCGGTTTTGGCGGCACTAATGCCACGCTGCTGTTCAAGAGGGTTTGATCGTATGAAGATTGCTATAGGTTCAGATCATGGTGGTTTTGATCTTAAACAAGCATTAATTCCGTTTTTACAAGGTCGAGATATTGAGGTGGCAGATGCCGGTACCTACTCTGCTGATTCAGTTGATTATCCTGACTTTGCTGAGGCGGTAGCTCTTCTGGTAATTCACGGTGAAGCTGATGCAGGCATAGTTATCTGTGGCACTGGAATAGGTATTTCAATTGCTGCTAACAAGATTCCTGGCATTAGAGCGGCATTGGCGACCACCCCTCAGATGGCTGAACTTGCAAAGCAGCACAATAATGCAAATGTGCTGGCTTTAGGAGGACGAATACTATCTCCTGAACTAGCAGAATCTTGTGTAGCCAGCTGGTTGGATGCCTCATTTGAGGGAGACCGTCACCAGCGCCGTTTGGACAAGATTTCTGAAATCGAAAAAAAATCCTGTCAGTAAGTTAAGTTAACGGCTATATCGTTAAGCGGGACTTGAAAAAGTCCCGCTTCATTTTTTGTCGTGTGTATACAAAAAATAAGGAGCATGAGTGATGTCAATTCTATCTCAGTTTGATCCAGCAGTTGCTGAAGCTATCCGGCTTGAAACTGAACGCCAGGAATATAATCTGGAGCTGATCGCCTCTGAAAACTTTGTATCAGAAGCTGTTCTTGAGGCTCAGGGCAGTGTGATGACCAACAAATATGCCGAGGGGTATCCAGGCAAGCGCTACTATGGTGGTTGTCATCAGGTCGATATTGTTGAGCAGTTGGCTATAGATCGCGCAAAAGAGCTGTTTGGTGCAGAGCATGCCAATGTGCAGCCCCATGCCGGGTCTCAAGCCAATATGGCAGTATACAATGCAGTCTGCCAGCCTGGCGATACGATCCTTGGTATGAACCTGTCCCACGGTGGACACCTGACCCACGGTAGCCCGGTTAACTTTTCAGGTCGCTTTTACAAAGTGGTACCCTATGGTGTCTCACAAGATACAGAAACTATCGACTACGCCGAAGTTGAACGTCTGGCAGTGGAGAATAAACCCAAGATGATTGTTGTTGGGGCCAGTGCCTACCCCCGTACCATTGACTTTCCAGCTTTTCGTGCTATTGCCGACAAAGTTGGAGCAAAGATAATGGTTGATATGGCTCATATCGCCGGTTTGGTTGCTGCTGGTGTACATCCCAGCCCTGTTCCTTTTGCAGAATTTGTCACTACCACCACGCACAAAACTCTGCGTGGCCCACGCGGTGGAATGATCCTTTGCCGTGAGGAGTTTGCCAAAACCATTAACTCCCAGATCTTCCCTGGTATCCAGGGGGGACCGTTGATGCATGTTATTGCAGCCAAGGCAGTGGCCTTCAAAGAGGCGTTGCAACCAGAATTCAAACTCTATCAACAACAGATTGTAAAAAATGCTGCTAAATTGGCAGAGTGTCTGATGGCAAAAGGATTTAAGCTGACTTCAGGAGGTACAGACAACCACTTGATGCTGATCAATTTCTCAGGTACTGAAATAACTGGTAAGGCTGCAGAAGATGCTTTGGATAAGGCAGGCATTACAGTTAACAAAAACACAGTGCCATTTGAAACCCGTTCCCCGTTTGTAACTTCAGGAATCCGTATCGGTACACCGGCCTGCACCTCCCACGGCCTGAAAGAGACTGAGATGGAACAGGTAGCCGAGTTAATTGCAGATGCCATTGCCAGCATTGGCAATGATGAGGCATTGGCCGGAATCAAGAAACGGGTTAACGAAATGATGAAGAAGTTTCCTCTGTATGCGAACCGCTTGAAGTAGCTATTAGCAGTAGACCAAAACGGAAAAAGCCCGAAGACTCTGTTCATCGGGCTTTTTCCGTTTCTGCAATTGTTATGACGTAGCCAAGTGTGATAAAGGTAAATTCCATGTCAATCCTGTTGCCTCATATTAAAGTGGCCTGTGCAATTCTTCAAAAGGATGGGTTGATTTTGGCCACTCAACGTTCGGAAACCATGTCGCTGCCGCTGAAATGGGAATTTCCAGGAGGAAAACTGGAACAAGGTGAATTACCTGAAGAATGTCTGGTGCGTGAGCTGCAAGAAGAGTTAGGGATAACGGTTAGGGTAGGGCAAAGGCTTGAACCGCTCACCCACTATTACCCCTCTTTTTGTATAACACTTTACCCTTTTCTGTGTGACCAGCTGCAGGGTACCATAATTTTACATGAACATCGTGATGCCCGCTGGCTCGCCCCCTATGAACTTCCAGCCCTTGATTGGGCTGAAGCAGACTTGCCGCTTATTACCTTTTTATCAAAACGACCATGAACTATATAGCTGATTTGCATATTCACTCCCCTTTTTCGCGTGCAACCAGTCCGGACAGTAGTCCAGCCGGCCTGGCCGCTTGGGCACGACTTAAAGGGATACAGGTTATTGGTACCGGAGACTGTACTCATCCAGGCTGGTTTAAACTCCTCAAAGAACAGTTAGAGCCGGCAGAGCCTGGATTTTATCGTCTGAAAGATGAATCAACGATTCCAACTGTAATGCCGGGAGCCCCCCGCTCTGAAGAACCGGTCAGATTTCTTCTTTCGGCTGAGATCAGTTCAATCTACAAGCGGGGGGGGGCCACACGGAAGATCCATAATCTACTCTATCTCCCCAACTTTACAGCCGTTGAACGACTGAATGCAAAGCTGGCGGGAATCGGCAATATTGAGTCAGATGGTCGTCCGATTCTGGGCCTTGACAGTCGTAACTTACTTGAAATTATGCTTGAATGTTCGCCTGACGCCTTTTTGGTACCCGCCCATATCTGGACTCCCTGGTTTTCCCTGTTTGGCTCAAAATCTGGTTTTGACAGTATTGAAGAATGTTTTGCTGATCTCAGTAGCCATATCTTTGCCCTTGAAACCGGTCTATCCTCTGACCCTGATATGAACCGGCTGATATCTGGCCTGGACCATTGTGCCCTGATCTCTAATTCAGACTGTCATTCCCCTTCTAAGCTGGGACGAGAGGCTAATCTTTTCACTACCGGCTTTGATTTCTTTTCCCTTAGAAATGCCTTGAAACACAACAACCGAAATACGTTTGCCGGAACCATAGAGTTTTATCCAGAAGAGGGGAAGTATCACTTTGACGGACACCGAGATTGTAAAGTCTGTCTTGATCCCCATGAAACTCGTCGTCTGAATAACCTCTGTCCTGTCTGTGGCAAACCTGTTACGGTCGGGGTGCATCACCGGGTGCTGGAGTTGGCGGACCGAACACAACCGCTTTATTCTGAAACTGCTCCCGGATTTCACTCTTTGATTCCGCTGACGGAATTATTGGGAGAGCTGTTGCAGGTTGGACCTTCATCCAAACAGGTTGCACACCAATATGGGCGTGTTCTTACACAGTTTGGCTCAGAATTTAATTTGCTGCTGCACGCTGATCTGGATCAGATCAATGCTTATGAACCGCTGCTGGCCGAGTCGGTCAAACGGATGCGAACTGGTAAGGTTATCCGGCAACCTGGTTATGACGGTGAATTTGGTGTGATTAAGGTTTTTGCTGAAGGAGAGCTGGATCTTTTTTCAGGTCAGGGGGGGCTTTTCGGCGACCAACGCCCAATAAGGGAACGTAAAAAAAAAATATCAGTACCTTTCATCCTGGAAAAGAAATCTGAGTTTTCAAAGTTTTCTGTCTCAGCAGAACCAAACTCTGAACAACAGGCTGCAATTGAGGCCGAAGGGGCAAGAATTCTGGTGTCTGCCGGTCCTGGTACTGGCAAAACCTTTACGCTGGTTTCGCGTTTGCAACGTCTGTTGAAACAAGGAGCTGCTCCCGAACATATTGTGGCCATAACCTTTACAACCCGCACTGCAGAAGAAATGCAAGAGCGATTGCGGAAAAGCTGTGGAAAAGTTGTTGATAGTCTGTTTGTTGGCACCTTTCACCGCTTTTGCTTGGAACAGCTGCGTCAGGAAAATCCTGAGTTAACCGTTATTGGTCCTGAAAGTCGTCAACGGTTATTGAAACGACTTTTTTCTGATCGAGGTGTCACTGAACGAAATAAGATAACCAATGCAATATCGGCTCACTTTTCCGATGTAAACGTACTGATAACGGATGATACAAAATTATATCTAGATGAGTTGATTCGGCTGAATGCTCTCGACCTGGATGCTGTTATACCAGTTTGCGTACAACTGATGCAGACTGATAATCTGTTTAAACAGAGGGTACAAAATAAAGTCAGACATTTGTTTGTTGATGAATTTCAAGATCTCAACAGCTCGCAATATAATTTGGTACAGCTGCTGGCAGAACATGCTACGGTCTTCGCTATTGGAGATCCTGACCAGGCCATTTATGGTTTTCGTGGAGGGGATCTTCGGTTTTTTTTCAGATTTGCAGAGGTAGCAGATACTACACTGTTGCCACTTAAAACGACCTACAGACTGCCACGAAAGGTTGTTCAGGCGGCGGGAGGTTTAATCTGTTGTAACCTGCTCTGCAGCGGACTACCACTGACCGCTGCTTCTGGCAGTCATGATGGTAGCATTGAATTTTATCATGCACTTTCACCAGCATCTGAAGCAGAGTTGATAGTGCGCAGAATTGAAGAACTGATCGGTGGCGTGGACAGCTTTTCCCGTGCTACCAGACGGGTCGGAGTTTATGAGCATCCTCATTGTTTAAGTTTTTCAGATTTTGCCATCTTGTTTCGTCTGGGACGCCAAGCTGATGAACTTGCAGAAGCCCTGTCCCGTCGAGGTATCCCATATCAGCTGGTTGGAGCAACTCCTTTTTACATGGAAACGTTATTACGCCCCTTATATTATCTACTTCAGGCAGCGAGTGGGTCTGAAGATATTGACGTCTGGCTGCCACTTTTAGGTGCTCTCAAAGGAATTGGTACTACAACTCTTGACAGGCTTGAGTCAGAGCTACCGCTGAAAGGTGATTTTTTAAAGCTGATTGCAGACCAGGCGCATACTCCAAAAATGGTTCACGCCGTAAAATCATTGTCAAACCTTACTAATAATTTTAGGCAATCAGCAGCTCTTCAAGGGGTGTCAGCAGCGCTACAGTCAGCCATGTCGGTGTTTAATCTGGAATCCGGCACTACTGATGTGGATCGCCTCATACAGTTGGCTGAAGGATTTGGTACAGATTTGAAAGCCTTTAGTCATCATTTGCAACAATACGCAGCTGCAACGATCTATGATCAACGCGCAGAATCTGTGGCGCTGATGTCCTGTCACAGTTCCAAAGGACTTGAATTTAAGGTTGTTTTTATAATAGGACTTGAAGAAGGAGTTTTTCCCTGTACCATGATGGGAACTCCGAATATTGAGGAAGAACGCCGTCTTTTATATGTTGGTATGACTCGTGCGAAGGAACGGGTGATTCTGACGGCCTCAAGATACCGTAGTTGGCTAGGGCAGGGGGCTCAAAAACTCTCCCGCTTTATCGCTGAACTTCCCTCAGAACTGGTAGAGCACCCGGAAGCTAAAACTCCGCAGCGTAAGAAAAAAACAGAACCAACGGTTCAAATGGATTTGTTTTTCCCAGAATAATCAGATAAAACCTTGCTCCTTAACCTCTGATTTAAGCCAGGCGTACACTACCGGCGCAGCCACCAGACCGGCAATGCCAAAAACAGCCTCTAAAAGCAACATGGCACTTAAAAGCTCCCACGCTGTTGCCTGAACTTCATGTCCTACAATTCTGGCATTCATAAAGTATTCAGCCTTATGAATGAGTACCAGAAAAATCAGTGAGGCTATTCCTACTCCAAGCGATACTCCTAAGCTGATCAAAACAATTACTGTATTAGAAATGAGATTTCCGACTACCGGTAACATGCCAACAACAAATGTCAGTAAAACAAGAATCGTCGCCATTGGAAGCTTAAAACCCAGTATTGGTAACACAACCAGCAAATAAAGCGCTGTTAGAGAGGCATTAAGGCCTGAAATTTTCACCTGAGCAAAAACGACCTTATCAAAGGCGATGGCCAGATGTCTTAAGCGTAAGCGCATGGAGCTAACAAACGGAGGCAGCTTGTCATGTTCGTTAAAGTGATGAACAGCAGCCATGCCACCAACGACCATGCCAAGAATGATATGAACAAAAAATTTAACTCCCTCCATGCCGACAACTGAAATCTTTTGAACATGATCACCGAAAAGAGCAATAAGCTGCTGATGTAAATCATCAATGGTTGTAGGCACCACTTCTGCAACAGAAGCCGGAAGAGTGCGGTGAAGACGTTCCATGGTATCAAGAATAGTAGCAAGTAATGCCGAAATACCTAGGTGACTGCTGATATATGACCAGATTACTGCTCCGGTAGATGTCAGGCAGAAAATAACACACATGACCACAACAGCGAGTGCAAACTTATGTGCGAACCGGTTCATGTTTCGAGGAAGATGTCTAGCTAACTTCAAGGTAAGAACATATACCGCAAGACCGGCAAATACCGCTGGAACCAGATGGAAATACAACACCGCACAGGTGGAAATAATAGCCAGTAAATAACTGATAAAAGCAGGATTTAACATAAGTAATTATCTCGTAACAATTCGTATTTTAGGTCTGATTCACATAAAAGCAGTTTTGTAGTCAGTTACTCGAGCTGCAGATGAAGTCAGCACTGTGACGAAACAAACTATGCAGTATCGTTTACATAAAATCAACAAAGTTGCATCAGATATCAACCGAAGCTTGCAAAAGTCGAATGAATACTATAAAAGTATTCATTCGTGCGGGAGTGGCGGAATGGCAGACGCGCTAGACTTAGGATCTAGTGGGGATACTCGTGCAGGTTCAAGTCCTGTCTCCCGCACCATAAATATTTAATATATTAAATTCTTTAAGCAAGCGAGGAACAGTGATGCAGGTTCAGGTTGAGGAGATAAGCTCTGTAAAAAAGAAAATCAGTATTGAAGTGCCTGTTGAACGAGTAAATGCAGAAATAGAGAAGACGTATGCTGGTATTCAGAAAAAGGCCACCTTAGCTGGTTTCCGCAAAGGTAAAGCCCCAATGCAGATGGTTAAAAAGATGTATCGCAGTGCAATGCAGGATGAGGTAATGCGCCGACTGTACGAACAAACGCTTTTTCCAGCTCTTGACGAACATAAAATTGAGCCTGTTGATGCGCCGATGATTGATGATATAGCATTGGTCGAAGAAGGAACTCCTTTTAAATATTCTGCTTTAATTGAGATTCTACCCAAGTTTATGCTTGAAGATTATAAGGGCTTACAAGTTAAAAACGAGCGTTATCTTGCTGATGAAAAGGCTGTCGAGGGTGAAATTGAGCGAATGCGTGAAAATATGGCTCAATTATCCCCGGTTGAAGATGCTCTAGTTGACAAGGGCATGGTTCTGACCGTTGATTTCAACTTTTCCATCCCAGGACATCCAAGTGAAGAAACAAGTGGTAAGGATGCCACTGTTGAGGTGGGAACTGGTCGTTTGATACCAGGTCTTGAAGAAGGGCTGATCGGGATGTCTCTGGGGGAAACCAAGGATATTTCAATCATCATGCCAGAAGATAACCCAAATAAAGACCTGATAGGTAAGTCTGGTGTGTTTACAATAACCGTTAAAGAGATGAAGAAAAAAGAATTGCCAGAGCTGGATGATGACTTCGCTCAACAATTTGGTGATTTTGAATCAATCGATGAGATGCGGGTTAAGCTTTCTGAAATCCGTGAACAACAAGAAAAAGATCGGATCAAAACCGATTTGAAGACGCGTATTATCGATGCCCTGATAGAAAAAAATCCTCTGGATGTTCCTGACGCTTTGGTGCGTCGTCAGATCGACTTCATGCTGGATAATTTCAAAAAGCGTATCAAAAGCCAGAACATGTCTCTAGAAATGATGGGGCTTGATGAGGATGGTTTCAGGCAACGTTTTTGGGGTGAGGCAACTCAAAAAGTAAAAGGCGGCTTGTTGGTTATGGCGCTGGTTGAGCGTGAAAACATCGAGGTGACAGAAGGCGACCTGGAAGAACGTTATACTCAAATTGCAGACGGTAATGAAGATATGGTCAGCCGCATTAAAGAGTTTTATGCTTCTCAGGCCAATGCGCGTAACTCAATGATTGCTGAAATTAAAGAAGATAAGGCAATTGCCTTTCTAATTGAAAATGCTGTAATTACCGATGTTGATGCAGCAGAACTTAATGTTGCTACACCAGAGTAAAGGAACTAAATGTCCATGTATGTTCCTATGGTAGTTGAGCAAAGTGGTCGAGGTGAACGGGCCTATGATATCTATTCGCGATTGCTTAAAGAGCGAATAGTTTTTTTAGGTGGCGAAATTAATGATCCGGTTGCTGATCTTGTGATTGCTCAGCTGCTTTTTCTTGAAGCAGAGGATCCTGATAAGGATATCCATCTCTATATTAACTCACCTGGTGGGGTAGTAACTGCAGGTATGGCAATTTTTGATACCATGAACTACATTAAGGCGCCGGTTTCAACTATCTGTATTGGTCAGGCTGCTTCAATGGGAGCTGTTCTTTTAACTGCAGGCGAAAAGGGAAAGCGTTTTGCGCTGCCTCATGCCCGAATTATGATTCATCAGCCATCCGGCGGTTCACGTGGTCAGGCAACAGATATTATGATTCAGGCTGAAGAAATTCTCAGGATGAAACGGGAACTTAACCGTATACTAGCTGATCTTTCCGGGCAATCTATAGACCGATTGGAACGGGATACGGAACGGGACTTTTTCATGTCAGCTGAAGAGGCCAGGAGTTACGGTCTTATTGACGCTGTTATGGTTCGCCGCCCTGACGGAGGAGGTGCTTAAGTGAGTAGAAGAGACACATCTCAGCATCATCTAACCTGTTCATTCTGCGGGAAAAGTCAGGATGAAGTAAAAAAATTGATTGCAGGGCCGGCGGTCTATATTTGTGATGAATGTATTGAATTATGCAACGATATCATTGCAGAAGAGATACGTATGGAGGATGCAGTTGGTCCTGATGTCGCAAAACTTCCAAAGCCCCGTGAAATTAAAGAATTTCTTGATGAATATGTAATTGGTCAGGATACTGCTAAGAAGGTTCTGTCTGTAGCAGTATATAACCATTACAAGAGGATTGAACGCCCGGCAAAACCGGGAGATGTTGAGATGCAGAAGAGTAATATCCTGATTTTGGGGCCAACCGGGTCTGGTAAAACTTTATTGGCTCAGACTTTAGCAAGGATGTTAAAGGTTCCATTTGCTATTGCTGACGCCACTAATTTGACAGAAGCCGGTTATGTAGGAGAGGATGTAGAAAACATTATACTGAGTCTTTTACAAGCAGCAGATTATGATGTCGAACGTGCACAAAAAGGTATCGTTTACATTGATGAAATTGATAAAATAGCGCGCAAATCTGAATCTCCATCATTAACTCGTGATGTATCTGGTGAAGGAGTCCAGCAAGCACTACTGAAGATTATCGAAGGTACTATTGCAAGCATTCCTCCCAAGGGTGGTCGTAAGCATCCACAGCAAGAGTTTTTAAAGGTTGATACCAGCAACATTCTCTTTATTTGCGGTGGTGCTTTTGCTGGTCTGGACGGAGTAATTCAACAACGAATTGGCAAGAAAACATTAGGTTTCGGGGCCGATGTCAAAAAGAAACAGGAAAAGCGTGCTGGCGAGCTGTTACTCCAAGTGACTCCCGAAGATCTCCTCAAGTATGGTTATATTCCTGAGTTTATTGGTCGTTTGCCAATGCTTGCCAGTTTGGCTGAGCTAGATGAAGACGCTTTAGTACAAATCCTTACAGAGCCTAAAAATGCTTTAACCAAACAATATCAGAAGCTGTTTGATATGGAAGGTGTTCGTTTGCGTTTTACTGATGGCGCTTTGATAAGTATTGCCAAAGAGGCGCTTAAACGAAACACTGGGGCCCGTGGATTACGCGCCATACTAGAAGGATCTATGCTGGACATAATGTATGAGATTCCCTCACAAAACACCGTGAGTGAAGTAGTGATAAGTGAAGAAGTCATATACCGCAAAGAACGTCCTTTACTGGTTTATGATCAAACAACAAATTCAGTAGTTGCATAAAAATAAAAAAATGTACTTGACACTTTTATTTTTTTTTTGTATAAATTTTAACTCGTTGCTTTGAACAATCTTTTGGGAGGCACTAAGTGACAAAGGCTGAGCTTATTACTGCTGTTGCAGAAAATGCTGGTTTGAAGAAAGTTGAAGCAGAGAAAGCAGTAGCTGCGTTTGTATCTTCAGTGACGAATTGTCTCAAGCAAGGTGGTAAGCTTAGTTTGGTTGGTTTTGGTACTTTCAGTACTAGTAAGCGTGCTGCTCGTAAAGGCCAGAATCCACAGACTGGGAAAAAAATAATTATCGAAGCAGCTACTGTACCTAAATTTAAACCAGGTAAAACTCTCAAGGAAGCTGTAAATGTTAAATGAAGTTAATTTACCTTGTTGAAGTCTTGGGGTTGTAGCTCAGTTGGTTAGAGTGCCGGCCTGTCACGCCGGAGGTCGCGGGTTCGAGCCCCGTCAACCCCGCCATTGTAAATATTTGGGTGAATAGCTCAGCTGGGAGAGCGCCAGCCTTACAAGCTGGATGTCGGCGGTTCGATCCCGTCTTCACCCACCAATAACAAAGGACTTAGCCAAATCGGTTAAGTCCTTTGTTCTTTTGTTCAACCTTTTCTGATTATACTCCCCCCCC
>Ga0209373_10001008_pt1 | contig 37287 bp, 28 predicted proteins | sample Higcelweek5metaG_FD_187173 | JGI IMG/M metagenome (GOLD analysis project Ga0209373, IMG submission 187173) | Freshwater pond sediment microbial communities from the University of Edinburgh, under environmental carbon perturbations - High... | ecosystem: Environmental > Aquatic > Freshwater >... | reverse complement strand
AAGCCAAGCCCGAGAAGTCCGGCAAGGCCGCCAAGTCAGACGCGGACAAGGCCCCCAAGACCGCGCTGGGCCGCGCCGCGGAGGCCGCCGCCAGTGCCGAGAGGGCGGCAGAGAAAGCCGCGCCGAAGAAATCCGCCGCGCCTGCGTCAAAGCCCGCCGCGGAGTCCAAGCACACCACGTCCCCCAAGCCCCATGGGGCTTCGACCCTTGTTGTGCCGGCCGAAACGCCGGTACCTGTCGCTGTACCGCCGGCCTCAGCCGATGCTGCCCCGAAGGCCGCACCGGCCGCACCGGCCGTCGTGAAGGTCAAGAAGACCCCGCCGCCGCCTGCGCCAAAGCTCGATCCCAAGGCCCTGGTGATGCCCAAAACTCCGGAGCACGCGCCAGAGGCGGATGCAACTCAGGGGAGCAAGGCCGTCGCACTGCCTGCGGAGGGCCTGTGGGTCGGGGAGCTGCATGTGGAATTCGAGGAGCAGCGCGTCATTGTCCATGCGGCGACCAACCGGGCCGTGGAGCGCGCCACCTGGTTCAACCAGGCCGAGCCCCGCAAGCTGGCCACCGACCTGCGCGGCGTGTGGCGCAAAAAAGGCGCGCATGTGCTGCGCTTCGACACCGGGCCGGTGAAGAACATCATCGTGGGCGAGCACCCGGACCGCTTGCGCCTTTCTGTGGAGTTCCGCGACGGGGCGGTTAAGCCGGACCTGGAGCCGGAAGTGAAAACCGGCCCGGAGGGCGTCACCGTGAGCATTCCCCTGGCCATAAGCCTCAAGAGCTAGCCGCCAGAGGCACTTGCGTTTTTCCGGCCTTCGTCACCGAATCGTCACAAGGCCGTGTCTCATACGTCGCTTCGTGTGCGTAAATCTGCTCTTGCAACACGCGGCCGCACCCTGCGGCAGAAGGCGCAAGTCAACGGAGACGCACATGCCCGACATCAAGGTAACTTCCCAATCTCTCGATTTTTATTACGGCGCGTTCCATGCCCTGCACCAGGTGAGTCTGGACTTCGAGAAGTTCCAGGTCACGGCCCTCATCGGGCCATCGGGCTGCGGCAAGAGCACGTTTTTGCGGTGCATCAACCGCATGAACGACCTCATCCCCGGCACGCGAGTCACGGGCGTGCTTGCCCTTGACGGAGAGGACATCCACGCCCCCGGAGTGGACGTGGTGGCCCTCCGGCGGCGCATCGGCATGGTGTTCCAAAAGCCGAACCCCTTCTCGAAGACCATCTACGAGAACGTCGCCTACGGCCTGCGCGTGAACGGCGTGAACAACAAGCGCGTGCTGGACGAGGGCGTTGAGACCTCCCTGCGCGGGGCGGCCCTGTGGGACGAGGTGAAGGACAGATTGCAGGCTTCGGCCCTTGGGCTTTCCGGCGGGCAGCAGCAGCGTCTGTGCATCGCCCGCGCCTTGGCCGTGCGCCCGGAGGTGCTGCTCATGGACGAGCCCGCCAGCGCGCTCGACCCCATAGCCACCCAGAAGATCGAGGATCTGATCCACGAACTGAAGCGCGACCTCACCATCATCATCGTCACCCACTCCATGCAGCAGGCCGCGCGCGTTTCCGACCGCACCGCCTTCTTCTACCTGGGCAAGCTCATTGAGGAAGGCGATACGCGCACCATCTTCACCAAACCGCGCAACCGCCAGACAGAAGACTACATCACCGGCCGCTTCGGCTAGGGAGAAAAGATAATGCAGCAACGCAGCCACTTTACACAGAAACTCGGCGAACTGCGCATGCACCTCCTGCGCATGGCCGCCCTGGCCGAGCAGGCCGCGCACAACGCCTGCCGGGCCTATCTGGAAGGCAACACCGACCTCGCCGAGGGGGTGGTCATGAACGATATGGCCATCAACGAGATGGAAGACACCATCGATGCCTTCAACCTGGAGCTGCTCGCGCTGGACCAGCCCATGGCCAGCGACCTGCGGTTCATCATCGGCGCCATGCGCATCACCATGAACCTGGAGCGCGTGGGCGACGAAGCCGTCAACCTGGCCCACCGCACGCTGTTCCTTTCCACCCGGCAGGCCCTGCCCGCCAATCCGCGCATGTCGCAGCTGTGCGCCCATGTGCAGGACATGCTCTCCCAGTCGGTGCGGTCGTTGGTGGATGAGGACACGGCACTGGCAGCGGACATTTGCGCCATGGACCACCGTGCCGACGAGCTCTCGCTCAAGGTGCTCAAAGAGGCCATCAATACCATGGTGGAGGAGACGCGCATTGTTGAGCGCGGGGTGCATGTCATCATGGCCTCGCGGCACCTGGAACGCATCGGCGACCTGTCCACCAACATCGCCGAGGCCGTCATATTCATCAAGGACGGCATGAGCCTGAAGCACCGCTGCAAGGGCTAGGCCCACACGGGCGCAAGTCCCCTTCAGCAATTCCGCTGACCAAAAGGCCCCGGCGCAATCCGGGGCCTTCTTGCGTGGCGCGGGTAACCGCCCGCCGCATTGCGCATTTTTATTTTTCGCCGAACCTGATACGGAAAGAGGCAGGCGGCAGGTAGTGAGCGTGCCGCGGGAAGCAACGCCAACGCAAGGGCGTTTGCGCGTCCGTCGCTTCAACACTGTATCAGCAGCACATGAGGAGGCATCCCATGCTCATGACCTCGATATTTCCTTCCCGCTACGTGCAGGGGGCGGGGGCGCTGTCCCTGCTGCCCGAGGAAGCCGCCCGGCTGGGGACGCGGGCTTTGGCCGTGGTTTCCGGCTCGGCCCGTCCCTTCGTGGAAAAGGCCCTGGCCGGGCAGGATAAACTGGAGCTGACCCTCGCGGCGTTCACCGGCGAATGCTGCGACGAGGAAATAGGGCGTCTTGTGGCCTTGGCCGGGCAGGTGCGCGCGGATGTCATCCTCGGCGTTGGCGGCGGCAAGCCCCTGGACACCGTGAAGGCCGTGGCGCACGCGCTGAAGCTGCCCGTGGTGGTGGCGCCAAGCATTGCCTCCACCGACGCCCCGTGCAGCGCCCTTTCGGTCATCTACACCCCGCAGGGCGCTTTTGAGCGCTATCTGCTGCTGCCGCGCAACCCGGACGTGGTGCTCGTCGACAGCACCGTGGTGGCCAACGCTCCGGCGCGGTTTCTTGTCTCGGGCATGGGCGACGCCCTCTCCACCTGGTTCGAGGCCGAGGATTGCCGCGAGAGCGGGGCCAAGAACATGACCGGCCGAAATGGCACCATGACGGCCTACGGTCTGGCCCGCTTGTGTTTCGATACGCTGCTGGCCGACGGCCCGGCCGCGAAAAAGGCTTGTGAGAGCAAAACCGTCAGCCCGGAGCTGGAACGCATCATCGAGGCGAACACGCTGTTGAGCGGGCTTGGCTTCGAAAGCGGCGGGCTTTCCGGCGCGCACGCCATCCACAACGGGTTCACCGTGCTGCCCGAAACCCACGCGTTCTGGCACGGCGAGAAGGTCGCCATGGGCACCTTGTCGCTTTTGCACCTGACCAAGCGTCCTGCGGACATGATCGCCAAAGTGTATGACTTTTGCCAGGCCGTGGGGCTGCCCATCCGCCTCGCCGATATCGGGCTGACCGACCCCACGGATGCGCAGCTTCTGGCGGCTGCCACCCAGGCCTGCGCCCCTGGCGAAACCATCCACAACATCAAGGGCGACGTGACGCCGGAAGCGGTGCTTGCCGCCATCAAGGCGGCGGACGCCGAGGGACGCCGCCGGAAGCCTTCATAGGCGCCAGCGTTCAGCCTGTAATATGCTCCGCAGGCCAAAGGGCATTCGCCCTTTGGAATCCCGATAGGTAAACTTTCGCGGGGTCCAAGGGGGCGCGAAAGCCCCCTGGCCGCCGGAGGCTTTCACAGGCACAAGCGTTCCGCCTGTAATATGCTCCGCAGGCCAAAGGGCATTCGCCCTTTGGAATCCCGTAGATTGAGGAGAACCTAGCCCAGGCGCACTAGGCCGTAATTCTTTTTGCCTTTGCGCAGCACGAGAAACGCGCCGCAGGTGGCGTTGACTTCGCCGAAAAAGTCTTCCGCCGTGAGGGCGCGCGCGGCGTCGGCCACCTTGTCGCCATTGAGCGCCACGGCCCCGGCCTGCACGTCCTTCCTGGCCTGGCCCTTGGACGGGCAGAGGCCCAGATCCACAAGAATCTGCGGCAGATCGGGCAGGGCGTCGAACTGATATTCCTTGGAGGGCGCCGACTCGAGCGCTGCGGCCAGTGTGCCGGGGTCGGTGGCGCGCAGGTCGCCTTTGCCGAAGAGCGCCTCTGTGGCGGCGATGACCTTCTTCAGCTCCTCCTCGCCGTGGACCATGATGGTGGTTTGCGAGGCGAGGGCTTTTTGCGCGGCGCGTTCCTGCGGGGCGCGGGCCACCTCCGCCTCCAGGGCGGCAATCTCCTCCTGGTCGAGGAAAGTGAAGTACTTGAGGAACTTCACCACGTCGGCGTCGTCGGTGTTGATCCAGAACTGGTAGAAGGCATAGGGGCTGGTAAGGGCGGTGCTCATGAAAATGGCGCCCTTTTCGCTCTTGCCGAACTTCTTGCCCGAGGCCGTGGTGATGAGCGGGAAGGTGAGGGCAAAGGCATCGCCAGCGGCCTTCTTGCGGATGAGCTCCGTGCCGGCGGTGATGTTGCCCCACTGGTCGCCGCCGCCGATTTGCAGGCGGCAGCCGTATTCTTTGCAGAGGTGGTAGAAGTCATAGCCCTGCAGGATCATGTAGCTGAACTCCGTGTACGAGATGCCCACTTCGTCACGCTCTATGCGGCCCTTGACCGAGTCCTTGCCGAGCATCCAGTTGACGGTGAAGTATTTGCCCACGTCGCGCAACAGCTCGATGGCGCTCATGTTCTTCACCCAGTCGTAGTTGTTCACCACCTGGGGCTTTTGGCCGGTGTTGCGCTCCACAAAGGCCTCCATCTGGGCCTTGATGCGGGCGGCGCGGCCTTCCACTGCTTCCTGGTTGGAGAGCTCGCGCTCCTTGTCCTTGCCGGATGGGTCGCCGATGAGCCCCGTGGCCCCGCCCAGCAAAAACAGGGGCTTGTGTCCGGCGCGCAGCATGCGCACCAGGGAAAGCAGCGGCACCAGGTTGCCTATGTGCAGGCTCTCGGCCGTGGGGTCGAAGCCGCAGTACATGGCCTGGCCGGGGGTATCGAGGTATTTTCGCAGGCCCTCGGCGTCGGAGACCTGATGCACCAGGCCGCGCCAGGTGAGTTCGTCGAAGATGTTCATGTGTGCTCCACGGTTAGTCAGCGTCAAGACGCCAGGGCGCAATGGTGCGCGCCTGGCCGGTTTCCACGTCGATGTCGAGTATCGCCCCGCACAGCGCCACGGGGCCGCCGGCCACTTCAAACCGTTCCGGGGCCGCAGTCAAGAATTTCCGGAGAATTGGCGCAACGCTCATGCCCAGGCAGGAATTGAGCGGCCCGCACATGCCGAGGTCGGTCATGAAGGCTGTGCCGCCCGGCAGCACGCGCGCATCGTTGGTCTGCACATGGGTATGGGTGCCCAGCACCGCGCTCACACGGCCGTCCAGGTGCCAGCCTAGGCCCGCCTTTTCGCTGGTGGCCTCGGCGTGGAAGTCGATGAGGCGCACCCGCACGTCCGGGGCTTCCTCGTCCAGGCGCGCAAGCAGCGCATCCGCAAACCGGAAGGGGCAGTCGATGGGCGTCATGTACGTGCGGCCCATGAGATTCAGCACGGCCACGGGCGGCAGGCCCGGCTTGCGCAGCACGTGCATGCCCCGGCCCGCCAGTCCCGGTGGAAAGTTCGCCGGGCGGATGAGCCGTGGCTCGCGGTCCATGTACGATGGTATGTCCTTGAATTTCCATATATGATTGCCGCTGGTGAGCAGGTCCAGCCCGGCGTTCAGCAGCTCCTTGGCGCCCTCTGCGGAAAGCCCGAGCCCGCCCGAGGCGTTCTCCGCGTTGGCGAACACAAGATCGGCGTCAAGGCTCGCGCGGATTGCGGCCAGGTTCTTTTTGACGGCGGTGCGGCCCGGCCTGCCCACGATATCGCCCAGGAAAAGGATGCGCATTGCTGTAGTCTACCCGAGCGGGCGTTTGCGGGCAAGAGGCAGGACGTTGGTGCCTGCGAAGGCCTCCGGCGGCCAGGGGGCTTTCGCGCCCCCTTGGACCCCGCGAAAGGTTGGATTTACCTATCGGGGTTCCAAGGGGCGAATGCCCTTTGGCCTGCGGAGCATATTACAGGCTGGAACGCTTGTGCCTGCGAAGGCCTCCGGGGGCCAGGGGGCTTTCGCGCCCCCTTGGACCCCGCGAAGGTTGGATTTACCTATCGGGGTTCCAAGGGGCGAATGCCCTTTGGCCTGCGGAGCATGTACCGGGCAGTACTTTTGTGCTATCCCGCGGCGCCGCCAGCCCCTGGCAGGGCGAAGCCCTTGGTGGTGCCGCCGGTCGTGGAGGGCGTGCCCGCGATGCGCGAGAGGTAGGCGTCGCCCAGGTTTTTGATGTGCCCGGCCACATTGTCGAAGTGGTTGAAGTGGATCTGCTCCTCGTCGATGATGGCCTGGAACAGGTTGGTGCTGATGTTGTCGCCGTTTTCGCGGCAAACTTGCAGGAACTGGTTGTAGGCGTCGATGGTGTTGTCTTCCAGGTCGGCGTCGAAGGGGAAGATCTTGCGCACGTCCTGTCCTTTGACGACCTTGCCCTCGCCTGCGGTGGCGGGTTCGCCTCCCAGTTCCTTGATGCGCTCGGCGAACATCTCGGCGTGGCGCATTTCGTCAATGGCGATGAGCTTCATGTTTGCGGCCATTTCGCCGTAATCCATGTTGTCCAGGTTGTAGTGCTGGTTCATGTACTGGGTGATGGCGTGCAGCTCCATTGCGCGGGCTTTGTTGAGCACATCCAGAACCTTGGCCTTGCGGGCTTCTCTTGCTTCAACTGCCATGGCAAACCTCCATCCTGTTTGGGCCGCGCGGCATGCACAGCCGGGATTCGTCAATTGCAGCAACAGTAGGGTAATGGCGTGGCTGGAGCAAGGGCACAGGGCGGCGGGCGCAAAAAAAGGCCGGAGGCATGTGCCCCCGGCCTTGTGTGGAACCAATTCGCTGGCTATTTCGCGTAGCCCACGGCGCGTTTCTCGCGGATGACCGTGACGCGGATCTGGCCGGGGTAGGTCATGTTGTTCTCGATCTTGGTGGCGATGTCCTTCACCAGCATGTAGGTCTGCTCGTCTGGCACGCGCTCTGCGTCGACCATGACGCGCACCTCGCGGCCGGCCTGGATTGCGTAGGCCTTGCTGACGCCGCCGAAGCTGGTGGCGATGCCTTCCAGCTCTTCCAGGCGCTTGACGTAGTTCTCAAGGAGTTCTTTGCGTGCGCCAGGGCGCGCGCCCGAGAGGGAGTCCGCGGCCTGCACCAGGGTGGCGATGGCCGTCTGGGGCGGAATGTCCTCGTGGTGGGCCTGGATGGCGTGAACGATCTCCTGGATCTCGCCGTGCTTCTTGGCCAGGTCCGCGCCGATGAGCGCGTGCGGTCCTTCAACCTCATGGTCGACGGCCTTGCCCAGGTCGTGCAGCAGGCCGGCGCGCTTGGCCATTTTCTCGTCAAGGCCCAGCTCCGCGGCCATTATGCCGCACAAAAACGCCACTTCGATGGAGTGCTGGAGCACGTTCTGCGAGTAGCTGGTGCGGTAGTGCAACTGGCCCAGCAGTTTCACGAGCTCCGGGTGGATGCCATGGACGCCCACGTCGAAGGTGGCCTGCTCGCCTATTTCGCGCAGCTTCACGTCCATTTCCTGCTCCACCTTGCGCACAATGTCTTCGATGCGGGCGGGGTGGATGCGTCCGTCGTGGATGAGGCGCTCCAGGGCCTGCTTGGCGATTTCTCGCCGCAAGGGGCTGTAGGCGGAGAGCACCACGGTCTCTGGCGTGTCGTCGATGATGAGGTCGACGCCGGTGGCGGCTTCAAGGGCGCGGATGTTGCGCCCCTCGCGGCCGATGATGCGGCCTTTCATTTCCTCGGAGGGCAGGGGCACTGCGGTGACCGTCTGCTCGGAAATATAGTCGCCCGCGTAGCGTTGAATGGCCAGGGAGAGCACTTCCTTGGCCTTCTTGCTGGCAATCTCCTTGGCTTCGGTCTCGATGTTGCGGATCATGCGCGCCGCTTCGTGCCGAGTGCGCGACTCAACCTCGTTCATGAGGCGTTCCTTGGCTTCCTCGACCGTGAGGCCGGAAATTTCCTGGAGTTTGCGTTCATGAACATCGGCTGCGGCGTTCAGGGATTCCTCTTTTTCGGCAAGGCCTTTTTCCTGCTTGATGAGGCGCTTTTCAAGCTCCACCACGCCGGATTCCTTTTGCGCCACTTTTTCAAGCTTGCTTTCCAGGCGTTCTTCCTTTTCCTGCAAACGCGCCTGCTCCCGTTTGAGGGTTTGCTCGCGGTCCTTGAACTCGTGCTCCTGCTCTTTCTTCAGGCTGAATATCTCGTCCTGAGCTTGGAGCCGGGCTTCTTTGCGGGTGGCATCGGCCTCTTTGCGGGCTTCCTCCACAATGCGGGTCGCCAGGTCCTGTGCGTCCTGGTTACGCTTTTTCGAAACATAGCTGCTGAAGTAGTAGCCGCCAACAAGGCCGACCAAGAGGGCCAATCCGTCGAGGGCGATGAGCAACAGGCTGGATTCGTTCATGCGCTGCTCCTTACCGGTTATATGGACAGGCCATGCGGGCCTGATTCGCGCGTGTTCGCCGGGCCGTTTTGGGCCGTGCGTCCGTGCTTGTAAGCAAACCGTTGGGGGAGAAGCCTGGAAGGGCGGGCATGGTGGGCAAAAGCGCGGGTTGATCCCAAAATAAAAGGGGCCACCAGGGATATATGCCCCGGGGCGCCGTGTTGCTCTTGGAGTTTTGAACCTCGTTTAACGAGGGGGGCTCCTCCGTCCCTCCGTTAGGCTGCCCGCACGAAGGCAGGTATGCACACGGGAGAGCGCTGGCGGATCCCATTTGATACATATTGGCTCAAGAACTCAAAAACAATCACGAACTCCCCAGGGTTTGTCCTGCTTTTGCTATGCTCAAGGCCGCAATCGGCCTGTTATCGCCTCTCCAAGAGTTCCTGCAAACGGGCTTCCTGGCCCGCCAGCTTCCGGCGCAATTCAAGATAGTCGTCCGCCATCCCAAGGGCCAAAAGCGTGAGCAGCTTCTCCCTGCTTATATACCTACCACCCTTGCTCAGCTCGGCGAAGCGTTCTTCAAGCAAGGCCTGGGCTACTTGAATGCGGGGTTCATCCGCATCCGTCTTGAAGGAAATCTCCAGTCCATTGACCGTGATAGTATAGCTCGGCATGGCGTTCAGTCAGGTCTAACGCCCGTCGAGCGATGCCTGCACCTTCTCCAAAAGGGTCTCAATGCGGTCCTGGACTTCCTGCCTTTTTCCGGCCTCGGTCTCAACTTGAGCCGCCAAGGCGCGGTTATCCTCTTCCAATTGCCGGACACGCAACATGAGTTCGTCAAATCGCGCTTCCAACTTTTCGATGAGTTCCATGTTTGGACCCTAACGCTTCCCGTCAGCGAAATCAAGGTTTCTTGGGCCGCAGCTTCAGATTGCTTTGCCGCGCGCGTGCTATGCCAAGGGCTTGCTCGGGCACGTTTTTAGTGATGACGGACCCCGCGCCGACAAGGGCGTTGTCGCCCACATTCACGGGGGCGACAAGGGCCGTGTTGCTACCGATGAAAGCGCCCGCGCCGATGTGCGTCTGGTGTTTGTTCTTGCCGTCGTAGTTGCAGGTGATTGTGCCTGCGCCGATATTTGCTCCGGCGCCAACGTGCGCGTCGCCAAGGTAGGTCAGGTGACTGGCCTTTGCGCCGGGGCCCAGCACCGATTTTTTCATCTCCACAAAATTGCCGACACGGGCGTTTTCCTGCACCTCTGCGCCCGGGCGCAGGCGGGTGTATGGCCCGGCGATGCTGCCGCCGGAGAGAACAGCTCCCTCGTGGTGGCAGAACTCTCGCACTGTGCAGCCTGCTTCAAGCGTGCAATCGGTTATCTGGCAAAACGCGCCGACTGTTGCCCCGCGGCCAATGGTCGTCGCGCCGATGATGCGGCACGGGCCGGTGAGTTCCGCGCCGGGTTCAACCTGCGCGCGCGGGCCGACCACAACGGTTTGCGGCTGGTGTATCCGCACGCCGGAACCCAAAAGCCTTTCCACGATGCTTACGCGCAGGCGTTCTTCCGCCTCGGCCAGTTCCAGCGGTGAATTGACGCCAAGCAGATTCTGTGCGTTTGCGCGCTTGAGCGCATGGACTGAAAGGCCAGAGCTGACGCCCAGGCCGATCAGGTCGGTGATGTAATACTCACCCGCGCGGTTGGCGTTGGTAAGGGAAAAGAGTGTTGCCTCCACCGCCGCCACCGAGAGGCAGAAAAAGCCGGTGTTGACTTCGCCCGTGTCCGCGCCGTGGAATTCAGGGTCAAAATCCTTGGCCTCCACTATGCCGGTCACCTCGTTGTCCGGGCCGCGCAAAACGCGCCCATAGGCGCCCGCGTCGGCAAGAACCGTGGTCAGAAAAGCGATGTCCGCGCCCTCGCGTGCGGTGCTCATAAGCTGTTCCAGGTCGTCCGGGGAAACAAGCGGTGCATCGCCGTTGAGCACCAGACAATGCGTTGCACCGCTTTTGCGCACCTGCTCCCAGGCGGTTTGCAGGGCATGGCCGGTGCCTTTCTGCTCCTCCTGAATCACAAATCCTGCGGCCAGGTCGGGATGCGCCTTGCGCAGCATCTCTTGTCCGTGGCCGACAACCGTGATGACCTGCGACGCGACGGCATGGGCCGAGGCCGCTACATAGTGCAGCATGCTTTCACCCAGCAGCGTCTGCAAGACCTTCGGGTTGTCCGAGTGCATGCGCGTGCCTTTGCCTGCGGCAAGAATAACAGCAATGGTGTTGGGGTGCTGCATGTTGTGGCTCCGTCCCGTTTGCCGGGATGCTGAAAAAAAAGGCAGGCCGGATGAGCCCGACCTGCCTTGTTCTGGTTTTAGCCTGTGCGCCGTTTCAGGCGGCGTGGGCGTGTGTTAGCACGTCCCCGCTTTTTCGCCGGAATTACGGCAGCTCATGCGGGCAATGGACCGACGCAACGCCGCCTGCGCGCGCGCGTAGTCGACCTTTTCCTGGGCGCGCGCCAAACGCTGCTGGGCGCGTTCCTGTGCCTTGTGAGCGCGTTCCGTGTCAATGTCCGTGGCCTTTTCCGCAGCCTCGGCCAGGATGGTCACCTTATCGGGGGTGACTTCGGCGAACCCGCCGGACACGAAGACGTAGTGCGTCTTTCCGTCGTCCTTGTAGTACAGGTTGCCTATGCCAAGCGCCGACAGGAAGGGGATGTGGCTCGGCAGCACGCCGAACTCACCCATCGCGCCGGGGGCGCCGACATAATCAACGTCCTGCGAGAGGACCTTGCGGTCGGGCGTCACGATTTCAAGCAGCAGCTTTTTGGACATGGCGTCCTACCTATCCCTGCTTGGCCTTGTCGAGGGCCTCGTTGATGTCGCCAACCATGTAGAAGGCGCTTTCCGGAATCTCGTCGTGCTTGCCGTCGATGATTTCCTTGAAGCCCTTGATGGTGTCTTCAAGTTTGACGTAGCGGCCGGGCTTGCCGGTGAAGGCCTCGGCCACGTGGAACGGCTGGGACAGGAAGCGCTGGATGCGGCGGGCGCGGCCGACGAGGAGCTTGTCGTCGTCGGAGAGCTCGTCCATGCCAAGAATCGCGATGATGTCCTGGAGTTCCTTGTACTTCTGCAGAATCATCTGCACGGAGCGGGCGACGGAGTAGTGCTCCACGCCAAGAACCAGCGGGTCGAGGATGCGGGACGTGGAGTCCAGCGGATCGACCGCGGGGTAGATGCCCAGCTCGGCGATCTGGCGGGAAAGCACGAGGGTGCCGTCCAGGTGCGAGAAGGTCGTGGCCGGGGCGGGGTCGGTCAAGTCGTCGGCGGGCACGTAAACGGCCTGCACCGAGGTGATCGAACCCTTGGTGGTGGAGGTGATGCGCTCCTGCAGTTCGCCAAGGTCGGTACCGAGCGTGGGCTGGTAACCAACCGCGGAGGGCATGCGGCCGAGCAGCGCCGACACTTCCGAACCCGCCTGGGTGAAACGGAAGATGTTGTCGATGAACAGCAGCACGTCCTGGCCGTCGGCATCGCGGAAGTTCTCAGCGATGGTCAGACCGGTGAGGGCGACGCGGGCACGGGCTCCCGGGGGCTCGTTCATCTGACCGTACACCAACGCGGCTTTGTCCAGAATGCCGGCGTCCTTGAACTCGTGGTAGAGGTCGTTGCCCTCGCGGGTACGCTCGCCCACGCCCGCGAACACGGACAGACCGCCGTGGTGCTTGGCGATGTTGTTGATCATTTCCATGAGAATAACGGTCTTGCCCACGCCGGCGCCGCCGAAGAGGCCCATCTTGCCGCCCTTGGGGAAGGGGATCAAGAGGTCAACGACCTTGATGCCGGTCTCCAGCACTTCGACCTTGGTGTTCTGGTCGACGAAGGGCGGAGCGGAGCGGTGTATGCTCATGAGCTTGTCGCTCTTGACCGGGCCCATCTCGTCCACGGGGCGACCCACGACGTTGATGATGCGGCCAAGCGCGCCGATGCCGACGGGGACCTGGATGGCCTTGCCGGTGTCGGTGACTTCCATGCCGCGGACGAGACCTTCGGTGGCGTCCATGGCGATGGTGCGCACGACATTGTTGCCCAGGTGCTGCGCGACTTCGCAGATCAGGTCAGGCGCATCCGTGTTGTTCGGATTCTTGATATCCAGCGCGTTCAAGATGTGAGGCAGGTGCCCCTCAGGGAATTCGACGTCCACAACGGCGCCGATTACCTGAACGATTTTACCTACAGTTGCACTCATTTTGTTAGGCCCCCTTTTCTCATTTCAGCGCTTCGGTGGCGCCGACAATATCCATAAGGTCTCTGGTAATCGCCGCCTGGCGCGTCTTGTTGTACAGAAGCGTCAGTGCGTTGATCATGTCGTCACAGGCGCGCGTGGCGTTGTCCATGGCGGTCATGCGGGCTGCATGTTCGCTGGCGGACGTGTCAAGCATGCCGCGGTAAACCTGAACTTTCACAAAGCGGGGCAGGAGTTCGGCGAGCAGGCCCTCCACAGAGGGCTCGTACACATAGTCCTTGCCAGAGCCCTCGGCTTCGCCAGGGGTTCCGCTGATGGGCAGCACGGTCTGCGCGACGGGCACCTGACGGCCCATGCTGATGAACTCGCCGTAGCAGAGCACGACTTCGTCCAGAGTGCTGTCCAGGAAGGCGTTGATCAGCTCGTTGCCGAGCTTGCTGGCCACGGTGAAGTCAAAGCTGCCCATGATGTCGCGGTACTGCACCGCGATTTCATATTCAGCCTTGCGGACGGCGTCGCGCCCCTTCTTGCCCACGCAGTAGAACTTCACGCCCAGGCCTGAAGCGACCTTTTCCCTGGCCACTTTGAGGGCGGCCTTGATGATGTTGGCGTTGAAGCTGCCGCACAAGCCGCGGTCAGAGGTTACAATGACGATACCAACAGTCTTTTTTTCCTCACGCTTTGCCAGAAGCGGATGGACTGACTCATCCGCACCGGCCGCCAGATCGCCAAGCATTTCGAAGAATTTCTGCGCATACGGCTTGAACCGCTCAATGCGGCTCTGGGCGTTGCGCAGCTTCGCCGAGGCCACCATATTCATGGCCTTGGTAATCTGCTTGGTCTTCTTGACCGCGCCTATTTTAGTTTTGACATCCCTCAGGGAAGCCATTGCACCCTCCTGCGCCGGTTAGGCGCGGAAGCCCTTCTTGAACTCTTCGATGGCAGCCTTCAGACGGCCTTCGATGTCGGCGTCCAGGGCTTTCTTCTCGACGATGTCCTTCAGGATGTCGGCCTTGGAGTTGCGCAGGAACTCCATCAGCTCGCTTTCAAACTTGTGAACGGCGTCCAGGGGCACTTCGTCCATGTAGCCGCGGGTGCCGGCGTACAGGGAGGCAACCTGCTCCTGCACCGGCATGGGCTGGTACTGGGGCTGCTTCAACAGCTCGACCAGGCGGGCGCCGCGGTTGAGCTTGGACTGCGTGGCCTTGTCCAGGTCGGAGCCGAACTGGGCGAAGGCGGCCAGTTCGCGGTACTGGGCGAGGTCGAGGCGCAGCGTGCCGGCGACCTGCTTCATGGCCTTGATCTGGGCGGCGCCGCCGACGCGGGAGACCGAGAGGCCGACGTTGATGGCCGGGCGGATGCCGGCGTTGAACAGCGCGGGCTCCAGGTACACCTGACCGTCGGTGATGGAGATGACGTTGGTCGGGATGTACGCGGACACGTCGCCGGCCTGCGTCTCAATGATCGGCAGGGCGGTGAGGGAACCGGCGCCCAGGCTGTCGTTCACCTTGCAGGAGCGTTCCAGCAGACGGGAGTGGAGGTAGAAAACGTCGCCGGGGAAGGCTTCACGTCCGGGGGGGCGGCGAAGCAGAAGCGACATCTGGCGGTAAGCCACAGCCTGCTTGGACAGGTCGTCGTAAATGATGAGCGCGTGCTTGCCCGAGTCGCGGTAGTATTCGGCCATGGTGCAGCCGGAGTACGCGGCGATGAACTGCAGCGGCGCGGGCTCGGAGGCCGTGGCCGAGATGATGGTGGTGTATTCCATTCCGCCGTAGCGACGCAGGGTGTCGGCCACGAGCGCGACGGTGGACTTCTTCTGGCCGATGGCCACGTAGAAGCACTTCACGTCGCCGCCCTTCTGGGCGAGGATGGCGTCGATGCAGACCGCGGTCTTGCCGACCTGGCGGTCGCCGATGACCAGTTCGCGCTGGCCGCGGCCAACCGGAGTCATGGCGTCGATGGCCTTCAGGCCGGTGGCCATGGGCTCATGGACGGATTTGCGGGCGATGATGCCGGGGGCCTTCAACTCGACCGGGCGGCTCTCCTTGGCGGCGATGGGACCCAGGCCGTCGATGGGCTGGCCCAGGGGGTCGATGACGCGGCCGATGACGGCGTCGCCGACGGGCACGGAGAAGATCTTGCCCGTGCGTTTGACGGGGTCGCCTTCTTTGATTTCGTTGCATTCGCCGAGCAGGGCGACGCCGACGTTGTCCTCTTCGAGGTTGAGCACCATGCCCATGAGGCCGCCGGGGAACTCCAGGAGTTCCATGGCCATGGCGTTTTTCACGCCATGCACGCGGGCGATGCCGTCACCGACGTACAAAACGGTGCCGGTCTCGCTCATTTCCACGCGGGACTCGTAATTCTCGATTTGTCCCTCAATGATTTTGCTTATTTCTTCCGCTTTGATCTGCATGGCCCTACTCACCCCTCTTGATGGTTTCTTTCAAAATGTTCAGCTGAGCGCGCAGGCTGGCGTCAAGCACGCTGTCGCCGATCTGCAACACCACGCCACCCAAAATCTCGGCGTCGGTGTCGAAATCGAGAACCAGCTTCTTGCCGGTCTGCTTCTCAAGCCGTTCTTTCAATTCAACCTTCCTGGTATCGGAAAGCGATACGGCGGTGACGAGCTTGCCGGAGACAATGCCATTCTTTTCATCAAGCATGGCACCGAAGTCCTCGGCGATCTCGGGGAGGGAGACGAGGCGGCTCTTGTCCGCAAGCAGGTTGGCAAAGTTCACAAGAGCCTTGGTGAGCTCAAGCTTGCCCGTGATCTGCTTCAGGACTGCCTTCTTCTCCTCGACGCTGAAGACCGGGTTGCGGAAGAACCGCATGGCCTCCGGCGAATCCGCCAATGCCCCAGCCAACTCGGCGAGCTGTTTTCCGTAGGTGTCAAGCTCGGCAGGGCCTTGCTTCTGTCCTACGGTGAACAGCGCCTTGGCGTACCTGCGCGCGACGATGTTCCCGCTCAATTGAGCACCACCTTTGTTAAGTATTCATCCACGAGGCGCTCATGGTCCTGGGCGGAGAGCTTCTCGCGCACGATTTTCGTGGCCTGGTCGATGACCTGGTCGGCGATTTCGCCGCGAACGCGGTCAAAGGCCGCACGCGCTTCGTTTTCGGCGCTGGTGACAGCCTGGGCGCGCATGGCCTCGGCGTCCTTGTGGGCCTTTTCGATGATGGCGACCTTGATGGCTTCGCCCTGGACTTTGGCTTCGGCCAAAATGGCGGCCTTTTCCTGCTCCAGGTTGCGTATGCCTGCCTCAACGTCCTTCAGCTTCTTGTCGGCTTCGGACTTGCGCGCTTCCAGCTCCTCAAGATCTTTCTTGATGCCGGCGCGGCGCCCGCCAAAGAATGCGGCTGCTTTGGCCCCCGCGAACTTATAGAGCAGGAAGATGAAAATGACGAAGTTCAGGATGCGGAATCCGTAGTTCGCCCAGGGCAGCCCCTCGTGCTCGCCGCCTTCGCCCCCGCTGGCATAGGCCAGCGCGCTGAACGCAAGCACGCCTATCAGGGTCAGAACTGTGTGCCGTGCAACTTTCAAAATGTCCCCCTCCTTCTTCCTGTCGGCTTTAAGCCTGGCCAAGGATCTTGGCGGTAGCCTTCAGCGCGAATTTCTCCACATCGACGCCCAGCGCCTTCTTGGCGCCGGCCACCTGCGTGGCGATTTCATCCTGCGCGGCCTTCAAGGTCGCAGCCACTTCCTTGCCCGCGGCAGCCATGATCTGCTGCTCTTCGCCCGCGCCTTCGGTGCGCATGGCTTTGCGCATTTCCAGGCCCTGCTGACGCGCTGAATCCAAGGCCTGCTCGTAGCTTTTCAGCTTCTCGTCGGCACTGGAGGTGAAGGTCTCAATGGTGGACAGCTGGTCCGCCATGAGAGTGTTGCGCTCCTTGATCTTCTCCCGGATGGGTTTGATCAGGAGTGCGTTCAGGAACACGATGGTGATGAGAAAATTGATGAGCTGAATGAAAAAGGTACTGTCAATATCAATCATTGCGGCCCCCAGCGCTTTGGATTTGGGATTGTGAAATTTGGTCCAAAGTCAGAGGGGACCTACCCCATTCCTGGGGACCTGTCAAAGCCTTTTTTCGTTTTTCCCGGCTCCTTAAGCCCTGGCAGCCCTTGCCTCGCAATGGCTCTGGAGCTGTTGACGCAAAATCACACCGCAAAGCCGCAGCTTGTGAAAACTGTGCCATGGCCCGTGGGGGCCGGTGCGTTTTCGGTTTCGCTCCGAATAATCTACGTTTGCTTGAACAGGTAGCGCCGCATGGAGACGTTGAGCACCAGCCCCACCAGGCTGAAGTTCACCAAAGTGGCGCTGCCGCCATAGCTGACGAAGGGAAGCGGCACGCCCACCACGGGCATAAGCCCCATGACCATGCCCATGTTGATGAGGATTTGCCAGAAGAAATAGAAGAACACGCCGGCGGCGAGGAAGCTGCCATAGGGGTCTTTGGCGTCGCGTGCGACCACGGCGATTTGGTACAGATAGCCGCAAAAGAGCGATAGCAGCACAATCATGCCGAAGAAGCCCCATTCCTCGCCGAACACGGCCACGGCGAAGTCCGTGTGCTTTTCCGGCAAAAAACGCAGCTGGCTTTGTGTTCCGGCCAGAAACCCCTTGCCGAAGACTCTTCCGCTGCCCACGGCGATTTCGGATTGCATGATGTGATAGCCCGAGCCCAGGGGATCGGTCGCGGGGTCGAGAAAGGCCAGGATGCGCCGCTTTTGATAATCTTTCAAGACGAACCAGAACAGCGGCGTGATGAGCGGAACCAGCACGCACAATGTGCGGAACAGCCAGGGCACAATGCCGCGGTAGAGGACAAGCCCCCCCAAAAGCAGCAGCACCAGCATTCCCGTGCCCAGGTCGGGCTGCTTGATGATGAGCAGGGCAGGCAGTGCGCCCAGGCCCAGCACGGCAAAGAACTCCCGCATGTTCAGCCGCTCCGAGCTGCCGGAGAGCATGCGCGCCCCCAGAAGCAGCACGGAGAATTTTGCAAGCTCGCTGGGCTGGAAGCTGAACAGGCCGAAGTCGAGCCAGCGGCGCGCGCCGAGCACGGTTTTGCCTGCCAGGGGCACGGCCAAAAGCAGCACGATTGTCATGGCGTACAGCGGCCACGCCACGGTGTTGAGCCTGCGGTAGTCGAAGCTCATGAACGCGGCCATGCCCGCAAGGCCTATGGCGCCCCAGATGAGCTGCTTCTGGTAGAAGTTCTCCATTTGCACGCCGTCGCCAAGGCGCACGCCGCTTGCGGAATAGAGGTTCAGCACGCCGATGCCGAAGAGCGCCGTCAGCACGCACACCAGCCGCCAGTTGACGTGGTAGAACATTCGCCGGTCTATGGGACTCATTGGGCTGGCGCCTCCTGCGCTGGGGCCGCCGCGCCTGCGGCAGGCACCTCGGGAGCTGGCGGTTCCGGGAACTGCGTTTCCACGGTGTCGAGCCTGGCGGCAACGTCCGGCGGGCGCTCCGCCCCTTCGAGGTCCTTGGGCGGCAGCTCGCGCTTGCCCATGAACAGCGCGTTGATCATGGCCTTGACGATGGGGCCCGCCGCTGTGCCGTGCATGCCGTGCTCCATCATGGCCACAATGACGAACCGCTTGCCGCCCTGTTCGCCGAACCCGGCCATCCAGGCGTGATCGCGGTATTTGTAGGGCACGCTGTCGCCCATGCGCCGCAGTTCCTCGGTCAAACGCACCACCTGCGCACTGCCGGTTTTTGCGCCCACCATGACGCCGGGGGTGAGCACGCGCCGGCAGGTGCCGCGCGGGTCCTCAACTGTGGCCACCATGTTGCGTTTGATGATAGCCGCCTGCTCCGGGGTGAGGGGCAGCTGGCTGGTCACCTGCGGGGTTTCGCCCCTGATGAGCGAGGGCTTGAGCAGTTTGCCGCCATTGAGCAGCGCGGAAATGTAGCGCGCCACCTGCAAGGGTGAAACCACCGTGTAGCCCTGGCCGATGGACATGTTCAGGTCTTCGCCCTTGGTCCAGCGCACGCCGAAGCGCTTGAGCTTCCAGTCCTTGGAGGCGATGAGCCCGCCCTTTTCGTGGGGCAGGTCTATGCCCGTGGGCGCGCCGAAGCCCGCGGCCTTGGCAAAGGCGCTCATGCGGTCGACCCCGAGCTTCATGCCGAGCTTGTAGAAATACACGTCGCAGGACTCGACCAGCGCGCGCTGGAGGTTCACCGAGCCGTGGCCGGAATGCTTCCAGCAGCGGAACACGTGGTTGCCCAGGGCCAGCTCGCCGGAGCAGTTCACTGTCTCGCTGGGGTCGATGAGCCCCTCGTGCAGGCCGGCGGCCGCGGTGACGAGCTTGAACACCGAGCCCGGCGGATACACGCTCTGCGTGGCGCGGTTCTGCAAAGGGTGCAGGGGGTCGTCGCGCAGGGCGGCCCATTGCGCGCTGGAAAGGCCGGTGGTGAACATGTTGGAGTCGTAAGAGGGCTCGCTCACCAGTGCGTGGACCTCGCCGTTGTCCGGGTCCATAACCACCACCGCGCCGCTTTTGCCCTCCAGCAGCTTGTGTCCCAGTTGCTGCAGGCCAAGATCAAGGGACAAAAATATTTCCTCGCCGGCCTTGGGCTCGCCCTGCTGCTCCTCGGAGAGCCTGCGGCCGGTCACGTCCACCTCGATGAGGCGCTTGCCCTTGGCCCCGCGCAGGCGCGCGTCGAGGCGGTTCTCCAGCCCCTGCTTGCCCACGAAGTCGCCCAAAGAAAGGCTGGGGTCGGCCTGCATCTCGGCTTCGCTGGCTTCGCTCACGTAGCCCAGCACATGGGAGAGCAAGTGCCCGTAGTTGTACTTGCGCCGCGTGCGCGAGAGGATCTCAAGCCCGGGCCAGCGCACGGCCACGCCCTCAACCTTGGCGATGGTGTCGAAGTTCATGTCCGGCACCAGCACCAGCGGCTCGAAGCTTTTCACCTTGGGCTTGTTGCGGGCGTAAACTTCCTTCAGACGCTCCAGCGGTATGCCGGAAAGCTCCGCCACCTTGCCCAGCGTGGCGGGAATGTCGTCGCAGTCCTCCCGCACCAGCCCCAGGGCGAAGGCGGGCTCGTTGACGGCCAGAAGTTCGCCGTTGCGGTCGCGCAGAAATCCGCGCGGGGCAAAGAGGTACTCGATGCGCAGCTGGTTGTTGCGGCTTTTCTCCGTGAACACCGGGCCCAGGTGGATTTGCAGGTACCACAGGCGCACGGCGAACAGGAGGAACAGCCCCAGCACCAGAAACTGGAGCAGGGCCGGGCCGAAGCGCGGCATGTTCTGGCTGGAGGCGCTAAGCAGATTCTTCATGGTGCTTGAGCCGCTCCGGGAAAAGATTTTCAGCCAGGTACCAGAGCATGGGGTAGGTGATGGTTTGCAGCAGGCATTCCAAAAGCACACGCCGGACCGGGAAGGCGCGCATCTCCAGCACGGCCATGAGGTAGAGCAGAAAGAAATGCGCCAGGCCCAGGGCTATGCCCAGCAGCGACTGGAACTGGAAGCTGCCGGGATCGAGCAGCCAGCGGCCCACGGTGAGCAGCACAAAAAGCGTGGCGTACCAGAGGATGCCGTAGCCGAAGGCCAGGCCGCCCGCGCCCTCCTGAATGGCCATCCAGATGAGCGCCAGCACGATGGTGACGCCGGGCTTTTGCCAGCGCAGGCTTATGGCCATGCCGGGGGCGAAGAAATCCACGCCGGGCACCAGCGTTTGCCCCCATATTCCGCACACGGTGAAGACGAACCACCAGAGCGCCGCAAGCATTGCGCTACTCCCACAAGGCGCGGGAGTCTTCCGGCTGCGCCGCGCGCTTGAGCAGCAGAACCTCTTCCAAATGCTGGATGTCCACGAGCGGTTCGGCCTGCACGTCCATGAACAGGGTGCCTTCCTCGCGCTTGACGGCCGTGACGCGCGCCACGGGCAGGCCCTTGGGGTACACGCCGTCCATGCCGGAGGTGACGAGCGTTTCGTTGGGGTCGATGGTGGACTTGAAGCCCACGTATTTGACCACGAGGTTTTCCCCGGCGCCCATGCCGTACACCACGCCGGCGGCGCGATTATCGCGGCCCACCACGGCGATGCGGCTCGCCGGGTCGGTCAGAAGCAGCACCGTGGCCACGGAGAACCCGGCCCGATAGATGCGGCCCACCACGCCCTCGGTCGAGAGCACGGGGGTGTCCTCCACCGCGCCGGAGAGCTTGCCCCGGTCGACCAGGATGGTCTCCAGGATGGCCGTTGGCCCCACGCGCTGGGCAACAACGCGCGCGCCCTCGCGTTTCCACTCGGGCGGCTCGGGGAAGCCCAGCATCTTTTCCACCCTGGCCGTGGCCTCCGCGCGTTCGCGCAGGGTCATGTTCTCCAGGCGAAGCCGCTTCACATCGGCCTGGAGGGCCTCGTTCTCCTGCTTGAGCCCCACCAGATCGACATAGCGGTCGATGAAGCTCTCGCCCTTGCCGCCGAGCCACTTGCCGGGCCGCAGCACCATGCCCACGCTGTCCAGCCCGGAATAGGTGCTCAGCCTCGTCAAATGGCCGGAGCGCAGGTTCCAGGTGTAGAGGCTCAGGTAGACGAAGAGCCCGGCGACGAGGAAAATGGCGACACGTTTCGGATTCACGCTAGTCCGTGGTCACTTCCCTGTACAGGTCGATGCACTCCAGCGCCTTGCCCGAGCCGAGCACCACCGCGGTCAGCGGGTCGTCGACAACGGTGATGGGCAGCTGGGTCTCGTGCTGCAAGAGCTTGTCCAGGCCCTTCAGGAGCGCGCCGCCGCCGGTGAGCACAATGCCCCGGTCGACGATGTCGGCCGCGAGCTCGGGCGGGGTCTGCTCCAGGGCGATGCGCACGCCCTGCACAATGCCCTCCACCTGCTCGCTGATGGCGCCGCGGACTTCCTCGGCGGTGATGACGCGGTTTTGCGGAATGCCGGTGACGAGGTCGCGGCCGCGCACTTCCATTTCGCCCGCGCCTTCCACGGGGTAGGCGCTGCCGATGGTCATCTTGATCTCCTCGGCCGTGCTCTCGCCGATGAGCATGTTGTACTTGCGCTTCACGTGCTGCATGATGGCTTCGTCCATCTTGTCGCCGCCTATGCGCACGCTCTTGGCGTACACAATGCCGGAGAGGGAGATGACGGCGATTTCCGTGGTGCCGCCGCCGATGTCGACCACCATGTTGGCGGTGGCTTCGGTGATGGGCAAATTGGCGCCGATGGCCGCGGCCATGGGTTCCTCGATGAGGTAGACCTCGCGCGCGCCGGCGCTCTGGGCGCTCTCCTTCACCGCGCGCTTTTCAACCTGGGTAATGCCCGTGGGCACGCAGATCATGATGCGCGGGCGCACCAGGCGGCGGGAGTTGTTCACCTTGCTGATGAAGTGCCGGAGCATGGCCTCGGTGACTTCAAAGTCGGCGATGACGCCGTCCTTCATGGGACGGATGGCCACGATGTTGCCCGGCGTGCGGCCGAGCATCTTCTTGGCCTCCGTGCCGACCGCCAGCACCACCTTGCCCCCGCGCGAGTCGCGCTTGACGGCGACCACGGAAGGTTCGGAAAGCATGACGCCGGCGCCTTTCACGTAGACCAGGGTATTGGCGGTTCCCAGGTCGATGGCGAGGTCTGTGGAGAAATATTCAAAAAACTTGTCAAACAGCTTGACCATAAGCCCCCCGGTTCTTGAAATATGGTGTCGCCGCACGTACGCTTTGCGCACGGCGCCGTTCTCAACGCAACTGCCGCAGAACAGCCACCCGTACCAAAAGAAAGACCGGCAGGCAATACATGAACACCCCTCCCCCCCCGATAGTGAGCCCACAGCGCTGGCATTGTGCCGGATTATTCTTTCACGCGCGCTTGGGCGGCCGGGTGCGCAAGGTGCCGCTGGACGCGGGCTTCTCCTGCCCCAACCGCGACGGCACCGTTTCACGCGCGGGGTGCTCGTTCTGCAACCCCGTGGGCTCCGGCACGGGGTTCTTTGCCGCGGGCCATTCCCTGGCCGCCCAATGGGCGCGCCTGGCGCCGAACGTCCGCAATCAGAGAGCCCTCAAGCTTGCGTACCTGCAATCCTACTCCAACACCCACGCCACGCCTGCGCGCCTGCGCGCCGTGCTGGAAGAGGTGGCCGCCCTGCCCGGCGTGGCGGGGCTGTGCCTGGGCACCCGGCCCGACTGCCTGGACGTGGGCGCGGGCGAGGCGCGGCTTGATGTCCTGGCTGGATTTCTGCGCGGCGAGCTGCCCTTCGTGCAGCTCGACCTGGGGCTGCAATCCGCGGACGACGCCGTGCTCAAGCGGGCCAACCGCGGGCACGATGCGGCTTGCTTCGCCGCTGCTGCACGCGCCGCCGCCGCGTGCGGTATGCATGTCTGCGCACATCTGGTGCATGGGCTGCCGGGCGCCGGCGCAGACGACCTGGCGCGTTCCGTGGCGTTCCTGAACGATTTGCCCGTTGCGGCGGTGAAGTTCCATAACCTGCTCGTTTGCAGGGGCACGGCCCTTGCCCGGCAGTGGCAGGCGGGAGGGCTGGCCCTGGCCGGGCGCGAGGCGTATGTGGCGGATCTGGTGCATGCGCTTGCGCTTTTGCGGCCGGACATCTGCGTGCAGCGGCTCTTTGCCGACCCAGCCCCGGGCGAACTGCTGGCCCCGGACTGGGCGGCCGACAAACATGCCGGGCTGGCCCTTGCGCGCGCCGAGCTTGCGCGGCAAGATGCGTGGCAGGGGTGCGCGGGCTTTTGCCCCCACGCCCCGCCGGACTGGACCCAATATAATAAGGAGGAGCCCCGACCATGACTGCGAAACAGGCATCCGCAACGCGGACCATGCCCGAGCGTGTGGAGATTGTGGCCGCGCCGCCCCTTGCGCTTGCCCTTTGCTGGCGCGGCGCGGAGCTTGTGCGTCTGGACCTGCGCCGGGCCGAGGCCCCGCAACTGCCCGCAGACGCCAGCCCAGAGGCTTGCGCCGTCCATGCGGCGCTTGCCAGGCTGGCCGCTGGCGAACCGGCGGAATTTCCCCGCCTGCCCCTGGCGTGGGGGCAGCTTGCGCCCTTTACCCGCACGGTGCTTGAGACTCTGTACGGGTCAGTCGGCTTCGGGGCCACGGTGACCTATGGCGAGCTGGCGCGCCTGGCCGGGCAGCCGGGCAAGGCCAGGGCGGTGGGGCAGGCCATGGCGCGCAACCCCTGGCCGCTTGTGGTGCCCTGCCACCGGGTGCTGGGCGCTGGCGGCGGCCTCACCGGCTACACCAATCCCCACGGCCTGGAGCTGAAGGCGCTTCTGCTGCGGCTGGAAGGCGCGCTGACCACAACCGCGCAGGGGGCATAATGGCCTACGCCTTCCGTCTGGACGACCCGCGCATGGCCTACATCCGCATCTCGCGTGAGGACATCGGCGGGGAAGGGCTGGCTTTTTCGCTGCGGGTGGGTGACTGGGAACAGCCGCTCAAGCGCGCGGCCCTGCAAAAAAACACCCTCAGCATCGTGGACGACCTGTGCGACGTGGAGCGGGCGTTGCAGCGTTCCCGCCAGGCGCAGCCGCTGGTTGTCATCCGCCGGGGGGGCAAGGCCGAGCCGGAACATGTGGAGGCCGTGCTTTTCCATCATTCATTTTTCGCGCCGCTGGTGGACTATTGCCGCGCCTTCCCCCATTGCGAACCCACCGCGCGGCCGGAGACGCTCGCGGTGTTCACCCATGTTTACGACGACACCGCCATGTTGCGCTTTTGGGAGTGGCACCACGCCCGGCTTGTGGGCCAGCGCAACCTGTTCGTCATCGACCACGGCTCGCCGGTTTCGCCCAGGCTCTTGCTGCACCCGGAGACCAACGTGGTGCGCCTGCCCCGCGGCGAGACCGACCACGCCGAAATGGCCCGGTTCTGCGGCGGGTTCCAGCGCTTCCTGCTTTCGCAATACCGCTGGGTGCTGCACACCGACGCCGACGAGCTGCTGGTGCACGAGCAGGGCAACGCCGCGCTTATGCACCTGCTGGCAACGCCCGGGACGCAGGGAATTTTTGCGCCGGGGCACGCGGTGGACATTATCCACGACCAGCGCCGCGAGGGGCCGCTGCGCCTGGGCGAACCCCTTGGCCCCCAACGCGGGTTCATGCTGCCGAATGATCTGTACAAAAAGCCGCTTCTCGCCAGCGAACCGGCAAGCTGGCTGCAAGGATTCCATCTGGTGTTCGAGGAGGCGCGGGTGCGCGAGGTTCCGGCCCTGTGGCTGCTGCACCTGCAATCGGCGGATTTTGAATTGCTGCTGCGCAAGAACCGCAAGTGGAACGCGCTGAAGCAGAGCGCGGCCGATGTGGCCCTGTGCCCGCAAAACGGCCGCCCGGCGGATGAAGAGAGCCTGAAGGCCTGGTATGCCGGTGTGCTGGCGGACGCGCGGCTTGGCCCCATTCCGCAGGAGCTGCGCCGCCTGTATTGAGCGGTGAGCGCCCAAAAGATAACGCCCGGAGAACCGCTTTGGTGTGCGGTCCTCCGGGCGTTTTTTTCGCTAGGCCACCACGGTGTGCGCGGCGTTGACGATGGCGATGTCGGTGGCGGCCAGGTGGGTTATGCCCGTGGCGACCGAGACCGCCGCGCCTGCGCCGTGTCCGTCCGCATCGAACATCACGGTGTGCGCGGTGCTGTCCAGGTACCAACTGGCGGAGGTCTCGCTCGTGGCGGCGTTGTAGTCTGCGGTGCTTGTGTACACGTGGGCCTGGGCTGTGGCCGTGCTGCTGTAGCCGAAGTTGCCCCCGGCGCTTGTGCTCAGGAAGGCCAGCACGTCTTCGCCGCTGCTGGCGTGGCTCTCGAAGTTGGTGATGGTGTCGCCGCTGGTGCCGCCATCGCTGCTGGAATGGTAGATGAACATGTCGGCGTTGCCTGCGGAGCCGGTGATGGTGTCCTGGCCGCCGCCGCCGAAGATCTTGTTGGCGTAGCCGTAGTCGTGGTCGCTGGAATTTGCGCCCTTGATGACATCCGCGCCCGCGCCGCCCTTGATGTACAGGTAGCCGTCAGAGACAGTGCTGGCGTCGAAGGTCAGGGTGCCGGTGGTGAGGGCGGAGGCGTCGATGTTCAACGTGTTAAAGTCGTTGATCAGATGATTGCTGACGTTGGTCTGGGTCAGCGTCTCGCGCACGTTGGTGTCGGTGTTGTCGAACACGATGGTGTCGAAGTAGCTCACGGCGGTCAACTGGCTCACGTCGGCGGAGCTGTCGGTGTAGTGCAGGGTGTCGGTGCTGCCGTAGTAGCCCGTCGATGTGTCGGCGATGATGGTGTCGTATTGAGTCAGGTGGGTGCCCATGTACACGGTGTCGTTGCCCTTGCCGACATTGATGTAGTCGTTTCCCTCGCCGCTGGTGATGGTGTCGTCGCCCGCGCCGCCGGTGATGCTGTCGTTGTCCGCGCCGCCGATGACCTGGACCGCCAGGATGCCGTTTTCAAAGTTCAAGGCGCTGGCGTCGAAGCTCAAGGCGTTGGTTCCGGTGAGGTGCGAGGCGTCCAGCGTGAAGGCGGAGGCGTCCTCATCCATCATTGCGTCCAGCAAGTCGCTGGTCAGGACAAACCCGTTGGAACCGGAATAGTCGACATCGTTCAGGATGACCTTCTCGATGCCGCTCACGGTGTCCGTGGCCCCGTTGGTGTCCTTTATGGTGGCTATTTCGGTGCCGGAATCATAGACGAAGCCGATGGCGGTGGCTCCGGACTCCTGGCTGTAGTCCAGGGTGTCGGTGCCTGCGCCGCCGGTTATGATGTCGCCGCTGCCGTTGCCCACGAAGTAGTTGTCGCTCGTATCGCCGGTGAAGGTGTCTCCACCGCTGCCGCCGATGATGCCCTCGATGCTTGTGAGGGTATCGCCTGCAAGGGTGGTAGTGGTGGTAGTGTCTATTGTGTAGGTCAGGCCGCCGGTGTCGCTGGAATAATCAGCCACGTCCAGCCCGTCGCCGCCGACAAGGGAATCGCCGCCCATGCCGCCGAAGAGAGTATCGTTGCCCGCGCCGCCCACAAGGGTGTCGTCGCCCATGCCGCCAACGAGGCGGTTGGCGCCTGCATCGCCGGTGATGTTGTCGTTGGCGCCGCCGCCGATGACGTTCTCGATCTCGTAGAGGACCTGGGAGACAGCGTCGAATGCCGCGGCGTGGGTGACCAGGTTCACGGTCAGCGCGTCGGCAAGGCTTGCGTAACTTACGGTGTCTGTGCCTGCGCCGCCGTAGATGGTGTCTGTGCCGGTGGTGTAGGCTATGATGAGGTCGTTGCCTGCGCCTGCGTGGATGAGATTATTATCGGCGCCGCCGAGAAGGGTGTCGCCGTAGGCGGAGCCGATGATATTCTCGAACCCGGAGATGGTGTCTGTGCCCGCGCCGGCGGCGGCGGTTCCGAATGTCAGGTTCACGTTGACGCCGGCTTGCGCGTGTTCGTAGCTCACGGTGTCGCCGTAGGCGGTGTTTGCGCCGCCGACCAGCACATCGTCGCCCTCGTCGCCCTCAATGACGTTGTTGCCGTCGTCGCCGGTGAGGATATCGTTGTAGTATGAACCGATGATGTTCTGGAAATCGCTGAGCAGGTCGTGCCCGCCGCCGCCTGTGGCCTGCATGGTCAAAACGGCCAGGCTGGCCGTGACTGCGCCGGTGGCGTTCGCGTACGAAATGGTGTTGATGCCGTTGCCGCCGCTGAGCGTGTCCCCGTCGGTGGAACTGCCGCCCTGGATGGTGTCGTTGCCGACGCCGCCGGTGATGACGTTGTCGCCCGTGCCCGAGCCCAGGATGAACAGGTTGTAGTCGTCGCAGACATCCGAGGCGTCAACGGTAAACTTGCTGGTGTTCTGGGAGGCGTCGAGGGTGAAGGTGGTGGCGCCCTCGTCCATCATTGCGTCGAGCAAGCCGGTGGTCAGGTTCAACCCGCCGGAATAGTCGACATCGTTCAGGATGACGCTCTCCATGCCGCTCACGGTGTCCGTGGAGCCGTGGGTGTCCGTTATGGTGGCGGTCTGGGTGTCGACATCATAGCCGAAGGTGATGGCGCAACTGCCGGTTTCGGAGTGGTAGTTCAGGGTGTCTGTGCCTGTCCCGCCCTGGAGGTTGTCTGCCCCGGCGCCGCCGATAAAGTAATCATCTGCCGCGCCGCCGATGACGGAGAGGCTGAAGCTGCTGCCGACACCGCCGGCCTTCAGATCCAGGCTGTTGTTCTCCATGTGGGAGGCGTCGAGGGTGAAGGTGCCGCTGCTCGCCCCCATCAGGGCCTCCAGCGTGAGGTTGTTCAGAAACATCGCAAAATCGCTGGAGTAGTGGCCGTCGTTGAGGATGATCTTTTCAAAGCCGCTCACATTGATATTGGAGCTGTAGGGGTCATAGCTGAGGGGGTATTGCAGGGTCAATACGCCGTTGTTCTCGCTCATGCCTACCGTTCCCTCGCCCAACTGCCTGTAGTCCAGGGTGTCCAGGCCCGCGGTGCCCTTGAGCACCTGGATGTTGTCAAAGGACTGGGTGTCGGTGGAGTCCAGGGAGACGGTGCCGACGCCGCTGGTGTTGAAGGTGACGGTGATGCTGTGCGTGTCGTCGAAGTTGGAGTAATCCAGCGTGTCGCTGCCTGCGCCGCCGTGGATCTCGTCGTTGCCCAGGGAGCCGATGAAGGAGTCGTCGCCGCCGCCGCCGTCAATGGTGTCGTTGCCGCCGCCGCCGGTGATGGTGTCGGCGTCCGCTCCGCCGGTGACCTCGATGTCGTAGGCCGAGGTGACGCTGCTGGCGTCGAAGTTAAGGTACTTGCCACTGGTGAGGAGCGAGGCGTCCAGGGTGAAGGTGGTGGCGTCCGCGTCCATGAGGGCGTGCAGCATTTCATCCGAAATGGCGTTGCCGCCCGCAATGCCGCTGGAATAGTCGTAGTCGTTCAGGATGATCTTCTCAACGCCGTCAACCGTGTCCGTGGCCTGGTTCGTGTCGATTATGGTCAGGCTGGTGTCGTCCGCCTCTGCCTCCTGGAGGGTGATGCCCTTCTGCCCGGCGTATTGCGAGTAGTCCAGGGTGTCCGTTCCGGCCAGGCCGTGGAGGGTGTTGTCGAGGTAATTGCTGATGAGGATGTCGTTTCCTATGGTGGCGGTGGGGAACAGGTGGCCGCCGGTGATGTATTCAATGCCGGTGAAGGTCGTTGTATTGGCCTCGCCGCTGTCCGCGCCGCCGCCGATGGTGACGGTTCCTGTGCCCGTGAGGCTGTCCCAGGAGTACCACGCGCCCCACATGGATGCAGCGTAGGTCAGGCTCAGGAGGTCTTCGCCTGCGCCGCCGTCGATGGAGTCGAAGCCCTTGGTGGCGATGATGGAGTCGTTGCCGCCGCCGGCAAGAATGGTGTCGTCGTCGTTGCTGAGGCCCTTGATGGTATCGCCGTTGTCGGTGCCGATGATCTTCTCGAAATTGGCGATGTTGGCGGAGACGTTCGCTGACGTGGCCTCGTCCCAATACGTGGCGCTGTTGCCAAGGGTGGCCTGCACCCCATGGGTGCCCGGCAGGCTGGCGAAGGATATCGTGTCCGCCGTGCCTGCGCCGCCCGAGAAGTTCTCGATGCCGTCAAAGGTCTGGTTGGAGCTGGAAATGGACACGGTGCCCGCGCCCTTCGCGGTGATGGTGAGGGCAACGTTCTCGTCGCTGAGGTTTGCATAGTCCAGCGAGTCGCTCGTGTCGATGTGGTCGCCGCCGTGGATCTCGTCGTTGCCCAGGGAACCCTTGATGGTGTCGCTTCCGTCGCCGCCGGTGACTACGTCGTTGCCCGTTCCGCCGTCCAGAATGTCGGCCGCGGAGCCGCCGGTGAGGGTGTCGTTGCCGCTGTCGCCATTGAGCTCAACGCTGTGGTTGTCGCCGGAGATAGTGTCGTTGCCCGCGCCGCCGCTGATGGTGTAAGACCCGGCCATGCCGGAAAGGGTGTCGTTGTGGTCCGAGCCGATGATCCTGTTGAAATTATAAAGCGTGTCGGAATAGGTGGTGTTGTAAAAGGCCGTGCCGTCGTTTTCCACCAGCGCCAGGTTGACGCCTGTGGTGGTGGCGAGGTGCTCGTAGCTCACGGTGTTGTTGCCCGTGCCGCCCTCCATGGAGTCGCTGCCGCCCAGCCCTTCCATGACCTCGTCGCTGTCGCTGCCGACAATGGTGTCGGCGCGGGCGGTGCCGATGACATGCTCGAAGTTGGTCACCGCGTCTGTGTGGGTTGCGCCGCCCAGGGTATAGGTGGCGGTATAGGCGGAGTAGTCGGTGCTGCCGAAGGTGACCTGTTCCGAGGACAGATTCACGATGACGCCGCTGGTGCCGCCAAGCTGCTGGTAGGACAGGGTGTCGGTGCCGCTGCCGCCGTCCAAAATGTCGTGGCTGCTGCTCACTGTGGAGCTAACGCCCAGGCCTTCGATGAAGTCGTCGTCCGCGCCGCCCTCGATGGCGTCGATCCCCGTGCTGCCGGTGATTGTGTCGTTGCCGTTGAATGCTTCCACCTTGAGGGTGCCGGCGTTGGTATTCCAGTCGCTCAGATTCAGTTGCGTGAGGTCGATGGCATCGGCGTCGCCGGTGCCCTGAATGTTCAGCTTCGCATCCGCTTCGTTGGCCACCAGTGTCCAGGTGGTGCCGTCGAGATCCGCGGCGTTCATGGTCACCGTGGCGCCCGCGCCCCACATGTCCAACGTGAGCCCAGTTGTTCCATGGGTGAAGGTGGACAGGGCGTTCAGGTAGACATCCGCATGGGTTTCTATGGTGTTGCTGGTGCTGGCGTTGAGGACCAGGGTTTCGTTACCCTCCACGTCGCCTGCGTTATAGACGACGGTGCTGTTCTGGGCGGTGCTCAGGTCGATCTGGTCCGCGCCCGCGCCGCCGGTGATGGTGGTGTGGTTTCCGCTGGCGGTGATGATGTCCGCGCCCGCGCCGCCGTTGAAGGTCAGGCCGTTGCCGTCGGCGGAGAAGCTGTCGCCATTCGCGGAGCCGGTGAAGGTCTCGAAGCCGGTCAGGGTGTCCTGGTAGGCCGTGCCGGAAAAGGTGTAGCTGACGTTGTAGTCGTTGGGGTTGCTTTCGCGCAGGTCGATGCTGACGCCGCCGGAAAGGCTGTCCGAGGCGAGCCCGGCGAAGCTGACGGCATCGGTGGTGCCCGCGCCGCCCAGCAGGTTTTCAATGTTGGAGAATTGTTGGAGATCGGTCATGCCGTCGTGAAGGAAGCTGACCGTGCCCGTGTTTGTGTTGGTGTAGTAGATGCCCAGGCTTGAATATTGGCCCGCGGTGAACTGCGAGTAGTCCAGCGTGTCGGAGCCTGTGCTGCCGGCGATGGTGTCGTTGCCCAGGCTGGCGTGGATGAGGTCGTTGCCGCCACTGGCGATGATACTGTCGGCGTGGCTGGTGCCGGTGAGCGTGTCGTTGCCGCTGCTGCCCTGCATTTGAACCGTGTCGCGGGAGTCGAGCCAGCCGCTGCCGAACAAAAACCCGGAAAGGTTGAGGTTGATGGCATCGTCCGGGTGGATGACGACCGTGACCGCGCCGCCGCCGCCGCCGTTGTCCAGCGTCCAGGTCTGGTTGGTTGCGTCGGAGCAGTTGAAGGTGACGGTGATGGCGCTGGCGGAGTTCAGCGTGACCTTGTCCAGCCCGGTGATGTCCACCGCGCTCAGGTCCGCGTCCTTGGCTATCAGCATCGTGTTTTCGCCTGCGCCCAGTTGGATGCTGCTGAGGGAGCCCAGCGCCGAACTGTTGTAGTCGTTGCCGATGGTGATGGTGTCGTCGCCGCTGGTGCCGATGATTGTTTCGATATTGGAGAGGTGGTCCACGCCTGCGTACGTGTCATGGACGTTGATGGTTGCGTTGTTTCCTAGCTCGATGCTTATGCCTGATGCGGTGGCGCTGTGGGCGGTGTACTCCGTGCCGTAGTCCATGGTGTCGTTGCCTGCACGGCCGTCTATCGTGTCTGTGCCTGCATTGCCGATGAACACGTCCGTCCCGGTGGAGCCCACGAGGTGGTTGTCGTTGCTGTCGCCGGTCAGGTGGAAGGTGTCGCCCGCGCCGAAATTCGTCGTCGTCACCCCGGTGAGGTCGAGGTTTAGGTTGGAGGAATCGGTGCTGAGGTTGATGGTTTCGGCGTTGGTGTGGCCGGCAAGCAGGGTGATGTCCGTGACGTTTTGCACCTGCGAGGCATTCAGGCTCACGGTGGCGCCGTTGGCGTTCACAAGGAGCTTGCCGAACCCGTAAATGCCCCCGGTGCCGGTGAAGTCGATGGAGGCGTCGGCCTTCAGGATATCCAAGCTGTTGGCGCCGGAGATGCTGTCGCCCGTCACGTCCGCCTGCGCTGTGTACTCGAAGGTGTCCGCGCCGTCGCCGCCGGAAAGGTTGTCGTTGCCAGCGCCGCCGATGAAGGTGTCCGCGCCGTCGCCGCCGTATAGGTTGTCGTTGCCCGCGCCGCCGCTGATGTAGTCGCCGTCGTCGCCGCCGAAGATATTGTCGTTGCCCGCGCCGCCGTAGACGATGTTGTTGCCGTCGCCCGTGTCGATGTAATCGTCGCCTGCGCCGGCGCTGATGGTGTCGTTGCCTGCGCCGCCGTAGATGGTGTCGTTGCCCGCGCCGCCGAGGACGGAGAAGTTTGCGTAATTGCTGTAAGTTACGCCTGCGGCGTCGAAGGTGAGCGTGTGGGTGGAGGTCAGGGCGTTTGCGTCGAGGGTGAACCTGTTGCCGATGTCGGACCAGTCGCTGACGCTGAAGCTGAAGGCGGGGAAGGTTATGTTGGTGGTGGCGTCGCCCAGAACCGCGACCTCGACGCCCGTGACGTTTTGCAGATCGTTGGTGCCCTGGCCGTTGTCCGTGACGTACAGATAGTCCGTGCCCGCGCCGGCGTCGATGGTGTCCGCCCCGGTGGTGGAGCTGTTCAGGTCGGTGCCGACGAAGATGGCGTCGTTGCCGGCGCCCGCGCTCACGCTGTCGGCGCCGGTGCCGGTGTCGATGAGGTCGGCTGTGGAGCCGCCGATGATGGTGTCGTTGCCCAGGCCGCCGTTTATGGTGTTGCTGCCCTCGCCGGCGTAGATATAGTCGTTTCCGTCGCCGCCGGTGACGAGGTCGTTGCCGCTGCCGGTGGTGAGGGTGTCGTTTCCGTCGCCGCCGGAGACGATGTTGTTGGCGTAATAGTCGGTGATGACATCGTTGCCGGTGCCGCCGTCGATGGTGTCGTACCCCAGGCCGCCGTTTATGGTGTCGTTTCCGTCGCCGCCCTCTATGGCGTCGCTTCCGCTTCCGCCGTCGATGGAGTCGTTGCCGCCGCCGCCGTAGAGGTAGTCGTTTCCGTCGCCGCCGAGGATCGTGTCGTTTCCTGCCCCGCCGGAGAGCGCGTTGGCGCTGGCGTTGCCCAGGATGTAGTCGTCGTAGCCTGACCCGGCGATATTGACCACGGTGGCGGCCAGCGCGCTGACCACCGAGGGCTCGGCGTTGAAATAATACTGGTCGCTGAGCAGATTGACATGCACGCCGGAGGTGCTGCCGGAGAAATCGTGCGAGGTGCTCTGGTCGATGACGACGGTGCCTCCCGTGGGCGTGGTGACGATGACGCGCTCCACGGGGTTTTGCACCTGGGCCTGCGCCACCTCGGAGACCACGACCGTCGTTGTGGTCGTGGTGGTGCCGTGGGAGTCGCTGCCGGTGATTGTGAGGGTGTAGCCCGAGCCGGACGGGGTGATGGTGATGACGTTGCCCGTGGAAAGGTCAAGGGAGTTCTGCGGGTTGGTCTGCTGCGTGTTTTCCGCGGCGGCCTTGGCGGCGGCTTCCTGCGCGGCCTGGAACATGATCATGGCCTGCTGCGCGGCGAAGGCCTCCGCCTGGGCCTTGGCGGCAAATTCAGCGGCGGCCTTGGCCTCTGCCGTGGCCTTGGCGGCTGCGTCGGCGGCGGCCTTGGCGGCTGCGTCGGCTGCGGCCTTGGCCTCGGGCGTGCCCGTGGCGGCGGCCTCAGCGGCGGCCTTGGCGGCGGCCAGGGCTGCTGCCTTGGCCACGGCCTCTGCGGCGGCCTTGGCCTGGGCTTCCGCAGTGGCCTTGGTGGCGGCGTCCTGCGCGGCCTGGACCTTGGCGTCCTTGGCCTGCTGCCCGGACTGCGGCGTCACGGTGTCGGTGGGGGCGCCCTGCTGCACGCCGGTGGCGGTGAGCGACTGGAAATACTTGTATTCCTGCGGCGTCATGACCATGACCGGGCCGGCGCCGAACTTGCCCACCTCGACCTTGACGCCCGCCTGGGAAAGCACCTGATACGCGCCGCCGCCCAGAGGCTGCACGATGACGGGCTTGCCGTCGAAGACCATGACCAGGTGGCTTTCCGGCACCTCGGGGTCGCCGGAGACTGTGTGCGCCGTTTCCGTGCCGCGGATGCCGATGGTGGCCAGCGGGCTTTGCATCTTGAACGATTCAGGGTTGTGCTTGACGATTTCGCCCGTGACCGTGCGGAAGGTGCCCTGGGCCATCTTGAACAGCACATGGCCGGAGCCCTTGGCCGCGTCGTAAACGTATTGGTCCAGGCTGACCTTTGAGCCTTCGCCCACGTTCAGCACGGTCTTGTCGAGGAACTGGATGGAGCCCGCAGCGCCCTTGGAGGTGGCGATGGTGTCGCCCTTGAACACGGGGCTGTTGGCGTGCAGATCGCGGCTGCCCTCCGGGCCAACCGCCGTCACATGCCCCTGTATCGCCTTGGCTGAGCCGATTTCCTGTGCCATGGGCCACTCTCCTCGCGTGCAGGAAACTGGCGCATCTTTGTGCCGGGGGAGACACTCCCCCACACGCGTGCGCTGTTCCTAGTTCTCAATGTACGCGTAGCAGGAAAGCAAGTGCGCGTCAACAGATCCGCGCGGAGCGGCGCCGATTGGCAGTTAGCTGTTTTTGACTGATTTCTTTGGCTTTTTCTTGGCGGCAGGCGTCTTGGCCGGTTTGGCCGCCGGGGCGGCCTTGGCGGACTTTTTCTGCTTGTGGATTTTTTCGGGCGCGGGCTGCTTGGCGGATTTCATTTGCGCCTTTTTCCCGCGCCTGGTTTTGGCCTGGGGCTCTGCCGCGGCCTTGCGCTTGGGGAGCGATTGGTAAAGAGGGGCCTTGCCCACGCCGAGAAAACCGGGGTGCACGCCCAGTTCCCCTGCGGCCTGTCCCCAGGAGCGGCCGTCCCTGCGCAGCCCCTCCACCTGGGCCGGGCTTACGCCTGCCACGTGGGCCAGGGCTTCGGCGCGGGTCTTTTCCAGGCGCTCGTCCGATGCGGCCGCTGCCTCCTGGGCGCGTTTGGCCGCCTCGGTCCCGTTTTTGCGGGCCTTCCAGGCCTCGTCGTGCAGGCGGATGTTTTCTTCCAGCACGGTGTCCATGCGGCGCAGCACGGCGTCGTCGTTTATGGCCAGCGCCTGTCCGGGCAGAGCGCACAGGGTGCAGACCAGGCAGGCGCCCGCCAGGGCGCGGGTTTTTGGTCCAAGCAGGGGAATGCGTTTAATGGCTGCGGTGAGCCGGGGATATGCCGTCATGGTTCTCTCCGCGGGGTATCCGCCAGGCCGGGGCCGGCGTGGGTTGGTTCAGGCCGGGCCCGGCGCCGTTTCGGGCTCGGGGCCGACTGGCCGCAGGCGCAGGGCCGAGGTCAAAGCCAGGGCCAGGGCCGTGGCGCTGGCGGGAACATGCAGCACCGGGGTGAGCGCGCCGCACAGGACAAGGACGATGAACAGGCCGACGCCGAACCGGCTTTTGCTGCGCACGGCGCAAAAAAGCGCCGCCCCAAGCACCAGAAGCGGCCCCCCCACGCCCCACCCGGCGAAAAGCCGCAGCCCGGAGGAGGGGATCTGGTACACGGAAACAGGCAGCCCCTCGGAATCGGCGTCCCACAAGAGGCCCTGGAAATCGGGCATGGCCAGGGCCATGGGGGTGTCCAGCGGCAGGCCAAGCAGCAGCCCGCGCGGGTCCTGGGTCACGGCCTCAATGGTGGCGCTCAGGTACCAGTCCAGTCCCAGTTCGTCGGGGCCTAAGCGTTGCAGGGGCAAAACCTGGGCCACCCAGATGCCCAGGGCCAGGGCCAGGGCTATGGTCAGGCGGCCGCGCAGGGGGCCGCGTTCCACAAGCAGGCAGATGAGCCCGGCCGCGGCGAGCCCAGGGCGCGAGGCCGTGGCGAGAAGTCCCGCCAGGATGAGCCAGCGGGCAAGACGCGGCACGCCGGGCAGCGGTTCCTCGTCTGCCGTGGCGCACAGGGCCAGGCAGAGCAGAAAGCCCAAAATGTCGGCCGTGCCGGGCGCCTCGCCGAAAAGATAGCCGCCGCCGGGAACCAGTCCCCGGGCCATGATGGCGGTGAGCAGAAAGTCGAGCACGGCAAGGGCCCCGAGGACAGCGCCGGCCTGCGCCAATGACTCGCGCTTCGGCGTGCCGAAGCTCACGGTCCAGAGCACGGCGAAGCCCGCAAGGGCGGGCAGGCGAAGCTCATCAAGCAGGGGCGCGTAATCTTCCGCCTGGGCCAGCACCTGGAACAGCACACGCGCCAGCACCCAGGCCAGAAGCCCCAGCCCGAGGGCAAGCACCAGCACGGGCCAGCGTTTTTTCTCGGCCCGCGCCCTGTTGCCTGCGGTCTCGTGCAGGGCCGCCAGCACGGCCAGGCCGGCCAGCAGCAGCCAAAGCGCAAGCCCATTCGGCCCGAAGCTCTGGAACAGCTCCGTCTTGTCCGAGAGCCTGCCCGCAAGAATGACCAGCGGCGCGGCGACGAAGGCCACGAAATAGGGCAGGGGCGCGGCGAAAGACGCGGGCTTTGCTGTGCTCATGGGCGGCCTCTGTGCCGGCGCGGCGCGGATTTGGAATGCAGCATGGCCCTCGTCCGGGGATGTTTCCCCGGAACGTCTCATAACGCGTCTCGGGCTTGGGGTAAAGGGCGGGCCGCGCCTGCGGGGCCAAAGCTGGCGCGCCCAGCCGCTACAACTGCACCTGCGTGCCCAGCTCCACCACGCGGCCGGGCGGAATGCTGAAGAATGTCGTTGCGTTCCAGGCATTGCGCGACATGAACGCGAAGAGGCTCTTGCGCCAGGACATCATCTTGGCGCCGCCGCCGGTGAGCAGGCTCTCGCGTCCCAGGTAGAACGTGGTGTTCATCAGGTCCGCGGCCAGGCCGTGGGCCTTGGCCTGCTTCAGCAGTTCGGGCACGTTCGGCGTCTGCATGAAGCCGTAGCGGGCGATGACGCGGAAAAAGCCGTGCCCGAGGCTCGTCACGGTGAGGCGCTGGTCGCGCGGGACAAAGGGCGACTCCGTGGCGATGATGGACAAGAGCAGGATCTGCTCGTGCAGAACCTTGTTGTGCTTGTAGTGGTGCAAAAGCGTAATGGGCGTGCCCGTGGACGAGACGGACATGAACACCGCCGTGCCGGGAACGCGCAGGGGCGGCTTGTTGGCCACCAGGCTGTTCAGGAACAGGTCCATGGGCAGCCCCATGGACTGGAACTGGCGGCCAAGGGCGGCCTTGCCGTCGCGCCAGGTGACCATGGCCAGCATGATGACCGCCGCCACGGTGAGGGTGAACCAGCCGCCGTCGAGGATCTTGAGCAGGTTGGAGCCCAGGTAGGTTATGTCGAAC